>Ga0208895_1000316_pt1 | contig 23107 bp, 25 predicted proteins | sample ETNtaG_10_FD_185765 | JGI IMG/M metagenome (GOLD analysis project Ga0208895, IMG submission 185765) | Marine microbial and viral communities from oxygen minimum zone, Eastern Pacific Ocean - ETNP201302SV82 (SPAdes) (version 2) | ecosystem: Environmental > Aquatic > Marine > Oceanic ... | reverse complement strand
TAGGACAACTTTAACCACTGTTGAATCGGAAATTGGAAGGACAACTGATCCAGTTCGTCTTTACATGAGGGAGATGGGAACAGTGGACCTGCTTACTAGAGAAGGAGAGATTGCTATAGCTAAGAGGATAGAAGAAGGTTACAGAGAACTTTTAACAGCATGTTGTTATTATCCAGGTATCGTTGATAAGATTTTGGATGATTATCAAGAGGTATTAAAAGAGGAGAAACGTTTAACGGAAGTCATGGTGGGTTTCATGGATATAAATGATGAGATACCTCCTCCTGCTATTGTTCAAGCTGCACAAAAAAAAGAAAAAAATGAGGACGACGACGAACAACCAACTGGACCGGATCCAGTAGAAGTCAAGAAGCGCTTCAATGCTCTAAAAAGACAATTTAATAAAGTGGAAAAAGCTTGCTTAAAATCAAGAACCACAAAGAAAGCGCTTAAAGAACAACAAAAATTAGGAGAAATATTTAAATTCATTAAACTTTCACCAACCCAATTTGAAGTCATAGCTAGGCCAGCTAGGGATTCTTTGGGGATAATAAGAGATTGCGAAAAAGAAGTTTACAGAATATTCGTAAAGCTTGCCAGGATGCCTAGAAGAGACTTTATCCAAAGTTATCCAGGAAATGAAGCAGATCCAAGCTGGGGTTTAAAAATGTCCAGAGTAAAAAAACCTTGGGCAAAAACCATTAAAGAAAATATAGATGAGGTTACTCGCCAACATAACAAGCTAGCCAAACTAGAAAAGATTATTGGCTTAGAAATTGCATATATTAAAGATATCAATAGAAGGATGTCCATAGGCGAAGCCAAAATAAGAAGAGCCAAAAAGGATATGGTTGAAGCCAACTTACGTTTGGTTATCTCAATAGCCAAAAAATACACAAACCGAGGACTACAATTTTTAGATTTAATTCAAGAGGGTAATATTGGCTTGATGAAAGCAGTTGATAAATTTGAATATAGAAGAGGGTATAAGTTCTCGACATATGCAACTTGGTGGATTAGACAAGCTATCACTAGATCAATAGCTGATCAGGCCAGGACTATCCGTATACCTGTTCATATGATTGAAACTATTAATAAGCTCAATCGAGTGTCTCGTCAGATGGTTCAAGAAATGGGAAGAGAGCCTACTCCCGAAGAACTTGGTGATCGTATGGAACTCCCTGAAGATAAGATCCGCAGGGTACTTAAGATTGCTAAAGAACCTATATCCACCGAGACACCGATAGGAGATGAAGACGACACAACTCTTGGAGATTTCATTGAAGATACAGCAATTCCTTCTCCAGGCGATGCCGCAACCGAAGACAATTTAACTGAAGCTACAGATGATATCTTAGGTAGTTTAACCGCAAGGGAAGCCAAGGTTTTAAGGATGAGATTCGGCATAGGTATGAACACAGACCATACTCTAGAAGAGGTGGGTAAGCAGTTTGATGTAACCCGAGAACGGATCCGTCAAATAGAAGCAAAAGCTTTAAGAAAATTAAGACATCCAACTCGCTCTTCTCACTTAAGGGGTTTTCTAGACGATTAACTCGTTGCAGTTACCAGTTGAGCTTAGTTAAAATAACTCAAGGGCCCTTAGCTCAGTTGGTTAGAGCAGTGGACTCATAATCCATTGGTCCCAGGTTCGAGTCCTGGAGGGCCCACCAAATAAAATGCCTTACTTACTAACTGTCATTTTTTTAATCGCAACACTCTGGTTAAACCATGCGGCCTTAGCTTTCATATTAGGAATCCTCCTCTCTTACATCGTTGCAATCCCCGAAGATTTTTTTACTCGGAAGTATGGAACCAGAATCCTGCAAACTGGGATTATCTTTTTAGGTGGTAGCATCAGCGTTACCCAGATAACCACTATTAGTAAAGATTACCTTCCCTGGGTTTCAGGGTTTGTACTAATCACCTTTATTTTGGTGATAGTTTTAGGGAAGCTCTTAGGGGTAACAAAAAAGCAATCTTATTTATTGGCATCAGGTACGGCAATATGTGGAGGCACAGCTATGGCTTCTGTGGCTCCTGTGATCAAAGCCAAACCAGAAGATTTGCTTCCTGCGCTGTCCATCATTTTTATCTTAAATGCACTTGCCGTTATATTTTTTCCTCTGTTAGGTAACTGGTTAGGTCTGACAGAAGAACAGTTTGGGTCTTGGGTTGCACTGGCCATTCATGACACCGCTTCTGTCATCGGTGCTGCTTCTGTAATAGGTGAAAGAGCAGTGGAAGTTTCAGCAACTTTAAAGTTGGGAAGGACTTTATGGATTGTTCCTTTAGTTCTATTTTCTGCTTGGTATTTTAGAGAAAAGAGAGAGGGGTTAGGTTTTCCCGTCTTCATTTTATTTTTTATCATAGCAGTAGTGCTAAATTCTTTATTGGTTCCCTCAGAGGAGATTAATAATATTTTAAAGACAATTAATAAAGTTTGTTTGCTGACGGGGCTTTTTTGTATTGGTACACAAATTGACCGAACGGCTATCCAACAAATCTCTGTTAAACCTTTGGTTTTAGCGGTTTTGGTATGGGCTATTGTTATTCCAGCTTCACTTTGGGTGATTCAATAGCTTTAAATCACCAGGTCTTGTTCAGTCACCAAGATTTCACACTGGTATACTATATTTTTAAGTTATTATTTTAGATCTCTATGAAAAACTCTATATTGTCATTGATAGCTTTATGCTTCAGTTTAACGATTTATGCTCATGGATTCGCTGGTTCTATTTCTAAAGATGAAACAAATGATCGTCCGATAACTTTTCCTGACACACAAAAACATAAAACTCTGGTAACGGACTTACACACTCATTCAGTTTTTTCAGATGGGCATGTGTGGCCCAACATCAGAGTGGGTGAAGCTCTGCGTGATGGCTTAGATGTTTTGGCTGTAACAGAACACTTAGAATACCAACCTCATAATAAAGATATACCTCATACAAACAGAAATAGATCTTATGAAGAAGCCAAAATTGCTGCTTCTAATAAAAATATAATCATAATTAACGGGTCTGAGATAACTCGTGACATGCCTCCTGGTCATGTAAATGCAGTTTTTATTAAGGATGCCAATACTCTTTTTAATATAGAGTCTCCTAAAAATATTGAGGAAAAAGAGAACTTAAAAAAAATGGTTAGAGAAATGCAATGGGGCGGGATAGACGATGCAACCAAAGAACATTATATATTAGGAAATATGTGGCCAGCTGAAAACGCAATTGAAGCAGCTAACAAACAAGGAGCTTTTTTATTTTGGAACCATCCTGATTGGCACATACAAACTGTAGATGGTGTTGCTCAGTTAGATCCAATGCATAAAGAAATGATTGAAAAAGGATATCTACATGGAATTGAGGTAGTGAATGGAAATGGTTATTCGGAAGAGGCTTTTCATTTAGCTTTAGATCATAACCTAGCTATTATTGGAACCTCTGACATTCACGATCTGATTGATTGGGATTACAAGCCACATTTAGGAGGCCACAGGCCAGTGACTTTAGTATTTGCCGCGTCCAAAACAGAAAATTCTGTTAAGGAAGCACTTGAAGATAGACGGACAGTGGTTTGGTTTAAAAATACTTTGTTAGGATTAAAAAGAAACCTTCAGCCTTTATTGGAAGCAAGCTTAACAATCGAGTCTGCAAGTTATAACAATAGAACTCAAATCTTGGCTATAAGGATAAAGAATACCTCAGATGCTGTGTTCCTTTTAAAGAATAAATCTGAATATACTTTTACTAACAACGACGATTTAGTTGAAGTTCCAGCTCAAGGCAGTAAAAATATTGGGGTTAAGACAATTAATAGACTTAACATGCTTCAGTTAGATTTTGAGGTATTAAATGCATTAGAGGCTCCAAAAGTACCTAGCCAACTTACTTTAAAGAAAAGTATTAACTAGAGCCTATGAGCGCTTATTGGATAGTTCGATGCCATGTAAAAGATTCTGAAGTTTATGGCGAATATATTAAGTTAGCTGGTCCTGCAATTGAAATGTATGGTGGCAGATATTTAGTTAGGGGAGGGGAACAAGATGAAGTCGAAGGTGAGGGTTACGAAAGAACTGTGCTTGTGAAATTTGATAGTATGGAACAAGCTAAAGCTTGTTATAAATCAGAAGTATATCAAGCTGCCTTTAAAATTCAGGAACAGGCTGCTGATAGATTAGTTGTAATTGTTGAGGGGATTAACTAAGCATACGCTCGGTTTCATCCCATAAACGACTGGCTTCCTCTGAATCGATAGCCCAGTCATTGACTCCAATAAAACGAGCATTTTCACTGTCATCCGTAGGTGCAGCTACCTCACAATTTTCACAGTAGACTCCACCAATGTTATCTAGTTGAGGACTGGTTGCAGCCCACAGACTGGTAGAGGCCCCTTGCGTTGCAGTTTTGAACATTTTAGCAACGCGCTCAGTCGGTTGCCCGTTTTTATCCATCCAACCTAAAGCAACCATTTCCTCTTGTTCTAAATGTCTTTGTAAGGGAGTCATGATGCCACCGGGGTGTACACCAAAAGCTCTGATACCACTGTCTTTCATACGCTTATCCACTTCGATAGCCAAGAGGCTAGCAGCCGTTTTGGATTGCCCATAAGCAGCCCACTTCTCGTACTCCGAGTCGTTAAAATGAATATCATCCCAGCGAATCCCTGATATTTTGTGTCCTGTAGATGACAGGGTCACCAAGCGGGCACCTTCAGCGGCCTGCATCAGAGGCAATAACCCTTTGGTCAGAACAAAATGACCTATCTGGTTAACTGCGAACTGCAATTCCCAGCCTTCCTGAGTTCGCATTTCAGGACAAGCCATGACGCCTGCATTATTAATCAAAATATCAAGCTTACTTGTCTGGCCAGAGAAATCATCAACAAAAGATTGCACTGACCTGGGATTGGCTAAATCCATCTCAACAATATTTTTTGCAGGGACAATGCCTTCCAGTTCTTTAGCCGCCACATCGGTTCGACGGGCAGGAATATAAACATCACACCCAGCATCCACTAAAGCTCGACTAGTTTCGGTACCAATACCTGAATAACCGCCAGTTACCATGGCGGTTTTGCCACTCAGATCTATACCCGCCATTACCTCTGTAGGTTCACTCTTAGCTCCGAAGCCTGAGTCGACAGGTTTTTGTTGTTTTGAAATCATAGTCTTCTCCTAATGGGATTCTTTTTGTTATAAGTATTCTGACATATTCCAGTCAGGATATCTCAACTGGGCCAGCGACAAAGTGTCTTCATTCCAGAAAGGATCTCCAGGCAAAGGTACTCCGAAGCAACTGAGTTGGTCGGGGGTCGCGTGTTCAAAAATCTTATGCCACGGCTTAGCAAAATGCCAAGGCCAGGCGGTGTAGCCAATGGTATCGTTACCTGCTTTCTTAAAACAGGAAGTCATGGCGTAACGAAACCCTTCGGGTTCGGTTAGGTTAGTACCTCGATGAAATACATCTATGCCATAGGCGAGTAGGGTGCCTGCTGGACCCGCAGCACTACGCTCAAATTTTCTCAATTCTTGCTGGTGTTTAAGGTCCTCACGATATTTGAGAAATCGTTTCATGCCATCGAAACCCTTACTATCACTTCGATTGACATAGTGGGTAGGTCCGTGGGCCTCGCTCACATCAGTAAGATAAATAATAAAAGTAATAGAGTTAAGGCATTCATCTTCGGAGGGCACTGTGAGGGTGTGGTTACCGAAGTCGCAGTGAAAGGCCTGATCAAAATCTGCTTCCCCAGTAAATTTAGCCCAGGCTTGAGCTTGGTAAAGTTTTACATCATGGGTTTGTAAAGCAGAGCGAGCAAATTCAATTAAACTCGGGTGCACTGAAATCAGATTGAGGGCACTAGAACAGTCAAAAGGTATATTTTCAAAATTTTTAAACTGTTCGATGGTGGTTTTACCCATTTTCTTTCCGGATAACTGGAGAGGTAACTTGTTTCCCACTTCCCCTTTTTGTTTTTTATTGACTGCTTCCGCTTCGGCTTTTCTTCCTGGGAAAATAATTTCAAAATCATCTACCACGCCAGTTATTTCTTTTGCTTTAAAGAACTCTGGAATAACCACAGCCCCTTCTTCCTGCCAAGTTTTGACGTGTTCATTTGTGTGTCTACTGGACATGGGCTAGTTGAGTGCTGATCCCTCGATAGTAATCCTGTGCATGAGACGTCTCTCTCCGGGATAGTCATTCAGAGCATAATGCCAGGTACATCGGTTATCCCAAAAAGCGATGGATCCCGGCTCCCATTTAAATCGGGTAATGTTATTTGACCTTATGCTGTGTTCGCAGAGATAATCCAAAATCGGCTTAGATTCTTCTTCTGTCCAGTTTTCAAAGTTAACTGTGAACTCAGGATTCACATACAAAGCCTTACGTCCACTTTCTGGATGCGTAATGACCACGGGATGGATGGCATCTTGGGTGGCCAGCTCAGGGTTGCCAATTCGCTGGTTGGAGGCTTCGGAATAACCTGTTTGGGTCCCGAATACATGCCTGCTTGAATGACAAGCATTCATACTTTCAAGAGTGGCTTTCATCCCACCAGAAAGGCTTTCATAGGCTTTGTACATATTAGTAAACAGAGTATCGCCACCTATTTTAGGAGTCTCTTTAGCCACTAAAATAGACCCCATGGCCGGAATTTGATCGTAAGAATGATCTGTATGCCAGGCACCTCCAATATTAATCTCTTGATTGGGTTCTTTTCTCACTTCAGCGATTTGGTCATAGCCTTCTACTTTTGCAAAAAAGCGATTGATATTTATCTCACCCCAGTGTTTCGCAAACCTCAAATGATCATCGGGTGTTAATTCTTGATCACGAAAAAAGATTAAACCATGTTCAATGAATGCCCCTCGAATCTCTGTAAAAACACCCTCTGATAATTCCTTTGATAAATCAATATTATGTATTTCCACACCAATAGAACCTGAGATGGGATAAATTTTTATTTCAGACATGAGTTTAATTGTTAAATTGTTTATTCATGTCTTTAACCAGAGTGCTCACTGTTTTATGAAACACAAAAGGAAGAATAGCGTGGATAAGGGCTGCAAAAGCCAAAAAAATTAAAATGATAGAAAAGCGTAAGGCTCTCTTACAGTGTTTAAAGTAATTCAGTTCTACTTCTTCTAAATGATTAAAATTAAACATATTTAGTTCCCTTTTAAGTGGATGCTATTGAGAATTTTCCATTCTATATTTTTTGGATCAAAAGAAACTAGATAAAAAGTTTCGGCTATAAAACTACCCTCTATTTCAGGCAATTCAGTTAAGAGAGATTGTTTTTTTTCTGGGTCTTGTTTGCCATAGTAAAGACTCAAATGTGGCATAAACTCTTCATTTTCTATTTTTAGAAAATTACAAATTTTTGATCTGGTAGCTTGAAGGTCTTCATTAAGATCGACTTTTACATAAAAAGCTTGAAAGAAATAATCTTTCATACCATAACCTTTATACTCTATTTCAATAGGTTTTATTTCATTAGCCATTTTTTCTTCCAAGTCCTTAACTTCTGATAGATCCAAGTCAAATTGACTTACCAAAGTCATGTGAATCGGAAAGGATGGTCCGTTTAATTCTTTATCGATGGTTTGCTTAGCACTAAGGAATAAAGGAATCTCCTCTTTTTTGGGAATAGCCCAAAGGGTTAACAAAGAATCATTTTTTAAGGAACTCATTTTCTTTTTTCAATTCTCTTTTGGGCCTAATCTGAAAATTTATGAAGCTGATCTCTATTGCTCCAGCATAATATTGCTATTCCACCAGGCTGAGTCAGAAAAGGCTCGCATGTCCAGTTCGTGAGTCCAAGATGATCTATGTTGCTGTGCTAAGTGGTAATAAGTATCGGCTATTTTTTCAGGAAGTAGCAATCCATCATGTTCCATTCCCTTAGTTTCCCTAAATTTCTGATACATTTCAGGACCCATCATCTTACCAAGAGTATCAGGAGCATCAACGGCTCCATCCACTACTATATGAGCAACATGAATTCCTTGAAGAGAGAATTCTGCGTTCAGTGACTGACACAACATTCTTCTCGCGCCCATGGCTGCAGCATGGGAATGTTGATTCCTATTTCCTCTCATTGCAGCTGTTGCTGAGGTAACTAAAAATGTTCCTTTCCCCCTTTCAACCATTAAGGGACATAGAACCTTAGCAGCTCTAAAAAGTCCAAAGCTTGCCATTCTCCATCCCCATTCAAATTCTTTATGACTTGTTTGCTCAAGTAACTTCATGCCCGTTTGAGCTCCTAAGTTGTATACAAGAACTTCAATAGGCCCGATATCTAATTCTATAGAAGCAATAACATCTTCAATGGCATTATCTTCAATGGCATTCATGAGATAACCATTAGCTGAACCGCCTTGGTCTTTAATGTTGTTCACTAAACGGTCTAAACCTTCTTTATCTGAACGCCTGCATAAAGAGGAGTGATATCCTTCTTGGGCAAATTTTGTGGCTACAGTACCACCTATACCTGCTCCCGCACCTAAAACTAGACAAACTGGTTTCATAATTTCTCCTTAATCTTTTCTACTATATTAATTAGAATCTTCTCAGTATCAAACAATATTAAAGAACAATTATGTCGGCTAATGAATTATTAGAACTTAACCCCTTACTAAAAACTGTCCTCTGGATAGAAGTTATAGTCTATATGGGGATAGGAATTTACGAGATCTTAGATTCTTTTTCTAAAGAAAAGCCATGGAATTTAAGAAATGGGAAGGTTAATAGTTATTTAAATATGAAAGAAACCGTGAGTTATAAAATGCATGCTGCCGTTTGTTTTCTACTTGGTTTTATCGCTTTAAATGGCATTATAGAAGGTGCTATAACACGCTTTGAATTAGAGTTAATTTTCATCAGTTTAGCACTTATTATGATGCTACTTTGGATGGTTTTACTTCCCGGCAGACTTGGTTTTAGTGTGCTTTTTCTTACAAAACCTGAAACAACTCTTCAGATCATAATGTTTATATTTTTTGCTGATCTAATTAGACCTTCAATTATAATTCTGTGTATATTTCTAAACTTGTGGGGCTTTGTTGTTTTCTTTTTACACACGAGAAAAAAAGCACTTTATCCATTTAATTATGAGACTATGAGACAGGATGCTATCTCAGCAGGTATTGAAGAAAAACAGATAGAGATGTTTGATAAATTGGCAGGACATAAATCTTAATGAGAGTTCCCACTATTAATCTTCGAGATCCCGATCAAAAACAACTTGAGAGTTTGGATATGGCCTGTCGGGATCATGGTTTTTTCCTTTTAAGGAATCACGGGATAGACAGCGAAATAGAAGAAATGTGGAACGCTTCGAGCAGGTTCTTTGGGCTGCCAAGAGAAAAGAAACTTAAGATTTTAAGGAGTGAAGAAAATCCTTTAGGTTATTACGATCGTGAATTAACCAAACGAAAAAGAGATTTAAAGGAAGTTTTTGATTTTATCGAACCTAGGCCTAATGGCGAAGACATCAATCAATGGCCTGAAGATGAGAATTTCAGGAAGACTATGGAAGTTTTCTTTGCAGCTGCTTCAAGCATAGCCAAAGATACTTTAGATCTAGTTTTAACGGCTTTATCAGTTAATGAAGATTCTTTTTTGGCCCCACAAGGAGATCCGCATACGAGCACAGTCAGATTAAATTATTACCCAGTGGGAGACCCTTTGAACTCGGATGAAAAAGAACAAGTTGCTGATCTTGGTGATATGGCCCTACATCATCATACCGATCCAAATATCTTGACCTTATTATTACAAGACATGACTGGCGGCCTACAAGCCAAATCAAAAGAAGCAGGTTGGATAGACATACCCCCAGAAGAGGGAACGATAGTAATTAACATGGGAGATACCATGCAGGTTTGGACCAACGATCAGTACATAGCTGCGATGCATAGGGTAGTACCTCGAACCACTGAAGCCCGATACAGCACTCCTTATTTCTTTAATCCGTTACGTGATGCGATTCTTGAGCCTATTGAAGGGTTGCTAAAAGAAAAACCCAAATATAAAGCTTTTGCTTGGAAGGACTACATTCGGGGTAGGGTGGAAGACAACTACCAAGATCTGGGTGAAGATGACATCCAAATAGAGAGATTTAAAATAATTTAAGTCTTAGCTCAGCTTTTTTATCTCGGACTCCAGTTTCTTCTTTTCTTCATAAAGCATTTCTACTTCATAATGATCGCCTCCCCAGAAGCTGAAGCCTTCATCGTCTTCAATCTTTTTTATCTTAGCCATAACTGCTTCTAGTTTTAATTGATGTCCTTCTAGTTCAGTCTGTTTATTCATTCAAAAATCTCTTTATGAAATCGACCTCGTTTGGGTCGAATGCTGTACCGTCTTTTCTCATTATGTCATGGAACCATTTCTTGGGTTCTGGAATAGGGTCTTCAGGATTTAAGAACTTCCCTTCTTTTTTTAACCTTTGAAGTTCCAGAACAGTTGACCAGCCAAAATGAGTTTGACTTTTACCTGCTACCAGTCCCCAGTTATAGCATCCCACATTATTTTCTTTAAAGATAGGTAAGCTGAATTCAAATGTTGTGCCAAATTCTCTGGCCATATATTCCGTACACAAAACAGGTCTTCCTAAATCTAATAATCTTTTTATGGTCGATTCTAGTTTGGTGCTTTCGTAACAGTGAAACGTTAAAACATCTGAATTATCTTGGTTCATCTGAATGATCTCTGGTCCTACAGATCCATCCAAGCATGCTGTGAGAGGTTGGGAGGGCCGGACTTCCTGAGCCCATTCCCAGGTAAACTTTAAAAGGGTGAGCGATTGTTCTCCCACTCCAAATTGGCCTGGTTCATTATAAATATCCCACATTAATACTCTTTGATCATAAGAAAACTCAGCCATAACCCCCTGAACAAAATCTTTTAAGCGAAGTACTTCCTCTTTCGCTGTTCCGGCGTGAATCGCATGCACTAGCTCAACCCCTGGGCTTTGTTTCCATCCAGAATTATGGACTCCGCTGACAGGCAAAGGTTGTTTGCCTTTCTTGGGATAAGGTCTGTGGCAGTCATCAAATAAAACCAAGATGGGTCTAATGGAGTGATTGTTGCAGACAGTTAATAAGTCATCCAAACGAGTACAAAATCCTTTGGAATCTCCACTCCACAATAAGTCGTGCAGATAGACTCTTAAGCTGTTAAATCCCAAGCTCTTCGCCCATCCAATTTCCCTTTCTATGGTTTCTTTATCATACGTTTCTTGCTGAAACATCTCCAACTGATTGATGGCGCTACTGGGTAAAAAATTACAACCAATTAACCAAGGTTGGTTGCTATACCAATCGTTAGCTTGTTGTTTACTCCACTTAGACATTGCTTTAAAGCTTAAAAAAAGGAGAAGATTAAATTTTTAACCTTCTCCTTTTAATGATGAATCGATCTAAAGATTATTCCTAAAGGGATAACTGTCGTACAACATAATCTCTGTACAAGGATTATCCGCATTAGCTGAGCCACTTGATTCAAACAAAGCACTTCCTTGTTGCCTAACTTCTTCAGATTCCCAAAAGTGAAGGTAAGCATAATCATAAGCTCCAGCTTGAGAACCCTCTATGGGTGTTTCAAATCTAGGTACATGGATGTTATAAAAATAAGCTGAAGGCTGATCGGCTCCCTCAGTAACCAGATCCAACCAAGAATTATATGCATCTATTCCACGCAGTAAGACTTGCTCAGTGTTCGTGGGGGAGTAAGTACAGAATGAAAATCCAGTTATTCCAGGAGGTTCTTGATCAACCGCTTTAGGACTCCAGAAGCTATGTACATCAAAGGAGTAATTTTTTACCGTTCCTTCTGATACCGATCCACAATCAATTATAGGACTAACCTGTTTCGTCCATGCTTCCGCAGGACCTTCGGTCCACTCTTTCCAGCCCATTTCACTCATTTCTTGTGAAGGCCAAACCAGAACCCAAAGTATTTCCATTAAATCTGTTTCAAATTGTGGTACCAATCCAACTGAATAAGGCACCGAGGTTTCTAAAGTGTCTTGGATTTCATTCCATTCTGTAATCATGGTACCCATAGCTTCGGGTGAAGTCTCAGGACCGAAATCACACATTAAGTATTCTACGTAATAAGTATTCGAGGCTTTGGAAGCAAGGGTTTCACTGTTATCCATATCCGAACAGGAAGTTATGAAGGATGCCATCAATAAAGCCAAGACTAGTTGGGTAATGTTTTTCATATCTATTCCTATTTCATTTTTTCTTATCTTCATTCTAGTCTTATGGTTTTAATGTTCAACTGGGATTAGTTTATAAGCATGAGTGGATAAAGTAAGAAGAAATTGGTGGTATTATGAGATCAATATTTGAGGAGACTAATTATGGCTTATGCCCCTGATAATCGAGCTTTCTATGATGCTGATAGCCACGTGATGGAGCTTCCAAACTTCATCATAGATTATGCCGATAAAGAATTTAAAGACTTAATTCCACCGGTTAATTACAAAGCCAGCCTTGTCACTGATGAAGAGGTTGAAGAAATAATTAATAACGGAGGAAAGCATACCAAAGAGCATGTGGAAACACAGATTTCTTTAGGAGATAGATTAATTGCTGAATCAAAAGAGATTCAAGCACTAGGAGCATTCGATCGTGCTGATAGAAGTATTGCTATGGACATGCTGGGTTTTAAGAAACAATTAGTTTTCCCTACACACAGCGTGGTTACTCCTTTCAGGGATGTAAGAGGCAAAGCTAAATACGTAGATAAACAAGGTGTTCAGATAACTCCTGAATTACGTTACGGAGCCACCAGGGCCCATAATAGAGCTATGTCAGATTTTTGTTCTGAAGACTCAAGGTTAATGGGCGTTGGAGTTATTCCTCTACACGAACCTGAATTAGCTATGGAGGAATTAGATTTTGCTATTAAATCAGGTCTTGAAGCTATATGGGTTGCACATTACGCTTGTGGAGATAGGTCTCCGGGACATCTTGCTCTTGACCCTTTCTGGCAAAAACTAGCTGAAGAAGGCATCCCTTTTTTGATGCATGTTGGAGGTTCACCTCTTCAATTGGATAGAAGTTGGTCAGATAACGGAAAACCACCCAGCAAAGATTGGATGGGCGGAGGTGAAAACGTCAGAGCTAAAGATATGGTTGTTATGCATCAAGGACCAGAGACTTTTGTATCAATGATGGTCTTGGATGGAGTTTTTGAAAGATATCCTCAACTTAAAGGAGCGAGTGTTGAATTAGGAGCTGGATGGGTTCCAGAAATGTTACAAAGATTAGACTATGTAGTCAGAACTTGGAGTAGGGTGGATAAAAACTTAAGCGAGATTAAAAGAAAACCCTCAGAGCAATTGATAGAGCAAATGGCTTTTACTCCCTTTCATCATGAAGATGTGAGTATGTTAATGGATGCTTCACATCCTGAACTTTATCTTTTTTCAAGCGATTATCCTCATGTTGAAGGAACAAGCGATCCAATAGGAAGGTTTGAAAGATTTCTGACAGATAGAGATGAGAATACAAAGAACCTATTTTTTTCAGAAAACTTTCTAAAAATATTTCCCGATGCAAGGGTTTAGTTAGCTAGCTTTTATGCCTCATTATTTAATCGCTCAAATAGATATTAAAGACAGGGAAAAATATGCCAAATATGAAGCTGGCTTTATGGATATTTTTTTAACTTATAAAGGCAAGATATTGAGTGTTGAAGAAAATGAGCATCTGTTGGAAGGACAGTGGCCATTTACGAGAACCGTACTCATCGAATTTCCTTCTCAAGAAGATGCTTTAGATTGGTATAGCTCTAAAGAATATCAGGTTTTGGTTCAGCATCGCTTTGCTGCCAGTATAGCTAACATTGTTATTATTAGTGGGCTGAACTAGATATGGAAAGTATTAATTCTTTATTTACTTCCGTCACTAAGGATTGGCACTCTAGGTCTTGGTGGATGAACCTGATTTTTTACTTTTGTTTATACATGACTTTTATTTATTTACCGTTTGATTTATTTTTTAAACCAGTAGAGGGAGATGAGGAAATATGGTTTGGTTTTACCTTAACCGGATGGTGGGCCAAAGCTACCGAACCCTTGCATTGGCTAATTTATGGATTAGGTTCTTACGGGTTTTGGCGAATGAAGACTTGGATGTGGCCTTGGGCCAGCGTTTACGCAGCACAAGTTGCAATCGCAATGTTTACTTGGAATATCTTAAACGATATGGGTAGTCTGACATCAGCTTTTATTTCCGCATTCATTTTTTCTCTTCCTATGATCGCCTTATGGCGCTCAAGAGAAGATTTTGTAAACTGAAGAGAATCTCCTTTATGAAAAGAATTCTTTTCTTTGCTCTTTTATTGATAGTGATTGTAGTTTCAGCAACTCAATTCACACTGCCTAGTAGGCAGAGCACACAGCAGGATTTCAATGATCTTAACTATGCAGAATTTAAGTCTGGTGTTCGTCGATTACGAGACGGTACTGTAGAAGTCTCCAGTCTAGTAAACATGCCAGAGGTCACATCAAATATGTTCCGATGGTGGTTTACAGATTACCTACAAACTACTGAACACTACAAAATGTGGCATCCGGAAGATCATGTATGGATGGACTGGGAGCACAAAAAATCAGGTGAAATCACTGGTTCCCATCATCTAGTGCATGAGTACATCGGCGGAAAGTTGAGTAAACTTAGGATCCAATTTGCTTGGCCTCAAGAGATCCTAGGCTATGATCCTAGTGATGAAAACACAGTTGTTCTGTGTGCTCGGGTTGGCGAATTAGACTCTAGCTTGAACATTGCTGAGATGTGTCATGTTGCACAAGATACGCCTTGGGGCATAGAACTACGTTCACGCTTTTGGCTGGGGGTAGTTTCAGATCGAGAAGCAGCTAATTGGCAGAATTTTCTTTTATCCCTTGTTGCTAATAACCCAATTAGTAGACGATTTACAGTATCAGAGATAGAAGGGCTTGCGTTACAAAAACATTGTATTGAAGAAATGAGTTACCTTGGTAATCTACTTCCTACAATATATAACCAGTAAAATAGATAGGAAGGAAATTCTTTAATGCAGCAATTTAATAATGACTATCCAGGGCTCAATAAAAGGGCTGCTGGCTGGTTAAACTTTCTTTATCAAAAGACCACTACTCCTGATGATTGGACTGAAGACGGCGATCCTCATGAGTGGTGGGACAGAAGCTCGACTCCACCCATGTGTTCTTTCCCGCGTTTTGATCTTCAAGAGTCAACATACGCTCTTGGCTTAATGGCTGATAGGACGCCTGCTTGGAGAGAAATTTATACTGAAATATTAGATGAAATTGCTGAAAGGTCGATAACATATTGGGCAGCAGTGGATTGGTTATCTCAATTCGGCCATGATCCAGATAGAAAGAATTACCCTAAAGAATGGAAGGGAACTTTAATACCAGAAGAGTTTTGGGGGGATTACGATGCCCCTGGTTGGACTGCTAATGGTGTCGCTCCCTGGGGGTTACAACCTGATCCGATAGGAGCTGATGGTAATTTATTCTTTAAGGGTTGGTTAAATCTAACCCAAGCTTTGCACACCTATGTGAGTGGTGAAGACAAGTGGGCTTCTTCCTTTGATTTAGCCGGAGTAAATAGAGCGAAATTTGAATGGACTCAACATCAATTAGTTGATCATTTACATGAGACCTGGACAAAAACTCCTATGGGGCCACATTGTGAAAACACTAAATCCTGGCCCTTTTGTTTATCGGCAGCTGGGTTAGGATTAAAAATGTATGACAATGTATTTGATAAAGATTCACATTCTGCATACAAGTCTTGGCTTGATTACACAAAAGATAAATATTATGGCTTTGATAAAAAAGGGACTTTGCAATGGGTCACAATGTATTACGATGCCTTAAAGAAACACCATCATAAAATACAACCTGCACATGCTTTAGCTATAGCATTCTATGCAAAACCTCAAGCCCCTGAGTTTGCCGAGTTACTTTACAGAGAAGGGGTTAGATTTTTAAAGTGGGATGATCCTGCAGAGCCTATTTCAGGCCAAATAGGTCTAGCTGACAGAATGTTGGCTTTGGGATTATCTATTTCAAAAGAGTTTGACGACCCGGTAACTCACGAAAGATTGAGGAAGTTTGCTGAAGAAAACTTTGAACCACGATACTTTGGGTTGAATGATAGTCAATTTGGTTTTTGGTTTAATCTAGGTGAGAACTGGCCCAGAGGCCAACTCTCTGCATTGGCAATGTGTGCTGAAGTTTGTGATAGAGGTGCCTGGGAGAAATTATTTAATCAACCTAATTTAACAAAATATTATTCTCCAACGATTCACAGTGTTGATTTTCCTGCTGTGGGCGTATGCCAGGCTTGGCATGATGACAATGAAGGTCTACTTGTGTTCCAGATTAAAGATGGAGATAGAACAAAAACCAACAAAAAAACTAAAGTCAGCGTTTCAAATATTCCTGATACCAGCCAAATAGAAGTTTTTTGTGACGGTAAGCCCTTTAATGATTATTCAGTTAATTCTTCTGGAGAAGTAGTTTTGAACACAGAAGTGGCAAATCATTTATTTTATATAAGAACTGGCTATATTCTTTTAGAAGAACAGAAAAAACAAATGAATAAAGGTATTCAATACAATACCAACAAACCTTCTACTGAAATGAAGAAAAGCGAAGGAGCAACTACTAGATTATTGGTTGCAAGGTCAGCTCCTTCTTTATGCGGGTGTTGTTAAAAGGTATGTCTAAGAAATGGAATTTGATTTATATTACCTAAAAGATTAAAGGGGAAATTATGGATGTATTGTGTGCAAAAAGTGCTACTGAGTTAGCTGACTTAATTAATAAAAAAGAAACTTCAAGTAAAGAGGTTGTTGAAGCTCACCTAAATAGGATATCTGAGATAAATCCTGATTTAAATGCAATAACTTTGACTTTAGGCGAGTCAGCTCTAGAAGCAGCAGAAAAAGCAGATAAAGCGAGTGATGAGGATCGCAAAAAACCTTTTCATGGAGTTCCTTTTACCATAAAAGAAAATATAGATTTTAAGGGGACTCCTACTACCCAAGGCGTCCCTCTATTGGCTGAGTCAATGCCTCCAAGAAATGCCCCTATAGTTGATCGAATGATAGAAGCAGGAGCAATTCCTATAGGAAGAACTAATCTGCCTGAGTGGGGCATGCGTTTGGATACAGATAATCCCTTGAGAGGCAGGACCTTTAATCCTTGGAATAAAGATTTAACTCCTGGAGGTTCTAGCGGAGGAGAAGCAGCAGCGATTGCAACTGGAATGAGCCCATTTGGACTAGGAAATGATATTGGAGGTTCTCTTCGAAATCCTGCTTATTGTTGTGGTATAGCCTCGCTTAAATCTACAATCGGTAGAATACCTTTTGTAAGCTCTATAGATCCTTTTGTAGATATGGGTATTTCAGGAGCCTTTTTAACAGACGGACCTATGGCTCGTACTGTGAAAGATCTGAAGGTAGGTTTAGCAGTAATGGCTGGGCGTCATATTGATGACCCACAATCGGTTGATGCCCCATTAGATGGTCCCATTCCAACAAAACCAAAGGCAGCATTAGTAAAAGAGATTTCTAATTTCAAGCTTCCTGAAGTAACTGTAAAAGAGATAGAAAAGGCAGGGTCAATCTTATCTGATAATGGTTGGCAGGTTGAAGAGGTTGAGGCCCCTGAAGTAGAAAGAGTTTATGAAATATGGGGCACAGTATTAAATAATGGATTGTTAGAGGTTTTACCCGATGAGATGTTCAAACCAGAAACGGCAGAATACCTTAACCGTTTTAGAGAAGGTTATATTAATAATGTTATCAATTTGGATGAGGCCCTAGTCGAAAGAAGAAGATTAAGAAGGTTATGGTCTTCTTTTTTAACTGATTATTCAGTTTGTATTGGACCAACTTGGTCAAACTTACCTTGGCCAATAGATACCGACCTTGATCCTGAAAAGGGTGAAGCAGTAATAAGAGAAAGTCTTATTTTTATAACGCCTGGAAATTGTCTTGGTTTGCCTTCAGTGGCCTTACCGATGGGGGTTGCAGATGGTTTACCAACAGGAATTCAGATCTATTCAGAACTATATAGAGAAGATCTTTGTCTTTTAGCAGCTGAAATAATTGAAAAGGAAAGGGTTTGTCCTACTCCAATTGATCCAGTGGGTTGATTAATCAAGAATATGTCCGAACATTTGATGCAGACTTATTTTTATCCTTTTTTTAACAGTTATGAATAAAAAGGAAATAGTACATTGGCATGACCTTTAACTGAGCGACCATAAGATTAAGAGATATTTTTTTATTTACCAGTCCTTAGGCGCATTTGGTACCCAAGCAATGGCTAATAAGGATTCTCCTAATTTTCTATTAACCCTTTCAAATATCTTCCAATCATTTTTCGTGGCTTCAATTTCTATTTTTGGATATCCAATTATATTGCCTGTACTTTTGACTACAAAAGTTTTTGCATCCAACTCTACCCCATAGAGTTGGGCTATACACTTACCAACTTCTTGCTGCCATGGAGTGGGTTCGATATCAAGTTTTGGAACAACTGTTGGGTTAATACTCATGCCCTTGAAGCTAACAGGGTGAGCTACCCTTCCGCAAATGAGCCTTCTCTCATTTGTTGGAAGAAGACCGCTCGAAAAAGAAGAAAGTCTTTGTAAATGGTTAAAAATTCCTTTTCTTCTATACCCTTTCTGGACGCAACCCAATCCTGCCAATACTACTATCGTAGGTTTCTCTATTCTTGGTAAACTCACTTTGACACAATCTCCAAGGGAGAAACCAACGGGGATTCCTTTTACTGTTGCTGTGACAAGATATCGCAGCCGAGATATAGATTCATTTAGATAGTTAACATTGGCTTCTTTGTAGTTATCAACAAATATCTTCTCTACTGAACTAAGCACCCTCTCAGGTATATTTTTAGTACAGTGAGTCTCAATCTTTAGATTTGTTAATGACTTAAGTACCTTATTGCCTTCCTTTTTGTTATTCAAGGTTCTTCCTTAAAGCATGAGTCTAAACTGAATATAAGGAAGTTGTTATTGATATCAATCAATAGAAAAAATCTTTTTAAACGCTACAATAACTTCAGAAGAGTTAAATAATTTTTTAGGTGATTATGATGGGTAGCAATGAATCTTTTGGCATTATTAATAAATCAGATGAATATTATGTAGCTACTATAGAGAGACAAATTGAACATAAAACCGAGAAGGTATGGTCTATGTTAGTAAATTCATCTCGTTTAGTGGATTGGTTGGCTCCTGGTCAAATAGAACAGCATAAAGGAGGTGTGGCCAAGCTGGATTTTGTAGATAGTGGAATTATTATTGATAGTAAGGTTACTGCCTATGAAGAAGAAAAATTACTTGAATACTCCTGGAGTGGGCCTGGAGAGCCGGAGCGCCCTATTAGATGGGAGCTGAGAAATGAAGGAGATATTACAAAGCTCACTTTGATTTTGAAATGCCCCCTTGATGAGGATATCGCTAGATCTTGTGCAGGCTGGGAAGCTCACTTGATGATGTTGTTAGCAGCTATTGAAGGAGTTCCGATTAAGTTTCCGTTTGAACGTTTCCAAGAAACAAGAGATGTTTATAAACAAATGATTAGTGAGTAATTAATTCAACTGAGAGTAAAAAGTATTTTTAACTAAATGCTTGTATGGTGCTCACACAATTCTACTAGCTTCTTTAAAAACGGTGTTTCCTGAAGAGCTCGAACTTACTGCCAAAAGATTAAGAGTAATGTAAGAATTGCAATTACAACTTAATACTGGGCTTCTGGAATCTCTACAGTAAGACCTTCGTGTTCTTCAGAAATTTGAATCTGACAGGCTAGGCGAGAATTAGGTTTCTGATTCTCAGAAAATTCCAACATTGAATTTTCCATCTCTCTTCTTTCACTTACTTTAGATATCCATTCAGGATTAATAAACACATGGCAAGTAGCACAAGCACAATTACCACCGCAATCGGCATCTATTCCGGGAACATTATTTGAAACAGCAGCTTCCATGAGACTTTCACCTGCATAAGCGTTTACTTCATGACTACTACCATCATGCTCAATAAATACGATTTTGACCATAGAGTTGTTTTTTAGAGTTTTTATTTTTTGTGCACTACGACAGGTACGTTGCTGTATCCCATGACAAAATTAGACAGAACGCGTTCTGGTTCCCTAGTCAATTCTATGCGATCAAACCGATTAAGAATTTCTTCCCAAAGAATGCGCAATTGCATTTCTCCAACCCGGTTACCCATACACCTGTGGATTCCAAAACCAAAAGAGAGGTGATGTCTTGCCTTGCTGCGATCAATAATAAATTCATCTGGATTCTCAATTACTTCTTCATCGCGGTTGCCAGAAACATACCACATTACTACTTTGTCTCCTTTGCGTATTGTATGTCCTTTAAACTCAACGTCTTCTAGAGCTGTGCGTCGCATATGCCCGAGTGGAGTTTGGTAACGAATGATTTCAGAGACCATGTTAGGAATTAAAGAAGGGTCGGATTTTAGCTTGTCATATTCCTTGGGATTGTGATTAAGCTCTACTACACCTGCAGAAATTGAATTTCTAGTAGTATCATTTCCTCCAACAATTAGAAGAATTAGATTACCCAAAAATTCCATTGGATCATTAATCATATCTTTGGTTTCTTCTCCATGTGCGAATAATGATATGAAGTCAAACTTCCTAGGTTCAGCAGCACGTTGGTGCCAAAGCTTACTAAAATAGGCAAGGCATTCTTCTAAAACTCGTTGCCTTTCATTCATGTCTACTTCTATTCCGACAGTTTCAGAAGTTGTGGCAACGTCAGACCAATAAGGCAAGAGATGTCGATCCTCGAAAGGAAAGTCGAATAACGTAGCTAGCATTTGAGTAGTAATTTCCTTAGAAACCAGTTCTACCCAGTTAAATTCTTCATTTATAGGAAGACTGTCAAGAATGTTACCTACTCTTTGTCTTATAAGTACTTCGAGTTCAGATAGTTGTGAGGGTGCTACTGCTGGCTGAACTAATTTGCGTTGCACACCATGTTTTGGTTCATCCATTGCTATGAACATGGGTGTCACTAATTCAGCCTGAGCATCTCCAATAACTATATTTGTATCAGAAGAAAAGCGTTTGTGATCACTGTCTATGGCTATAATATCGTTAAATTTTGTAATCGACCAAAAAGGTCCAAATTGGCTTTCTTGACAAAAGTGAACAGGAGACTCTTGCCTTAGTCTTCGAAAGTATTCTCCGTGCTGATTGCTTTGAAAGATTTCAGCTTTAGAGACATCTAATGTCTCTAAAGGCAAACTCCAAGGATCAGGTATTACATTTTTTTGTTCAAAATCTGTTTGTTCTTTCATTTAGCTACCCTATTTTGGCTTTATAGCATTTAACTCTGATTTTAAGATATAGACTTATATTATCCTAATCCAATAGAACAGGATAATTTGATCAGTTAGAAAGGCGAACACACCAAACTTCTTCAGTCGGCCATTTACTAGCCCATTCAGCATCTGCCCAAGGATATCTAGTTTTAGATTCCGGTGAAGCACCGAGTTCTAAAAGACGCTCAACGACAAATCCATTATCACGGAGAAGTTTTATCCATTCCCCATGAGGCAGGTGAAACTCAATTTCGTGTGGAGGAGACTTCCATTGGGTTTTAAACAGCCCTAGGTAAGGTCGTTGTAATTGTTCTGAAATAGGCACACTATCGTCTTCTTCATCTGGCACACAACAAATACTAAAAGCATGGTTTGTCATGAATACTAATTGAGATCCTGGTTTTAATACTCTTGCTGCCTCCGGGATCCAATCATAAGGATTTGCCCATAAAGATGCCCCATATTCAGATATAGCAAAATCAAAACAAGAATCAGGAAATGGTAATTTCTCACCAAAACCTTCTACGAATTCAATTCCTAATTGATATTGTTTTTCTAAATGTCTTGCTGTTTCAAGCTGGTTTGGAGTTGGATCAATGCCAATGACTTCAGCACCCCTTCGAGCCATCCAAGAGGAAACATATCCAGCTCCACAACCTATTTCAATGCACTTCTTTCCTTTCAGATCATTCGGAAATATTTCCAGTTTTGATTCTGGTAGTTGCCAAATTCCCCAATGAGGGTCACCTGATTCCCAAGCTTTTTCAGCAGGTTCTTTATATTCCTCTGCTATTTTCTGCCATGCTTCTCTATTTAAAATTTGGTAATCCTTTAGAGTCATTTTTATAGATTACACTCATAGTGAGCAGAAGAGGAAGTATTGATTTTATTTAATTTAAAATTATAGAGACGGACATTCAAAGGGTATACTGCGCGCCAAATTCTAATAAACCAAATCATTTAATCTCAAATAAACCAACAATCAGATAACTGTCTATCTTAGTTATCAGTAAGAATATTAATATGTCATTTAACACCTTGGGCCTTTCTTCAGAGCTTAAAAAAGCTATTGAAGATAAGGGTTACACCTATCCTTCTGATATCCAACTACAAGCTATTCCTTCAATTATAAAAGGTAACGACATTATGGCCCGCGCGCAAACTGGTACAGGTAAAACAGCGGCATTTGCTCTACCTATTTTGCAGAAATTTCAGAAAGACGAATCTAAAAAAAGAAGAGTGAGAGCTTTGGTCCTAGTCCCAACCCGAGAATTGGCTTCCCAGGTAGGCGATAGCTTTAGAAGTTATGGTAATAATTTAAGGTTCAGAACCTCTACTATATATGGCGGGGTAAGCATAAACACTCAAATTGATAAGCTTAGAAAAGGAGTGGATATTGTTGTGGCAACTCCTGGTAGGCTTTTAGATCATCTAGATCGAAGGACCTTAGATCTTTCTGAACTGGAGGTGTTTGTTTTAGATGAAGCAGACCGAATGCTGGACATGGGCTTTATAAGAGACATAAAGAAAATTTTGACTTACCTTCCAAAGAAAAAACAAAACCTCCTTTTCTCTGCTACCTTTCCAAAAGAAATAAAGGCATTGGCGGATAGTTTGCTAAATTCTCCAAAAAGGATTGAAGTTGCTTCAAATAATTCTACTGTAGATAAAGTC
>Ga0208895_1000306_pt1 | contig 23318 bp, 43 predicted proteins | sample ETNtaG_10_FD_185765 | JGI IMG/M metagenome (GOLD analysis project Ga0208895, IMG submission 185765) | Marine microbial and viral communities from oxygen minimum zone, Eastern Pacific Ocean - ETNP201302SV82 (SPAdes) (version 2) | ecosystem: Environmental > Aquatic > Marine > Oceanic ... | reverse complement strand
GGCTCGGCCGGGCCCGCGCCGCGCGCATCGACGGTAATCGACAGCGGAGCGGTATCTCCCAGCGCCACCAGGCGCGCGAAGAGCTGCGCGATGCCCAGATCACGATCGGGCGCTGGGGCGTCCTCGGACATCTGACGCAGCTGAAAGCGTTGGTAGATGGAGAACATGTTCATGGCGCACCTCGCGTGAAGATTTTTGATCCAGGCCCGCCCGGGCGGCGGTCTCACCAATGAGACCGATGGCCGGACGGTGCCTTTTTTTTGCCCTTCGGCCCTGATCCTGCCAGGCAGAAAAAAGCCGGCGCATCCGCGAGGATGGCCGGCTTCTGGAAGGCTGGGCTGAAGGGCGGCATCAGCCGCCCTGTTCGGTCGGGCGCTCTGCGCGTTCAGCGCGCCGGGCCGCCACCTGGTCGGGAAGCTTGCCGCGACGCTCGGCGAGAGCGGCGGCATTGGCCCGGGCAGTGGCGGTCTGATCGGGATGCTCGCCGCGCAGGCGTGCGAGCTTCTCGGCCGCTTCGCGGGATTTGGCTTCACGCGCGCTGGGCGACTGGTCGGAGGAAGGCTGTGCGCGCTCTGCGCGCCGTGCGGCGGCTTCGGCGCGGACGCGCTCGTAGTGCTGGCGCGAGAGGGCGACTTCGCCGCGCATGAGCTCGAGCGTATGCTCGGGGACCTCGCCTGCGCGCTCTTCGAAGAAGCCCGTGATGTTGCCCTCGCGGGCCTGCTCCTGCATGCTGGCCTGCACGCGCATCAGAAGCGATTTCGGAGCCTTTCCGATCACCCAGTCAGGCTCGATGCTTCCATCTTCCCGGGCGACCTCGGAGGGCACGATGAGGGGCGATGGCAGGTGGAATTTGCGCGCCTCGAGGATCTTGGCGTAGGCGTCCTGTCCTTCGCGCAGGTCGCAGGCATCCTGTTCAGCGGCATCGGTGATCGGGACATGCCGGCCGTAGCGCTCGCGCCGCGAGGAGATCGGCACGAGAACCGGGGGTTTGCTTTTGTCGCGGTTCTGAAGGACGAGGCAGGTGCGGAATTTCGGGTCGGGCTGCGAGCGGCCACCTTCTTCAGGGTCTTCTTTCGCGGGAAGGCCGCCGCTGACGCTCTCCTCGCTGAAGCGAAAGAAGGCCGTGACGATATCGCCGGTCTGCGGCTCGTAGGGCGGGATATCGGCTCCGATCTGCACCCGGGATGCACGGGTGCGCCGGCGCAGATTCTGAGGTGTCATCTTCATGGGGGCAGTCTCCTCGGTAATACTGCGAGGAAATGGCGCCCAGAGGGCGGCTTTGAGCGCAAAGTCGTTCGGAGCGAAGCCCCATGAAAAAAGCCGGCCCCGAATGGGGACCGGCTGGTCATCTATTGCTCGGGCAGGATTGTGTCCGCGCGATCAGCCGAAGTCGAGATCGTCGATCTCGGCGATGGCTTCGTCGCGGGTCATCGCAACGAAGGTCGCGTCTTCAGCGACATCGTCGAGGACTTTCGCGGCAGTCTCTTCGGACAGGCTCAGCGCGGGCTTCGCGTTCGGCTGCTCTACGAGCGTGGCATCGGCGGCAACGGCGGCGAGGGTCTCGGTCGAAATCTGCTTCTGAGCCATCTGGCGTCCTTTCATTTCTTGGTTCCGTTCGGGTGCTGCGCCCCTTCGAAGAAGGAGGGGCGCTGCGCACGGGCGGAGCCAGAGCGCTTCTCATTCATATACGGGTAAGGCCCGACGAAATCCACTCCTGCCGGAAAAACCGGGTCAGGCGGCTGCGCCGACCTCCTTGAGATACTGCCGGACCAACTCACGCTCCGCGGCGACGAGTTGATCGAACGAAGCGCGATCTTCGGCGATGAAGCGCGCGGCGGTTTCTACCAGCTCCTCAGGCAGCAGGCCGGGCGCCATGGCTTCTGCGGGCGTGCCGAGGCGATACCAGCTGTCATGGGTGCGCGCAAAGCCCATGGCGGCATCGATCGCGACCACGGGGGTGGTGCTATCCACGCGGTTGGCCACGGGGGCGGGATACTGGGAGACCTGCCCGATCAGGAGCGGGCGACCAAAGAGCGGATCGCGCACCTCGAAGACGCCCAGCGCGGTCGGAGCATCTTCGAGATCTTCGTCGCTCGGACCGCGCTGGGCGTCTTCGATGGCGGCCGACAGGCGGCGCGGGGTATCTCTCCGGTAGGAGAGCGTATCTTCGATCGCCGTCTCTACGAGGCGGACGGTGGCGTCGATATCGGCTTTAGCAGTGCTCATGCGGAACTTCCTTTCGGCGAATAAATCTGGCCCTGATCTCGATCGCTAAGTCGATCTCGTCATCCGGCGCCCTCACCTGGGGGCGCTGGTGTCGTGATTACTTCCCTCTCCCTTTGAGGCCCTGCCAGCCCGTCGTCAGGTGCCGAGGTCGTCCTCTTCGGCTTCGGCGAACATCGCGTCGAAGAGGTCACTGTCGTCGCGAGGCTGGACGGATGCTTTTGCCGCCTCGGTGAGGTCGGCCTCGGCCAGAGCAGCATTGAGACGTTCGCCGAGCGCATCTACATCGACGAAAACGCCGTGCTCGGTGACCTCGGCATTGAGGTCCTTCAGGGGCTTCTTGCTCATCAGATAGTGCTCCCGGTCGCGGTTGAGGTGTCGATCATGAAGACCGCCGATCTTGATTGAGCGGCGGCCGGTCGGGGTATCACTCCCAGCGCCCGGAGCGCAGCTTCTGGCGCGTGGCCTTGCGATCGCAGCGGCGCTTGCGCGAGGGGATCGACTTTGCGCGGGTATCTACTGCCACAGCGCAGCCGGCATTGCCAGCACGGTGGAACAGGGCGGCGGCTTGGTCATTACGTGGTTTCATGGGATCGAGCCTTTCGTGGATTTCACCAATGAAAGCCACGCAAGGCTCAAAGCCCATCTCTTCGGCCTGTATTGATGGATCAGCATGAAATAGGCTGGCACACCCTGCAAGGGTGGCCGGCGCTTGATCACGTTTTCCGGACTTCGTCGCCCATCATCGCGCTGTCGGTGATGACGATGGTGCCATCAGCGCAGAGCCCCCGGATGACGCCGCGCAGGTGGTCGGTATCGGGGAGCTGATCGGTTTCGGCGTCGGCCATTGCGCTCAGCGCTTCGCTGGCGTCGATGTCGTCCTCGAAAACGCGGCCGTCGATCTTGGCGCGGGCGGCCGGATTATCGCCACTGATGATCCGGTCGAGATAGGTATTGGCCGCGCTCGATGTGTCAGGCCGCAAAGTGGTATGACCGTTTTCGATCATCGCTGCGCAATGGTTATGCAGATCCCGCAACGTCGGCCGCTCGATCCCCTCTTTCTCGCAGAAGGCGAGGGCCAGTTTGCACATGTCGCCGACTGAGCTACAGCGATGGGGCGCCTTGTGGACCAGATGCAGGTAGAGCGAATAGCTGGGGAAGATGCGGACCAGCCCGCGGTCGATCGCATCTTCGGCAATCGCGCGCGAGGACAACAGGTTGGCGTGCTGGGGCATTTCGGTCGCCATCAGCGACCTGACCTTCTTGATCAGGGTGATCAGGCCGCAGCACGGGCTCATGGCCCGGATCTTGTCGATGATCACCTCATCGGTGATGTTGATCGTCTGGGTGACGGTTGCGGAGATCATCATGATGGCGGACCTTTCCTTGGATTTCACCAATGAAACCCAAGGAAAGGGAGGGCCCCGGTTCTTGAACGGTGGAAGGGAAGGTCAGGCCTTCTTTTGGCCTTCCGCCCGCAGCGCGGCCACGCGCGGGTGCAGGCCGCGAGCAAGGCCTGACTTCTTGAGGGCCTCGGCTGCGGCCGCATCCATGGCGCGCATCTCTGCGCGCACGGCCGTCTTCTCCTCTTCGGTGAGCATCTCTCCGGAGGGAAGGTCGGAGCTGCGCTGGGTCATCGGGTCATCCTTGGGTTTGGGGTGTTTGGCGGGAGATGGGAGGCGCGCCCGAAAAGGAGAAGCCGGCGCACCCGCGAGGGTGGCCGGCTTCCTGAGGGTGACAACCCTCGGCGATCAGTGCGCTGTAGGTGGCGCGCCCGCCTCGAGCATCTGCTCGAGCGTCGCGAAGTCGACATTGCCGTTGTTGGCGGCCAGATGGGCCCCAAGGATGGCGATGTTACGATCGGTCTGAGCGGCATTCGCCTCCAGCGCAGCCCCGAAGCGGTCGGCCCAGTCTTCGACGCGAGCGCGTTCGGCGAACGTCATCGGCGCGCGCTCGCGCGGGCTGTCGAGAATTTCACGAAGCTTTTCGGTCCAGTCGTCGGCGGGCATAGAGATCTCCTGATCAGGCGAGGATAGCAGGTGAGGCATTGCGAAGCGAGAGCCTCACATGGCCTCTTGGATCGAGACGGACGGATCTCCGGCCTGGCCCTCGACGCCATTGACCAGGCGCAGACAGACACCGTGGTTGTCTCCGACCTCCACGGGCAGGTCGGCCGGGAAATGCGACAGCTCGGCAATGAGCGCGCCGACGGTCATGACGGTGTCGGGGCATCCGTTATGCGCAAAGCGCTCCGGAATGTCGCCGACTTGCGGTTTGAACCGGCGTCTGGATTTGAAGTGAAGCATGTTCGTTCTCCTCAGGCTGCTTGCGCGTCCAGCGCATCCATGCGCGCCTTGAAAGCGGCATAGGAGCGCCCGCGGTAGGCGTCATCCCAGGCGACCAGATCGGTGGCGCCATCGACATCGTTCTCGGCTGCCGGAAAGCGCAGGATCTCTGCCTTCAGGCGATGCGCGAAGATCTTGATGCCATCGACGAGATGGAACTTCGCGTGGGCCTCGTAGTCACGCGGGAAGTGATAGCCGCCAGACACGCCATCGAGGTTCACATCCCAGACGATGTCGAGATCGGCCATGCTGTCGCCGAAGCGCTCTTTGACGGTGATCGACAGCTCGGGCTGATAGTGCGGGAAGGGCCGCACGAGGGCATTGCGCGCATGCGCATAGTAGTCTTCGAGCTTGGAGAAGGGCATGCCTTCCGGTGCGAAGGTGATGGTCCAGGTCAGGTTCAGGCGAACGCGGATGGTCATGAGGTAAATCCCTTCTGTCTCTTTCGTTCTCTGCCGGCCCGGCCGGCGTCTTCACTAATGAAGACGCCCGTGCCGGGGTGTGCTGGGACCTCTCTCCTGCCTGTCTGTCTTTCGAAGACTTCAGGTCCCGGTCTGTGCTCCGATGCGCTCGCGCATCCGTTTCCATTGCGCCACCTCGCGCCTGTAGGTGGCGCGCCCCTCGATGATGCCGAGCACAATGCCGAGGATCATGGAGCCACCGAGCATGACGGCAAAAACCGTCGTGGAGGCGTTGATGGGCATGGTGGCATTGCCGATCCACATGCCAAGCCAAATGGTGAAGAACCATTTGTTGGCGTCGCTGAGATGCTTGCGCGGGCTGGGCTTGGGCGTGCTGGCGCGGGTCCATTCCTGCGCGGCCTTGATCTCGGCCTCGCCGAGATCCTCCTCGCCGCAAAAGCGCATGCCGGTCGCACCGCAATGGCCGCAATGGACCTGCGCCTGGAACATCTCCGGCTTTGTGTATTGGCAGGGCCCCGAATGGATCTCGGGGTGGATGTCGCCGCAGAACGGGCAGGGCGTCAGGTGTTGCGACAGGAGGGAGCGCGAGATGTGGCTCATGAGGTCAGTCCTTTCGGGAAGAGGGGGAGAGCACGTCGCAGACAGCCTGCGCAATCTGCTCGGGCGAAAGCTGTGCCTCGCCCACCGGGGCGAGGGAAGCGCAGTGGATGCTGATATTGGTGAAGGCGCCGCCCCACCGCAGGAGGATGTCGACGCCTTCGCCATCCATCTTGCCCCAGAGGTGAAAGCGGCCCTCGCGTCCCGCCTTGGTGTCGCGAGCGCTGTCCTCGATGATCTCGTAGGGCGAGAAGCGATCGAGGAGTGCCAGGCGCGCGTGCGTGCTGATCTGGTTGTGTGCCATCGGGACCTCCTGGTCAGTCTGCGAGTGCCTGCGCGAGCAGCGCCATGATGCCCTCGCGGGTCTTGGCGATGGCGATGAAGCGGGCCTTGTGGCAGAAGACAGCGTCCGCGACGCCGGTCTTCTCGGCGAGGTCCTTGCCGCGCAGACCGGCCCAGGCCGCGGGCAGATCCTTGCGGGCGCCATACTGTCCGGGCGTCTCGGCCACGATGTTGAGTTGCCACTCATCGCGAGACGGGTTCACAACGAAGAGCACGTCATCACTCGAGCGCGCTTCGTGGATTGGCCCATCGTAGGCCATGCCGCGGGGCAGTTCGATGTAGCGCGGGTCGCTGCGCTCTCTGAGGGCGCTGCGGACGATGCCGTCGGAGCGCTCGCCGGCCTCGATCTTGCGCAGTTTGGCGTCAATGACGGTGCGTGCGAGTGCCACGGCATTGCGGAAGCACTGCTCTTCGACTTCAGGATCGTCGTTGTCGAATGCCGGGCGCTGGTCGACGATCAGGGCCGGGAGTGCGCCGGGATGCAGCAGGGCCTCCTGACCGTCCTGAAGCGCGCCGTTGTCGACGGCGTCGATGTCGCGCACGAAGCCCAAGTCGAACTTGTGCGCCACGGGTGCGCCCAAAAGGGCGCTCATGCCGAGGTGTTTGCGGACATAGTCCCAACCGTAGTGCCACCAGATCAGGCCGAAGCTCGAGTAAGGCACGCCGCATTCCTCGCGCAGTGGCCCACCCTGCTGGTGGTGATCATAGCGGCGCTGGGCGTGGTCGAAGACATCGCCGACATCGAAGATGATCGCGCTCGGCGCGAGCTCTTCGATCAGCGCGGCATCACGCGTGCGGACGATCTCGGCCTGCGGGTAGAGCACGGAGAGGATCGCAGTCGCGCAGACTTCGTCGGCGTGAAAAGCACCCGAGTGGGTAACGAGGTGCTTGATGTGGAGATCGGACATGGAAATTCCCTTCGTTCATCGTGCGCAGCCCTCGCTCAAACGAGCCAGCCTGACACGGAAAAAATCATCGTCTTGAAAGACAGACAGACAGTCAGGGGCACGCGCCTGACCTCTCACCAATGAGAGGTCGGGGCGGGGCACTGCGGTTGCTGTCCCCTTACACCGGACAGGTGGAAAAGAAAAAGGCCGGCGCGCCATCGGGGCGGCCGGCCTTGTATCGGTTTTTATGTATGGCTCAGGCGCGTGGCGACATATTGGCGGCCTGTAGCATCGCGCTCGCCTCGGCGTCGCGGGGGATCGAGCCATCGGCGCTGATCACCAGCCCATAGCCGGGCTTGAGGCCTTGGACGAGAGAGGACTGCCCATGGGAGCGCAGCCCACTGTCGCTCTCATAGTAGGCGACGATACCCTTGCCTTCAGGCAGGGGATCGGTGCGCAGCAGGTCGTCCTTGAGTGCCTTGGCACGATCCTGAGCTTTGGAGATGTCTGTCATGGGGCGTCCTCTCTTGATGGCGGTATATTACGCGGTGCTCTCACTGTCTTCCACCCCAAGCTGCGCAAGCCTGTGCAGGATGGGAGTGAGCAGATGGGCATCGACCTCGGCAATGCGGGCCTCGCAGTCCGCCTTGTGGGAGGCGAGAAGCTCGGCATTTTCGCGCTTCTTGTCCTCGTCGATGTGATCGAAGCTGTCGCGGGAGCGGCGCATGTTGGCGATGTCGGATCGTGCGGCATCGCGCGCGCCGATCAGCGTAGCGGTATCGGTGATCGATGCGATCCCGCCCTGGGGCTCGAGGCTGGTGATCCAGTTCAGCAGGCCACGGACCGAAAGCCGCAGGCTGTGGACCGGGGAGCTGTGGTCGATATCGAAGGGCTTCTCGCCCGGGCCCGCGATCGGCAGCGCGAGGCTTGCCGCGCTGACGAACGCCTTGCTCTCACCGTCGGCGGGGCGATGGCGCTCCCAGGCTTCAATGAAGAGGTCGCGGGTGGCCGGCGTCAGCAGGGCGACACGGCGGTCGGATTTCCGACCGGTCTGCCAGGAGAGGGCGACCGGCGTGCCGTTCAGGCAGAGGATCTCGAGGCCGACATATTGGTCGGTGCAGAGCCAGGTGTTGATCTCGACCGCGGTGAAGGCTTCCTTGTCGTAGAAGGCGGAGCAATGCTCGCCGTCGCGCTGCCAATCGCCATAGTCGCGGTCATAAAGCAGGTTTTCGATGACATTGGCATCGAGCTGCCAGGTGGCGCTCTCGACCTTGTAGCCGGAAAAATCACCGCTCTCGATGAGCGCGCCAAGGGTCTGGGTCATGAAGCCTCTTTCACAGATGAAGGCGAAAACGAAACGGGCCGCCAAAGGCGACCCGTGGATGAGGTTTTCGGCGAGGAATGCACGCTTTTCGATGCAGGAAGGCTCAGCGGGTTTCCGTCAGAAACGCGAAGAGGCTCTCGGCCATGTCTTCGGTGATATTCTGCGCAAGGAAGATGCGCTTGCGCCCATACATGAAGCCGACCTTGTAGAGAACGCGGGCACCGGCGGTGCCCGTAGCACTGCCGAGGGCCATCGCGCCACCGGTCACAACGGAGGGATTGTAGACGAAGACGCTGGAGGACAGATCGCCGCCCTGGGATTTGTTGAAGACAAATACCTTGCTGATATCCTCGGCCGGATAGAGCTTGCCGCCGACCTCCAGGCCCTTGTCGGTCAGTTCGAAGGCGAAGCTCCGCGAGCGCGAGACGTGGAAGTAGAGGGGCATCCCGACGAGGACGACGAGGCCGAGAATACCCGAGAAGGTGGCGAGGATACCCGCCAGAAGGACGGTCGTGATGATGAACATGATCACCCCGACGATGCCGAGGCCCATGATGCCGGGGCCTTTGCCGGAAATGCGCGTGCGTGTATCGTCGATCTCGGTGATTTCGAAGCCACGGTCGAGGTGAGCGGTTTTTACTGTCATTCGCAGGGAAGTCCTTTTTATCGAATTTTATTATAGGCTTAATGCCGGTAGTATGGATCTATGCGAGACGGTCTGCATCCGAAAAATTCCGAATGCAAAAAGAAAAAACCGTCGCAATGCGATTTCGGGTCAGTCGGCGGTGAGCGCCATTTTTTCCGCCGATTGCCTCAATTGGGAAATGGCCTCTTCTACCTGGAAGAGGGCCGCGCAGATGCGCTCGCGGATGCTGCGCTGATCGTGCGTCTGTTCGAGAACGGTCAGGGCAGAGATGGTGTTGCGCAGGGCGTTCACGCCCGTAAGCGTTTTACAATGCGCCACGGCGGCCTCGAGAAACGGGACCCAGTCTGCGATGCTCTCTCTCGCCGCATGGGGTGAGAGGCGCATGATCCCATCGGCATCCGGGAATAGCTCCATGCTCCGCGTCAGGGTCTGGGCATCGGCCTTAATATCATCGACCGTCACCAGATGAGAGATTTGCCGTCAGCAAGCCGGGGGTCGCGTTGGTCATGGAGTATCCTTTCAGGATTGGGTTCAGGCGGCCGCGGCCAGGCCATTGGTTGGCGCCAGCGCCAGTGCGGCATCGTCGAGCGTCTGGAAGGCGGCCGAGATCTTCTCGCGAACGCCAGTGAGGTCGTGAGAGATCTCGAGCGCGCCCAGCGCGTTCGTGGCATCTTGCAGGGCTGCGAACCCCGCGAGGGTGTCGCAGTCGCGAAAGCTGTCCTCGATGAAGAAGGACCAGTCTTGGATGCGGGCGCGCGCCTCGCGCGGCGCGAAGCTCATGACGACTGCCGGAGGAGGAAGGGAGGCCGCCAGGCGCGCAAGCACCGCGGCATCTGCCGCGATCTCCGCGGGCGCCGCCGCCCGCGAGAGAGAGCTGTGGAGAATGGATCGTGTCGTCATCGGTCTCTTTCGGTCAGGCGGCGCACTCCGCAGGCACGCAGGCCTTGGGGTCCTCGATCAGTGTCTTGCTGGGCAAGAGGCCGTCGAGGCGCCATTCAAGGTCATTGGCATGCCGCTCGAGGCAATAATAGGCAGTGATTGCGGCGCGGGACGCTTCACCGGCAGGATCGAGCTCGGCGATGCGATTTTCCATCTCGGTGAGCCGCGCGCGCAGCCGCTCGAGGCGCGCGAAGGAGGGGGCGTGTCGTGTGGGCTCGACCCGGGTGGCCACGGCCGCCTTGAGCTTGAGACCCTGCGGTGTGCACCAGCCCCAGTCGATCTCCTGGCCCGGGAAGCGGGACTGGAGGTCGAGCAGCAGCCGCGTGGCGTAGCCGCGGCGCTGATGGGCCGGATGCACCTTAATCATCTCGATCCGCGGCACGCGGTCGAACTCGGCATAGTCGAGATAGCCCACGCTCTCATCTCCAACGAGGAGGTAGAGCGTGCAGTCCATCTGGCCGTGGTGATATCCGCGCACGTCCTGGTGAATGCGGAACTGGCTCATATCTCGTGCTCGATCAGTTCGCGAAACTGCGCGGCGCGCTCGTTGCGGCCGAGCTTGCGACCCTGCTGATACGCCAGCATCAGCAGGTGCTGCACGAGCTTGCCGTGATCGATGGCGGAGGCATCGAGAACGGGCCCATCGAGGAAGTCGGGAAGACGCACGGTCGATCCCTGGACCAAAAGCCCCAAGGGGGCGCAGAGGGCCTTGAGGCTGGCTTCGCGCGCGTCGCGCTTCTCTTCGGTTTCCGGCTCCATGAGGGCCTCCCTGCCTGTCTTTCGGTGCGTGGCTGGGATCAGGCGAAGTTCATCGCGAAGGCGCGCAGGCGCGGGCGGCCACGCAGGCGTTGACGCAGGCGGATGCGATCGAGGCGGTGCAGGCGCCAGTTGTCGATCTCGCCGCCGACCCAGTGATGCACGAGCACCAGGAGCACGCCGGTGCCGATGAACATCGCCGCGAAGAGCTTGCCGAGTGGCGTGTGGCCGATGCCGTCGTAGAGCCAGAGGCCGAAGCCGAGCTCACCCAGAGCCAGGGGCAGCAGGAGGAGGGTCATGACGATGCGCGACAGCGTGCGGCCGAGGTGCAGTTGGAACAACTTGAACATGGCAGAAACCTCTCTTGGTGGACCGCCTACCGAGGTGGCCCTTCTCTCAGGAAGGGCCGCACGGGGGCGGGCCCGCCCAGCGCCTTCAGGCCCCGGATTTTTCCGGGGCGAGGCCGAGCTCGGTGAGGCCATAGGCCTCGGCTTCCTCCGCTTCGGAGTAGCGATTGGCCTCGCACTCCTTGACCTGGTCGAAGAGGAGCATGGTGCCGTCCTCGTCGGCGTCGCCGCAGCCGAGCTTGGCGCAGTAGCCATCGCCGCGCTCACGCAGCGCCCAGTAGGGGCAGAGGTTGATTTCAAGGCGCGGCAGTTCGCCGTCCTTGCCGGGGATCATGCCCTTGGGCGTGTAGCAGTGGTCCCCCTTGGGGATCACGCTCTCGTCGCCGCCGAGTTCGGCGTGGCGGGCATCAGCGGCGGCCTGGGTGCGGGGATGGTCGGTCATGGGCGTTTTTCCTTTGCGGGGTGAGAGGCAGCAGGCATCAGACCGCGGACAGCCTCAGGAGTTGATCGCGGTGATCGTCGCGGTGTTCGCGGCGATGATCGCGGTATTGGTGCGGTTGCTGGAGCGCTGCCGCTCCGCGCGGCGGCACGCCATTGCGCTGCCTTCACAGGCCACGGGATCGAAGCGGTCGCAGAGCGTGTCGAGCTCTTCGTCGCCGGGAGCGCTGCACCCGAGGTGCTGGCGGATCGTGATGCTGTCCTCGACCTCGAAGACGCCGCAGGCGTTCGGGGCGAGCTGCGGGCTGACGATGCGGCCTGCGAGTGCGATGAGCGCGCCGGGAGCCACGATCGGGTCGCCGCCGGCGGTGCGCAGGTCGATCTGGCACTGGCCCTTGCAGTCGATCGAGTATCGCACCCGGGCCGGCTTCGTGGGATCGGTGAACCACGAAGGAAGGCAGGCGCTGAGAAGGTTGCTGGCGAGCGTGGCGCGCATCTGCGGGCTCATCTCGGCAAGGCCCTTGAGCGGGTCCTTCGAGCGCAGGAGGTAGGCCGCGAGGGAGTAGATGCCGCCGCCGATGAGGGCGAGGACCATGCCGATCAGGATGGAGAAGAGGGAGACGGTCATGATGACATCGAAGGCCGCGCTCGAGATGATGCCGTCGAGCATGTCCTGCGCGCGCTCGGAGAAGCCGGGGGCGGGCTTGTCATAGGTGGGATACATGCTGAAAACCTCTCTTTTGGAAACGAGATGACTGGTCGGGCGCGGGGCCTCACCAATGAGGCCCTGTGGCGGCACAGGCGTCGCCCCGTGCGGGGCATGGGAAAGGCCGGCACACCCTGCGGGGTGGCCGGCCTTGCTGTCTGTCTGTTTTTCCGGCTTAGCCGAGGTCGTCCCGGGTCGACCAGGCCAGGCCGCTCTCGCTGGCGTGCCAATCGTCGTAGAGCTCCTTGGCCTCGCGACCGATGCGCGCCAGCCGGTCGAGGCCGTTGGGGCAGAACATCAGGTAGGGAAAGCTCTCGGTGTGGAACTTGAACGTGCCGTCCGCCGCGAAGGTGATCCAGAAGGGATCGCATTCGACATCGGAGTCGTAGTGGCGGATTTTCGGATGCCCCTCCTCGTCGAGAGTGCTCTCGGGGAACCTGGCGAGGATCGGTGCGAAATCACGCTGGGCGGCATCGGCCGTCGGGGTGGTGTCGTCGAGCATGATGATATCCTCAGTTGAGACCCATGACGTGGTCGAAGAGCATGTCGCCCATCTCCTCGAGGAGGCTGGGCACGGGTGCCGCGGTCTTGCGGGTTTCGGGCGCGGGAGTGAGCGTCCTCTGCGGGCGCGCTGCGGGACGCAGGCGGCCAAGGATGGGAGCGGGGCGGTCGATGATTTCAGCAAGTGCCATGGCGGTCTTCCTCTCTCGACTGGTAAGGCGGCCATCCCGGCGGCCTCTTCACCAATGAAGAGGCGGGCGTGATGGCGCCCGTCCTCGATGCCTCAGGTCCGGGGTCGGTATCCCTCGACCTCGCCGGTGATGACATTGGTGCAGCTCGCGGCAGTCGAGACCCGGCCCCCAAAGGAAAGGGCTTCGATATTCGCCTTTGCCGCGGCCGCACAGGCCTCGCGGGTCATCAGGTGGACGACCGACGCTCCGCCGCCGTTGTAGATGATGACCATCAGCGACCAGTTGCGCTCGGCGCCGGACTGAGCGACGGCGGTGCCCGCGCTTGCGATGAGCGTTGCGGCAGCCAGGGCCGCGGTGGTGCGGGAGAGAAGTTTCAGCATCGGATACTCCGTATGGCGGGGATGGGTGCGACCGGTCGAGGCGGCCGCGAGAGGAATGTGGGTTCAGGCGAAGGGTTGCGAGTGCACGGGCAGACCACGCAGATCCGCAGGATCGAAATCGCAGGCATATGAGCCGCTCCGGGACTGGGCCTCGATGGTCTCGCGCAGCTCGGTAAGGCGGCGGCCGGACTGGCTCGACAGGACCACGTTGCCGATGCCGGTATGCATGACCCAGACCTTCGAGCTGGCCAGCTGCTCGATGGCGACATCACGGCAGCGCATCACGCGGGAAACAGGGTCCCAGGACCAATCTCCCGGCGTGCGGCGGAGCGATCTCTGGATGATGCGGTCGAGGCGCGATTCGAACATCGTCGTCTCCTTTTTCGGTTATGTGTCTGGCCCGGGCCGGGCCCCTCGCGCAGGAGGGGCGTTGGCCACCGGCTCAGTCCCGCGACAGCCCTGCCTTCTGGCGCAGCAAGCTGTAGCGATCCCAGCTCGGCAGAGAGCAAACCTCTCTTCCGAGGTTGTTGTCGAGCGCATGACCCAGGGCGATCTCCATCAGGAGCGTCGCCCAGGCAGGGCCATTGGGCGCGCGTGTCGCGTCATCGAGGTGAGCGCAGGCGATCTCGATCAGCCGATCGATCTCGGCCACGCGGGTTTCGGTATTGGTGGCTGCGAGGAATGCGTCATAGGCCAGCGTCGCATCGGCAAGCTCGGCCGGAGCCGCGCCCTCGAAGGGGATGTCGGTCTCGCGGGTGAAGGACCGCAGGATCTGCGGATCGTGAATACCGGTCTCGGGGGCAAAGCCCTCCGACAGGTCGGGTGCCGGGAACTCGCGCCCGAGAGCTGCAAGCTCGGTTGCGCCGAGGGTGTGGCAGATGTCATAGGCCGCGCGCACGAGGCCGCGAAGGGTGCGCACGCCCTCGACACGGGTATCGATCTCCCTGGAGATCTGGAAATCGCCCGAAGCGAGGGTGATGTGGGCCGACAGGCGCATCCCACGCGCCACGGCGCGCTGGGCAAGGTGGTCGGCAATGCGGTCAAAGCCCTTCAGGGAATCTTCGCCAAAGCCGCGGGCGGCGAGGGTGGCGCGGTCGGCCGCGTGATCGAGCACGGCATGAACGACAGGGACAAGCGCCTGGCGCTGATCTTCGGTCTTGATGCCCTGGGCATCGATGACGACGCCTTCGGCGGTCAGGCGGGTTTCGTTGCCGGCGCGGGGCGCGAGCACCAGCAGGGTGCGGGCCCAGTGCGGGTGATACTCGGAGATCTTGCACAGCAGGCGATCAAGATTGTTCAGCATAGCGTCCCTCGTCCTTTATCTCTCTCGGCCCATCCGGGCCGGTCTCACCTCGAGACCGGACTTGATGGGGCGGGATATCTCTCCTGGATCACCCCACCGGTGGTCACGAAGAAAGGCCCGCGCGCCCGGGGCAGGGCGTGCGGGCCTCAGGCGGAGCCTGGACTGACGGGGAAAGGGCCCTCAGGCCGCCTCCTGCTCCATCCGCTCCATGAAGATGGTGCGTGTCGCATCGGCGATCGGACCCTTGAGGCGCGCGAAGGGCGTGCCCGCGGCTTCGAGTGCTTCGATCTCGGGGCCGCCTTCCTTCTCGATGTCGGCGACCATCCAGGCGATGACCTTGCCGGTCATCTTCTTGTCCGGGATGCTGCCGCAGACCTCGTCGATGGCCTGGGAAACGCGCGCCGGCGTGCAGAAGGTCTCGACGAAAGCGGTTGCCGTCTCCGGCAGCGGCTCGCGCGGCGTGGCGGCCTTGCCCTGCTTTTTCACGCGGTGCGCTTCGGTCTTGGCCTTGAAGGTGGTCCGGGCATATTCCTCGGCGGAAAGCTGTCCGGGTTCATCGGCGTGCTGGACGACGACATAGCCCTCGCCTTTCTTGTCGATGCCAAAATGGCGCGAGACATAAGGGCAGGTCACCTCGACCTCTTCGATCGCGGCGTTGAGCGTGTCGAGGACGGCATTGACCGCATCGAGGTCCGAGAAATCCATCTCGAGCGGGTCAAGCTCGTAGGGTAGCACGCGGACCTCGTCATCGGAGACGCCCTCGGGGATGAAGGCTGCGATGACCTGTGGGTCGGTGATCATCCACTTGGATGTCATCAGACCCTGGTCCTGACGGTGCGGCGCCTCGCCGATGCCCAGCGCGAAGATGTAGAAGCGCTTCTTGTCGGTCAACTGGATGGCGTCGCCCTTGCCGATGCCGGGGCCACCCCATTCGCCGTAGAAGATGATGGTGTCCTCGCAGGCTGCCTGCGCCCAGACATCCCGCTGGGGCTCGAACCAGCGCGCCGCGGTATTGAGATCGTTCTCGATCGTCAGGTCCTGAGTCTTGGACTGGATCGCAACGGTTCCGTCGGGATGGACACGAATGCCGAGATTGGTGCCGTGCAACTTGATCTTTGCGCGGTAAGCGATGGTGCGCGGCTGCTCGATGCCGTCCCAGGTCTCGCGGGCGTAGACGCTGTCGAACAGGATCAGGGAGGGGAATTTCAGATGGGTCATATATCTCTCGGCCTTTCGGGCTGCATCGCTCTCACCAATGAGAGTGATGCCGACCGGAGGGGCGGAAAAATCTCTCGGGGCATCCGCGCAGAAAAAAGGCCGGCGCGCCCTCCCGGGCGGCCGGCCTTCGTGTCGGTCTTTCAAGGCGCGTTCAGTCGCCCAGCGCGCGGCCGAACCCCCAGAGGGTAAGCCAGACGAGCAGAACGGGCGTGATCGCGGCAGCCTTCTCGGCGCCGGTTATCATGCCGACGATCGCGCAGGTCGCGAGCAGGATCGCACCCAGCGGTCCGGGCGACGCGAAAGCGGCCAGAGTGCTGGTGCGGCGCGCGGGCGGGGTCTCGGGGGTCTCGGTCATCGGGATGTCCTCTGTCGGGGTGTCCGGGGGATATGGGGACCGATGGAGCGGTGCTGAAAAGCACCGAACCCCGCGGTCCCCGAAAGACAGACAGATAGACAGGGAAGGAGGCGACCTGTCGCCGCTCTCTGCCATCCCTCTGGTCTGTCGTCTTACGCGCACTGGCCTGCCTCAGGCGGCCACGGCTTCTTCTTCGCGAACCTGGTTTGCCAGCTCGAGGATCGGGTCGAGCATCTCATGGGAGATGTCGATCACCTCATGCCTGTGCATATCGATCATCTGCACAAGACGGGCCAGTTCGGCGTCGTCCTCGCGCAGCCTGGAGATCTCGGCTTCAATGGCACGGACGTCATCGCTCTCTTCAGCGGCCTGATCCTCCATGGGATCACCGGTCTGCATGAGAAGCACCAGCTCGCGCCGGTCGTTGTATTTGCCATTGATTTGCTCGGTCAGCGCCGTGCGGGCATTGATTACCTCAATGCGCAGCTTGTCGACATTTACGGTGAAGACGGCAGTATCGGAGATGGTGGCCATGAGGAGCCCTTTCCTGTCGTTGATGCGGATAGCGCCTGGGCTGGCGCCTTCCCCAGTGAAGGTGCCATTCCCCAGGCGTGATGCTCGATCTCCCCCTGAGAAGCAGGACCGGCTATCGCTCCCCATAGGGGAACGGGATCAGGCGTCGAGACTGGAACGGACGAGGCCCTCGATCTTGGTGCGATAGGCATCGACCGAAGCGCTGTAATCGACAGGGTCCGAAAGGCTCAGCAGGGCGGTCGGCTTCGCCCTCATATAGGCCACGAGGCTCGGATCGGCTTCAAAGACGCTGGCGCCGAGGCGATACCATTGATCGGCGGAGCGGGCATAGCCCGCGTCAGGATCGATAAAGAGGATCGGGGCGGTCTCGTGGTGTTCGCCGTCCCGGAAGGCTGAATGGCCGTGCACGGGGCCCATCAGGCAGGGACGGCCGAGCGAGATCACCGGGGCCCATGCCTCGATGAGAGGAGCGGCTGCGAGCGTCTCGTCGCTGGGCGCATCAGCGATCGCGATGAGCGAGGTGGCCAGGCGGTCCATATGGGCGCGAGTGAGGATGCCGGCGCGGGTCGTATCGGTCATGGGCTGTCTTTCTGTTTTTCGAGCCCATCCCGGGATACCCGGTCAGGCTGGCTGTGGAGCGGATAGGAGGTGAGGCAGGCGATCGCTGTGGCGATGCAGGGCCTCGCGGATGGTGGCGCCCAGGGCGATGCCGGCGAAGATCACCACGAGGGAGACGACGGCAATGCCGAGATCGAAGTAGGCGGCAATCTGGGCGCCGAGCAGCAGGATTGCGACGGCGATCCTGTTGCCGTCGAAGCCATGGGAAGGCGGCGTTGTTTCAGCGTCGGGCGCTGTCGCCTCCGAGGTCCTGGCGTCGTAGACCTCAAGGAGCGAAGGGATGTCGATTTCGCGAAACGTGTGAGCAGTCATGGATCGGTTCTTTTGATTTTTGAGGGGCCCGCAGGCGGGACGTGGGCCCGCCTACGGGATTCGCCCCCGGGAACCAACTCAGGGATTTCCGCAAAATCAAAGTTTGACCGGTCTCAGAACGGGATTGTGACCGGCGAGGGGCCGTGTTCGGCCTCATAGGCGATCATTCGGTCGATTTGAGCCTGATCCTCGGCGCTGCGCCCGAGTGGCGCCACGGAGTGGCGAGACCCGCGCCAGCGATCGACTTGGGCTGCAAGCCACAGGCCTGCGCACCAGGAGAGCGCGATGGCGGCACCGCCAAAGCCGAAGGCCGGATGAACGCCTGAGAGGAATGCACCGCCAAGGGCGATGACGATCGGGATGAGAATGACGGGCGGCATGGGCGGTCTCCTGTATCAGGTGGCGTTTATCGAAGGCTCGGTCCGGACGCGAGTGGCCCTGTCAGGAAGGCAGGACCGCCTCGGCGTATTGGCTCGAGGGCAGGCGGCCTTCGGTCTGGATGGTCTCGACTCCGTCCTGGACGAGTTCGTATGACCAGGTCGCGGCGACCAGCTTGGGCAGGATGCGCCATTTCCCATGGCTGTCGCGCCAGCGCTTTTTGGTCATCGTGCCGGTGATCTCGACATCGACCTGGACGTCGCGCGGCGGCGTCGGATTGCCTTTGTCGCACAGCTCGATCATCGATTTTTCGAGCAGCCGGCCAAGGCCTGCGCGGTAGTCGCGGGCGCGCTCGCCGGCGATCAGAACCTCCATGCGCTGGCCGTCCTCGTCGAAGGCGCAGATCTTGGTCGCGTCGAGCATGCCACCGCGGAATTCAGCGGTGAGCGTGATGCGGCGGGTTTCGAGCTTGCGGCGATGAAAGCAGTCGTAATCCTCGTCGGCATAGGGATAGCTCGGCCCGAGGCGCGACATCTTGATGGCGAGATCGGCGGACAGAGCGTTGAAGTCGGACATCGGTGTTTCCCTCACGAAGTTTTATCCTGGCGGGGCGCCGCCCCGGTCTCACCAATGAGACCGGGCGCGCGCCTCGACCGGGATATGATCCCGATCCTTTCCTGGGAGTGCCGGGCATGAAAAAAGCCGGACCCCTTGAGGGGCCCGGCTTCGAGAGAGGTATGTCAGGAGGCGTGGGCGGCCCGAACCGCCTCGTCGGCCTGGAGCTGGGCCACGCGCGCACGCAGTTGGCCTGCGACTTCCTCGAGGGCGTCGGCTGCGTTCAGCATGCTTTTCTCGAGGATCTCGGGTGCATCGTCGACTTCCTCGACAACGCCGAACATGAGTGCCTCGGTGGCATGTCCAATGCGGCGCATGGCCTGGGTGGTGTAGCGGCGCAGTTCGGTGCGAAGATCAGCCATGGCGGCCTCCTTGGAGCGATGGGAAGAGGTCGCAGGCGCACGGGGCGCCTGCGGGGTCGGTGTCAGTCGAGCGCCGCTTGCTCGGAGGCCTCGGTCGCCACCTCGGGCAGGAGCGTGGAGACCGGATTGGCCATCGCGGGCAGAACCGGCACGCTGGCCTGGGTCGGGATGTAGAAGGTCTGTTTGACCTCGCCGGCCTTGAGGGCATCGGCAAAGCCGCCGATGAACTCCTGGGCGCGGTATTCCGGGAAGGCCTTGGCCACCGAACCCACGATGGCGATCGCTTCGGCGCGCAGCTTGGCCGCGTCGCGCTCGGCGGCCGACTGCTCGGCCTGGATCTTGTTGTCGAACTGCGCCTTGCGCAGGTTCGCGAGACCTTCGCGCTCCTGGGTCCAGGGCTTCATGACCGGCCCCCACAGGGCGATCATGGCGAGCAGAACCACAGCGCAGGTGGCGCCGAACTTGATCCAGAACTTGGTCTGGGCGTTCTCAAGCTCGTTGATCTTTTGCTCGCGGGCTTGCTGGTCTTCGTTGGAGCGGGTGCGGGACATATGCGTCTCTCTTTTCTGTCTGTCTGTTTTTGCGAGGGGGTGGGGTGGTGCCGCGTTAGCGGCTCACACGCCCGCCTGCCTCGAGGATCGGCAGCGCTGCCTCGACGGGGACGTAGATGATCTCTTCGATCGCGCCGTTCGAGAGAGCCTCCGAGAAGGCCTGGATGAACATCTGGGTGCGATACTCGGGATTGTCCCGTGCGGCCTGGCCCATGATGGTGATCGCATCTGCCTGGGCCTCGGCGGCGTCGAGCTCGCCTTGGGCCTTTGCGACGATGATCTGGCGTTCGTGAACCGCCTTACGGTAGTTTGCCATGCCCATCCTCTCTTGCTTCCAGGGGCCGGTGATCGGCGTCCAAAGCAGGAAGAGCAGGATCACGGCGAAGACGATGAACGCGATGCCGATCGCCATGAAACGGTAGATCTTGTTGTGCATGGCGAGTTCGTCGGGGTTCACGTCGGAGTTGCGGTAGCTCATATCGTCCTCATTCTTTTTCTCGAAGGGCCTGCCGGCCCCTCTCTCATCAATGGGAGAGGGGACGACAGGACCACCTGGTCCATCGCCCGCCTGTCTTGGTGTTGTCTTGGGTCTGGGGGTCTGCTCAGCCCTCGGGCGGGACCATGGTCCGCTCGACCGAGCGCAGGTTTTGCAGGTAGAGCCTGACCATGGTCCGGCCGTGGTCGTCGGTGCCGAGCGCATCGGGGCTGTCGTGAAACTCCCAGATCTTCGAGCTGACAGCGACGCGGACGGCCATGGCTTCAGCCTCGGAGAGCTTGCGTCCGTTGACGATGATTTCGGGCTCGGTGCGCTGGGAATCAACCGCGGGCTTCGAAGCCTTCTTGTGGGAGAGCATATTGATCTCCCGCTCGAGGAACTCGCGGTTGCTGCTGATGCGCTGCGGCAGCTTGCGGCCGTCATCGGGGCTGGCGCCGATGACCTGGCAGTGCTCGGCGACGCGCGGGTCGTCGTGGCTGAGCTGTGTGCCCAATCGGTAGAGCGTGTTGAAGGTGCGCGCCCAGCCGGCCTCGATATCGATGCTGATGATCGGCGATGTCATAGTCAGCCCGGGCTTGAGAACCGGATGGCCGGAGGCCTCGCCGCACAGCCCGGTGCTGCCAAGGCTGCGTGTGAAGAACCAGTTTTCGAGGACAGCTGCGTCAGCCAGCGCGGTGGCGTCGGGCGCCCCGGCGTCGCGGGCCTGCATGAGTTGGTCGAGACGCTTCTGAGTGGCGTTGGTCATATTCTGTATCCTCGATATTCTCTTGGCAGCATGGCGCTGCTTTGCGTCTGAAAAGCAGCACCAGGTCTGCATCCTCCCTGGGAGGGGTTTTTCCGCCTACTGAGCATGCGAGAGATATTTCACCCTCAGGGATCGAGATGGGCGGTGGCTTCAGCCAGGAAGCCACCGCTCCAACTCGGATCATGCATCCAGAACCGACAGCGGCCGGATGTCGGTGGTCGATAGCGCCAGCCCCGCAGGCTCCGCGGCCGTGCCGAAGGAGACCGGGTGCGCGCCCCAGGCCGGCGCGCGCAGATGCGCAGGCCCGCCCTCGATCATCACCAGACGCCGGCCGGTCATCGCGGTCTCATCTGCGACCTCGATGAAGTCGAGGGAGAAGTGGACCGCGTCCGGGTCGAAGCCATCGCGATGCTCGTAGCGCGGATGGTGCGGGATCGCCTTGAGCTCGGAGATCTTGTCGAGCAGGCGCTGGGTGGCGTCGCGGGCGTGGCACGCCATCGCAAGGGCGGCCATTTCGTCTTTCGGCGTCTCGCCGCGGGCAATCTGCGGATAGTAGTTGCCGATCGCGGTGATCTCGCCGTTCTTGACGAAGACACGCCATTCGCAGGGGAAGAGATCGCCCGCGCCTTCGGGCAGGTCTTCGCCCTCGGCCAGTTCATGGCCGGGCATCATCGCCGACTGGTATCCGGCGCGCGCGTCGCCCTTCATCATCACCGGTTCCATCCACTTTCGGACCCAGACCGGCGAGCTGTTTTCGGGGTTCTCCATCAGCTGGCTGAGGATGCGCTCATCGGGCAGTTCCGGCAGCACGGTGTCATCCTTGCGAAACCATCCCGTCGCGCTGGGCGTGTCGCCGCGGTCCCGGCCGAGCGTCATCGCCACCTTGATCGCGGAAGATGCACAGGTATCGAACCGGATGATCTCGTCATCGGCGATATCCTGGATACCGTTCGCGATTTGCTGAAGCATTTCCACATTGGTGTCGTTGACGCCATTCATGGAGATGTCGAAGGCGTGGATGGGGTTGATGACAGCGACCACACGGGAGGGGATCAGCTCGACACCGGCGGCCTCACACAGCGTGTGCCAGTTGCCCATGGACATGGTAGAGAAATGCCCGCCCAGCTCGAGGATATGTGCGCCCTGCACATAGCGCTCGGCTTTGCCCATGGTTTCTTCCCAGCCGCGTTCGATTTCGGCCTCGATGTCTTCCTTCGCCATGTCCTCGGGCATGTTGTGGGTGCGGCGGCGCACATCCTGGATACGCTGCGTGATCTTCTTCATCGGAATGGCGAACATGTCTCTCTCCTCGTAAGGCCTTGCACGGGCCTTGCGACCCTTCACCAATGAAGGGATCGCAAGGGCTGGGCCCGGCCATCAGGCCTGCTTTGATGTCAGGAACTGGGCAGAGCGAAGCCTGCACGGAAAAAGGCCAGCCGCCCCTCAGGGCGACTGGCCTTCAAGCTTTCTGCCTGTCTGTCTGTTTTTCGACGTCGCTCAGGCGGCCAGGGGCTCGCCGGCCGCGACCGCGAGGGCCTCGTCTGATCCGGTGGCATCGACATAGGTGATGTTGCCCATGCCATCCTGGACGGCGAAGAGGCGGTTCGGCCATTCGCGCATGCCCCAGTAGGCGCCGCCATCGTCATAGCCCTCGTCGAGATCGAGCGCCTTGGCCTCCCAGCGTCCGTCGGGGTCGAGATTGGCATGCGGGCGCCCCATCGGTGCGCCGTAGCGGCAGCTGACCTTCGGGGTGGGGTTGTCCTGGTAGACGGCGAGAAGCGCGCTTTCGGGCGCCTTCTCGGCCGCGAGGACCTGTGCGACGGCGGCGTCGCTCGAGGAAGCGCTGGTCTGGATGCGGATGGCGGTCAGATGGACGGTGTAGCTCTGCATGGCGGGCTCCTTCAGGGGCGAAATGTGAGGTGTTCGGGGAAGATCAGGGGTGCCGGCGCGCCATTCGTTGCTGGGCGGCCACGTCCGCAGCGATCCGCAGCCTGTCGCCTGCGGCGCGAAGGCTGTCCTTCGCGCGATGGAAGGCGTTGTCCTCGCGGGTGAGATAGCTGCCCGCCTTCTTCCCGAGCAGGCAGGCCAGGGTGCAGCCAGCGGCGTAGAGAACCTGCTTTGTGAAGGTCTCGGCGGAGTTGGCGTAGAAGAGGAAGAACAAGGCAGCCAGCCCGCCGCCCGCGATCGCAGTGGCCGAAGCCAGAACAGCGAAGAACTCGATGCTCTTGATGAAGACGATGGCGATGCGGAAGCGTTTAGGCATGGGTGCCCTCCTTATGGTTTGTGCGCCGCGCCCCGCTTGGGAGGTGCGAAAAGTGAAGTTCCCGGGGGCCGAGGCCCGTCGATCAGACGCGCCGGTGCCGGTCCCATTGGGCGGCGGAAATGGACGCGTCCATGCGGGCTCGCGCCAGGCGCAGTTCGGTCGTCTTGCGCTCGAAGATACTGGCTTCGCTGGTGAGGTAGTTCAGCACCATCTTGCTGAGCGCGCAGAGCGCAAGGCAGAGGCCCATCATCAGCAGGGCGGCCGCGTTGGGGACGACGAGCATGACGAAGAAATACAGGAACGCACCGATCCCGAAGGCAATCATCACCAGGGCCGTAAGCACGACGGCGAAGATCTCCACGATCTCGATAAAGGCGATGGCGAAGGCGATGCAGAAGCGATCGAGCATGGGAGAACTCCTCGGTTATCTCGATGTGTGCTACCTCTTGAGGTGGTATCATCATCGGATTGCGGGAAAGGGGCTGGCTGCCAGCCCTGACAGGGACCGGCCCGCCAGGGCCGAG
>Ga0208895_1000284_pt1 | contig 24274 bp, 17 predicted proteins | sample ETNtaG_10_FD_185765 | JGI IMG/M metagenome (GOLD analysis project Ga0208895, IMG submission 185765) | Marine microbial and viral communities from oxygen minimum zone, Eastern Pacific Ocean - ETNP201302SV82 (SPAdes) (version 2) | ecosystem: Environmental > Aquatic > Marine > Oceanic ... | reverse complement strand
GGATCGGTAATTGAATTAAAGTGTTTCAGAAAAGTAGCGCTCATATTTTACGTGACCAAGGTGATTATTATGCCTTGATCTGATCACTACATATTCTATAAGTTCAATTTATAATGATCTTGCCGTGCCCGCAAGAACAGCATTTAGTATCTGTGGGGTCCATCAGATGATTACTCATATTTTTGCTTTTTTAAATAAAAAGCATTTGCTCTCTCTGAGTTTTAGTGATCTTGAACTTTTTTGGAGTTCATTCTTAAGTAAATCTGTCAATGAAAAAGGTTTTTTTAGACGCTTATCTCCACCTAATTACGCTGGTACAATTAATTGTGCACAACTTCCTAAAATCCGCCTTAAGCTACAATTGATCGGTGTTATGGGTGTGATTGACAAAAGTCTTACAATAAAAAAAGTCGAAAGTATTTTAGATAATGTATGCCAGTCTCTTTACAGTATAACGCTTAATGAATACAAAAAAGGTGGAACTTTTAATTTTTTAGGATTAGAGCTGGGTCAATACTATGTTGATTACTTAAGACAAGTCTATCAGCAAGATTATTTATTTATGTCTATCTGTAAAAATACAATAAATAAAATTATAGAAAAATATCATATTGACGGATTAGAAGAGACGGCTAGGTATAATTTTCTTAATGTACTTTTATCTGCGTTTACTAGCTTTGAACCATATAAAAGTAAAAGGGTTACGGAAAATAATAAACACAATGTAATTTTTAATGAAACGCAAGAGTTCGCTTTTGGACACTATCAGAAAATATTTGAAAGTACGATGTCATTGCATGACGAAAGTATTGAAAAGTTAGTGATTGAACTTGGGCTTGAAACACGATTTGATGCAGTAGAAGTTATTCGTATTCTGATGCTTCAAAAGTTTCATGGTTTAGGCGGTAACAAGAATCCAGAACAAGTGTGGAAAGGATATTTGGTTTCACTAGATAAAACGTTTCTGGAAAGCAACAAATTGACTAATACGTCAGTTGATAGTGTTTATGCAAAAATGCATAGCTTAGTTTTGACTAAAAAAGTAACCAAAGATATTTTTTTATACGACATGAAAACTTGGGGGGAAAACCTTTTAAAAAGAGCAAATACTCATGCTTTTAGAAGCTTTAAGGCTGAGTTAAACACTATTATTCACGCAATGAGCACCCTGGTTGTTGCTTGGCTTGGTTATCGAAAAAGTGAATTTGGTTTTCCACTGAGTGCTATTCACACTGAGCCAAACCTCGATATTCTTGATAACTCATATGTTCCTTTTCGTTTTAAATTAAAATGGATAGTCCCCAAAAATAGTGGAATAACAAAAATAGAAAGAGAGATTACCTCTCAATGTTTCCAAATTGCAGTACAGTTACATGAGTTATTTGATCCATCAGATGGGGCTCCATGCCTCTATGAGTCAACAAAAGCAAGAAAATTCAAAGTTAGTAACAAGTCAGGGACGTATATAGACACTAGGGTAAAATCAAATTGGTCTGGTTTTATTTATAAATATAGGCCATTCAATGAAGCTTTGAAATTAGATAGTTTAATGCAAAAAAATGCACATTTACTATCAAAACAAGAGAAGCAAAGCGTTGTAAGATTGAAGAGTATTTATGATATCAATAGTGCGAGATACAAGCATTTACTGTCCACTGCCAATAAAGTTAGACAGGACTGGAAAAGGCTTAGCTGTACTTCCTTTAATTCACCTAGAGCCCAGGCAAACTTAAAAGCATCATTAGAGTCTATTTCTAAAACAGGTGAAACATCGAATCATTTACATCAAGAAATTATTGAGACCTATTTACCAGATGAGTCTAAGGCGTTGCTCTGCTCGGGTCGGTTGATATTGGATCAAAAAAACATGCATGACATTTCTGAAGTACTTCTAGAAGGTGTGAACTATCCGACACCTCATTCTTTTCGTCACATTTGGGCTGAGGCCGTACTAACTCGCTATCAGGGGGATGTTGGATCTGTCATTCGCCATCAGTTCTGTCACTTGGACAGCTCATTTTTCATGGCGTATCTAAGAGATAAGGACGCCCGAGGTTTACTTAAAGGTGCAAGGAAGCGCTACCTCAACTCAATTACTAATATGTTGATACTCGACTCTGATAAGGTTGGAAAGGAGTACTTGGGTGGTTTTGCTCGTTATGTCAAAAAGGCAACCGAACTTACTAAACCTGTGAGTGAAAGTGAAATAAGAGCATTAAGAGAAAGTATTAATGGACGTATAATTAGTGTTCAGCCAAGCCTTTTTTCTATCTGTGTACCGAGGGATGGCGGTGAAAAGCGTGCAAAATGTGCAACGTTTGGCAATATCAACCCTCAAGACGCGAAACCAGAGTTTTGTTTAAACTGCACTAATGCGGTCATTACTTCTGGGAATGTAAGAGGGATTTGGACAACAATTCAGCCAATGGTAAAAGATACGTTAAACGAAAATACATTAGGATTCATGTTGGAAGGGCATTTACCTACATTACGCTCTGGTTACAGGAGGATCAAGGAACTACAATCCACATATCCTAATAAAGATGCTATAAGTAAGATATTGAATGCTATAGAAAAAGCAATTGTTGATATTGAGCTGAAATTGAAACAAGAGGAATTTATGCATGTCTAATGATGTCGTAGACCTAGATGAATTAATGGACGAGAAGTTTCTAGAAAGTCTTGATGATAATGCTGACTGCGAGATATTAGAGAAGCCTATTTGGGTGATTGATGATGATAGCCATACAACTTATAAATCATGGCAAGCCATATTGACATTAAAAGAAGAAAAAGAAAGCCGTATTAAAAGCTATGGGAAAGTAGCAAATGCAAAAACATCTAGTTCATTATTTAAAATATCGAAATCGGATGTATCAAAAAAAGTAAACGTAAGCGCCCAAAGCATATTCAGAACTTCAAAATTCAGTCCTTTAGTGCTTTGTTTTTTTGATAATATCAATGATACCTTACTAGATATTTATAAAAAAGAGCAAATTAAGCAAAAAAAGCGCCAAATAAATACAGGTATCCGGTCTAAGAAAAAAATAATTCTTGTGAAGAGTCATCAAGATATTGAAAAAGAATTAAACCAACTTAAAGCTAAAACAACAAAGGAAGTACTTGATTTAGCTATTAATAAAATGCCTTTAGATTTTAGGTTGAAACTTGGATTATAAAAGTAAACCTTAGATATCAAGGTGTTTTTAGCGATGAGGTGTAATTTTATCAAGATAATATCGGTATCAGTATAAGACTTACTCTGATGGTCTAAAAAGAATTAAGACGGTTTGTTGTAGTGGTACAGTATATTTTCCGATAGACTCCGATTAGGCTTAGAGCTCTATATTGACTGACATGTTATAACTTTCAAATGGTGCCGACTATAATTTTTTATTTATCTATTTAGGTACAAATGAAACTTAAAGAAATCCTTCTGAGAAAACTCGATTCTTTGCTGAATCCAAAGTTTGAAAATAAAGTGATCATTAGTTTTCTCTCTCTGGGGAGTTTGCTCGTAGTTGTACCTTCTATCATCGCATACACTGCAACCTTTTCGGTAGAAAATGAAGGGACATCATTTATAGCTGAAATTAATAACACTCCTGATATCTTCATTACTACATTAGGAGTGATATGTTTGGCGACCTCAGTATATTTCAATTACCGAAAAATTAATCGCGAAGACTATACTGAAAAAAAGGAAAACTCTCGCACTGTCTCTTGTCAAACTTTTAATAATTCCACAATTCATAGTGATGTAATCCAGATTATAGGTAAAGACTTAGAACTGGTCGATGTGCCTACTATTTCTGATCTCGTTTTAAATCAGGCTTCAACAGCTTTATTAAAAAACTTTCAACCACATAGTATTCTAGGTGAATTTCCCGATATAGATAAAAGCATAAGAAATAGTTTTTCATCGTTTGAAGTAATCGATAGGTATGTTCTAGGAGCTGGAGAGAATAAAAATTTACGATTACCAGCGCATGAATTACTTCATCAACCAAATAATAAGCACCTAATTAGTGCTCATGGTGGCGCTGGAAAGACACACCTGCTGTGGACTTTAGGTAAAAGTTTGCTCGATGATGTAGATTTAATACCTATATATTTATCATTAAGAGACTTCTCTTCCATTGATGACATAAATTTCTATTTGAATACACTTAATAAAGGTTTGAGCCTAGAGCTCATTGCTCAGAATGAAAAGGTAGTATTCTTGTTTGATGGTTTGACTGAGTTTTCTAACGAAAAAAATCAGCTTAAAGAGATAAGGAATCTATTTGGTCTATTAAGTTCCTCGAAAGTAATCACAACCTCTAGAAGCATAGATATTGTTACTAATAATGAAAAATGGACTCTAGAGCTTATTAATCAGACCGAGATACGTGAATTCTTGATTAGGGCTAATATTGATGTTGATAACATTGATAGTTCATTATTTGAGCTACTCAGTTATCCCTTAATATTAACCTTATTTGTATTGTTAGATTCAAAATCAAACTCAGTTTCAGAGCTTTTTTCAGAGTACTTTTATCGATTGACCTCAAATTTAGAAGATAAGAAAAGTTTACTAAAAGTTCTATCGCTCACGGTGATGGAAATGGAAGCTCAAAAATGTGAAATGAAGTGGAGTATTTTTGAGTCAAAATACTATAGCCATTGCGAAAGTGAAGGGCTAGAAAAATTTAAACCATTACTAGATAAAGTTGGCTTATTTAATAAAAGAGGTACAATTTTAGAGCCTATTCATGATGTGTATTGGGAATGGTTGGTTGGCTGTGGATTATTATATGCTTGGAATGAAAGGCATGTATTTTATGACCTAAGATTGAGAGATTCTTTAAACTTATCATTAGGTACACGATTCTGTTCTATCCCTCATGAAACTGAGCTATTAAACGTACTTACAATCGATATTATTTTTGCTGCTCGATTTTACAGACAAGTGCGTTTAAATTCTGGGTATAAAAACTTCACTGAAAAATTCAAATACTCCATAAAAAACCTGTTTATTTCAGATATTAACTCTGAAAAGTTTCGCGGTATTATTGCCGCGTTCAGTTCTGGTGACGAAGTTTTTTTTGATGAATCTATAGAAGTATTAAGTGATCTTAAAAGGGATAGATTTGATGTAACTAGGATCTATTCATTTATAAGCAATGAAATTTTGTGGGAAAGAAGAACTATTATTGCCAGATACTTTAGTACTCGCGGGGATTTATATGTTCTGCGTAAGGTAATAGAAAATACTGGTGAAAGAAAGTGGGCTGATTGGGCCGAAGAGTTATATATTGAAGGTAAAATTGAGTTTTGTCTGGCGATATCAATTTACTTTTCGTGCTCAGATTATTTGCCTAGTTGGATAGAAAATAATCTGATTGAGTTTTTAGCAAATCAAAATCAATATTGGTTAAGAGCAGCTTCAGAACGTGGTAAAAATGAAAAGCTTGCTTGGTGCTTATTGAAAAACTATGAACTAATATGTCCTAAAAATGGAAGCAGCGGCTGGTTCGATGTCAATAAAGTATTGGTGCAATGTGGTAGCGATGCTCTCTTTGAATCGATAACCGATAACTTCAATTCTATGTCGGATTGGACTAAAGAGATCATTTCATATGCACTCAAAGACAGAGATAAAAAATGGACCGCTAGGCTCCAATCAAAGGCTCTTGAATCAAATATTTCAAACGAAGCTAAAAATAAAATCATAGATGTTATTGATGAAAGCTTAAACGAACAAGTACTTCGGAATTGTCTTTGCTCTGACGATGAAAAGGTTCAAGGAATGGGTTGGATTGGGTTGGCAAAGAAATTTGGAGTTGATATTCTGGATGAGCTTATTGAAAATTTACCAGAAACATTCGCTAATATACATTATATACCAGCGCTTAAAGCAATGTCAGAGATAGAAGGCTTACCTGAGAGTTTAATTGCTGTGTTGAATAGTAAACTAGGTTCTCCGATGATGCCAATGGCTACTCAGGACTATATTATTGCTATGGGTAGTATTAAACCAAATGGGGTTCTTAATATTTTAAATATGATTCGCCAACAGCCATTTATTTTTCATACATATCATTTTAATCTGTTTGCTCAAATATTTTCTAAATGGACAAAAGAAAGTGGGGTAAAAATTATGGCTGATCACAAAGGTCATAGTTTTACGATATTGGAATACTTTTTACTGCTGCAGTTAGAAAGGGAAAATGCAACAGAGTGGTTTGATTTGGTTGTAAAATATGCAAAGCACCGAATTGTTTACGAACAAATTGCTGTAGTAATAGAAACTCAATTTGACTCTAGCGATACTACAATCCGTAATTTTAAAATGTCGGAGTATAATACAGATGTGTATCAAGCATTAAAAAATAACGTCGATGCATTGCAATTGTACAAAATTCATCAAGCAGTCCTCCATTTTATACCTAGCGATGAGCTGAACGATTTAACGATAAGAATTATTACTGAGCACAATGAGGAAAGTAGTACGTATTTATATTACTTATCTATGAATCCTAATTATGCTCATAACGAAGTTTACAAAGTTATTTTAAATTTATATATAAATGATGATGCTTTTTTAGATTGTTGTAGTTATATTTCCACGTTAATCTCAGTTTTAAGTGTGCCAGAAATAAAGGATATGCTGGCTCCATTATTATCTAAACATAGTAATAAAGTTATAGAGATCATTCGCTTAATTGAATTAAGTAAGGGGAGCCAATTAATTAAAGAAGACTTATCTCTAATTTGCGAATAATAAGATATAATTTTTTTCATATAAACGGGTAAGTGGCAGGTTATTTGAAGTCATTTACTATTAATGATAATAATTGGAGTTGTTTCAATGAATTATTCAGAAGGTTAAAACTTACTAGATTTGATTATTCAGGTGATGGTAAGTGCCACAAAAACAGTGATTGCATCTCTGTTATAGTCACAGTCTAAAAAATATTCAGGTATATCGGAGATAGTTTTTAAGTACTACCACTCAAATGAAATTTGCTCTGTTCCACTTTTATTGGGTGTAAGCCCTATGTGGATACCAAGTAGGCGTACCTTTTTTCCATTTCCTCGCGCAAAGGCTTCAACTAATAATTCAGATAAAATGGCCAAGTCAATTTTATCTGTTGAAAACTCTTTAGTTGTTTGATGAAAATCAGAGAACTTAACTTTAACGCCAATCTTACTAATACCTCTATCTATCAAGTGTTTTCCGGCTCTTTTTTGAAGCTCAGGGAGTAATTTATTTTTAAGAATTTCATCAAGAATAGATAGGTCTAATATATCTTCAGGGAACGTTCTTTCAACGCCTACTGACTTTCTTTCTCTACTGACCATAATTGGTCTATCGTCACTTCCACTGCATCGGTCCCATAACAATTGACCAAGCTTGCCATATTTAGATGTTAAATACTCTAAGCTAGATGCTTTAACGTCTCTGCCAAACTTAAGGTTATTAATAAGTAGCTTTTCATTAGTTACTTTACCAACACCAGGGATCTTTTTTAATTCCATATTATCGATAAAAGAATCTACATCTTTAGGGGGGATAACATAAACACCATTTGGTTTATTTAAGTCAGAGGCTACTTTAGCTAAAAACTTTATTGGTGCAACGCCTGCAGAAGCTGTGAGATTTAATTCTTTATGGATAGAGCGACATATATCTTGTGCTATTAGCGTGGCTGAACCGCTAAAGAGCTTACAATCACTAACGTCCAAGTATGCTTCATCTAAGCTTAGGGGCTCAATAATGTCTGTATATCGTTCGAAAATTTCTCTAATTTGAGAGCTTACCGATTTATATACTTCCATTCTGCCTGGAACCAAAATTAAGTCAGGACATTTTCGCAGCGCTACACTTGTCGGCATTGCACTTCTTACACCATATTGCCTCGCTATATAATTACTAGTAGAGAGTACGCCTCTAGAGCTTCTGCTACCACCAACTGCAACGGGCTTATTCGCTAGCTCTGGATTGTCTCTAATTTCTACAGATACATAAAATGCGTCCATATCTACATGAATTATTTTTCGCATATTTAATAATAAAAAATGAAGGCTGTATAAAAATACAGTGTTTTTATGCAGAGATCAATTAACAGTCTATCTCAACTCACTTAACCCCAAAGCAATAGCCTCTTGCTGAAAGCGGCCTGATATATTAATAATTCGCTCATAGGCACCGGTTAGAAAATGTTTCTCTGTTGCTTCAGGTCCATTGTTCATAGCTGGCTGCTCAAAAAAGTCAGCAAAGTTATCAAAATCGAACTGGGTTTTGGAAGGTTTTTTACTTTGTTTATTAAAAGTAATATCGCTTAAATTTTCATCTACAGTGTTCTCTCCAGCAGCAGTTTCAATCTTTTCAAACTTAACTACATCAGCTTCAAATGGAACATCTTGATTAACCCTATACGCATACTCTAAAAGCTTAGGTTCGGCGGGCATGTACATAATAGCTTCTTGGTTTTTAGAGTTTGTTACCCTCAGTATGCGGCCCAATATTTGTCTAAAATGCATTTCTGTTTTTATGTTTGTAAGGTGGCAGCAAACCTGCAAGCGAGGGATGTTTGTACCTTCGCTAATCATACCAACAGAAATAATCCACTTAGTTTGTGCATACCTAAACTGCTGAATAATACTTGTAGGTTCACTCTCTCGGTAGGTTACAACAACGTTATCCTCGTCAAAGTAAGTTCGCATTAGCATAGAGATTTGATGGGCATGCTCAACAGATGCTGCAACAATCAACCCCGCGGCATCGGGGTTTTTCAATCTGATTGAAGTAAGCTTTTTTTGAGCTGAAGAAAACATGTATTTTATTACCGCTTCATTTTCAATAATTTCTTGATAAGAAACGCCAGAGTCGTTTAATAACGCTTTAAAGCAGTTGTATGTTTTGGTGTCAGCGTCATCTACAACTGTAATGCGGCTATTATCAACAGCTACTATTTGTGGAACCCGACAAACATTATCTCCAATAGCCTCAGAAAACCCGTAAACGTAGTCACACGCTATTTTGTTGTTAGGCTGCTGATAAGATGAAAGAACAATAGGAGCAGCGTCAGAGCGCCAAGGAGTGCCTGTTAAGGCTAATGTGTACTGTGCTTTATTTTGAATGTTAAGTATTATTTGCTCACCCCATGCATTAGCATTGTCAATACTAGAGCCTGCACAATGATGAATTTCATCAAATATTACAAAAACACGATATCGTTCAAATAGCTGCCAAAAGTGCACATCTAAATACTGTAAGCTTTGATAGGTTAAAGCTCTACCTTTAGCGCCAATAAGCCCATCAAATCGTTCATTCGTTTTTAGCTGTAAGCTTTCCTTAAAGTCTTGAGATACAATTGAAGACGGTGAAAAACAAATAATTAAATCGACCATATTATTTTTTAATAACTGATTAGCTAATTCCGAAGCCATCAAAGTTTTACCCGCCCCAGGAGTTGCCAAGGCTAAAAAGTGGCTATTGCCGTTTTGGTATTGTGTAAGCGCTAAATTAATACACTCGGCTTGCCATAGTCTTAGTTTCATATTTTCTCTAATGCTTCGTTTTGCTTCATTAAGCCTTCAATCGCTCTAATCTTGCCAAGTATTCTGGTGTTGTTGTCTCTCGCTTTGTTATATTGTGGCTGAAGTTCATCGACTAATTCGGGTGACTCCAAATAAAGCTCTTTATATGCCTCAGATTCACCCATATTCAATAATAGCTCAGCTTTGTAATGATTTAACTTACTAAGTAACAGCGCGTGTTTATCATCTGCTTTTTCTGTTGTTGCAATAGGTATGGCACTAGCTAAGTGAGTAATTGCCTCAACGTTAAAGCTCTCAGTTTTATTGAATCGCGTAAATCCTTTTTTATTGGATACCACCTTTTTCAGCCAGCCTTTTTTAACAAGCTTGATCAGTTCGGCATATATACTTCGCCTAACTGCTGTAGGTACTAAAGAAGAATCACTTTTTAATGCTAAGTACGCCGAGCGTACATCGCTTGTTGTAAAGCTATCAAAATTTGGTGCAACAATAATTTGAGCTACGAGAGGGTCAAATTTCAAAGTAAATCCTAATAAACTTCTTATAATAATGGGTATTATAGGGCGTGGTAGTTAAGCCCTCAACATGAAAATCTAATCATTTTGCCTTGAGGAAAATCAGGTGAGTGATTTAGTTAAACATTTTGCTGAAAAACTACGAGAAAAACGCAAAGAAGCAGGCTATTCGCAAGAAGGTTTTGCTGCCTATGTCGGTATAGAGCGCGGTAATTACGGAAAAATGGAAAGAGGTAATGTTAATATTAAACTCGAAACTTTATACAAGTTGGTAAATGCTCTAGATTGCGAGTTTGAAGAGATACTGCCTGCAAGGCAAAGCTATAAAATCGATCTAGGATAGTTTATCTACTACAAAACCCTATTTTTGAAAGATTTATTGATATACATTACCTAAAACAAAAATACTTTAAAAAGGATTTTAATGAGTAATACTCCGAAACTATCTTTTACAGAAGACTTTCATTATTTAGCTGCACTAATTCAACATCTAGGTGCCCATGAAAAATGGAACAGCCGAACTCCTAGAAATATTGCTGATAGCTTGGGACTTGACATGGCTGAGGTCGAAAAGGTTTTACTTAATTACCCATCATTCTTTCGTAAATCTGCAAATTTAAGTAGCCAAAAAGAGCCTTTATTTTCATTACATCTTCGCTATGCCCGCAGAAGAATAAACCCCGATTCGAAAAAGCGAGAAGCACTGCCTGTAAGTTCCTCTGAGCTTAGTATGCTAATGGAGCTGGTTACTAAAATGATAAGTATTGAAGCAGAAAATAAACGTTTAGATGCTGAGGGCAAGTTTAATAATTACAAAGTTTGGGGTGCCATATTTACTGCATTCCTTTCTGCGGTAGCAGCAATAATCGTAGCATTAAATAAATAAGGGACTGTAATGAGACTACAATCGTTTAGAGTTAAAAACTTCAGATCAATCAATGACACAGGCTTAGTTACCATAGAGCAACTCACAGCAATACTGGGCCGAAATGAAAGTGGGAAATCTAACCTACTTTTAGCTCTTCAGATGCTAAATCCTCCTGAGGGAGCTGAAGAAGTTCAAGCTATTAAGAGTTACCCTAGAGACAGAAGACTTGATGAATGTTCTGATAAAACAGAATTGTTAGAAACTTACTGGGAATTAAGTGAAAAAAAAAGAAGTCATCTAGCTGATATATTCCCAAGAGCTAAAACAGTTTCCTCTATAAAAATAAGCCGAGATTACGGTAATACAAAATATGTATCATTATTAGATTTACCTAGTCATGAATTTGACGCGGAAGAGATAAGAAAAAAAATAAAGAAGTTACAAGCTAAAATAGAGTTAGAGTTTGATAAGTTAGAACCCAAAAAAGAGGCTGAGTTCTCTTTAATAATAGATAACTTAGGGGATATATTACCACCAAAAGAAATATCTGCTGATGCTTGGTTTCCAGAGGTTTTAGATGCTTTAGGTAATGTAAGAAAGTTACTTTTGACTAATCAGATAGAGACTGATGATATAGAGTCAATAATTTATGAACTGGAAGAAAAAGCAGAATCATTTGACGATAAAGAGCAAAAACAAAGCGCGATTGAGTGGCTTAAAAGCATAATTCCGGTTTTTATTTATGTCGATGATTATCCAGAGTTAAATGGGCATCACAATTTAAGTGAATATCAGACACGAAAAAACCAGAGCAAGCTTACAAAAGAGGATGTTAATTTTGAAAAGCTCTGTAAAGTTTCTGGTATTGATCCAATTGAACTTATAAGCAAAGCACAAGACCCTGAAACACGAAATCAACTTGTGAATCGCGCTAGCGCAGTTATGACAAAAGAAATTAGGCGTTTGTGGAAGGATCGTCAATTAAAAGTCAGGTTCAACATTGATAGCCATTTTTTCGATACATATGTTTCAGATCCAAATTCTACTTATGATGTCGAAGTAAACTTAAATGAGAGAAGTAGAGGCTTTAAGTGGTTTTTTTCTTTCTATACGACATTTTTTGCAGATACTAATAAAGGTGAAGCAGAGAATGCAATAATTCTTCTTGATGAGCCTGGTTTGTACTTACATGCAAAATCACAGTCTGATCTACTTACGCATTTAGATGAAGATTTCGATAATCAGATAATTTTTACAACTCACTCACCATTTTTAGTACCAACTAAAAAGATTGACCTAGTCAAAACCGTTAGTATTGATGAAACTCATGGGACTACTGTGACCAATGACCCTACTGGTGACTCAACAACTTTGTTCCCTTTACAGGCAGCACTTGGCTACGATATAGCGCAATCTTTATTCATAGGATCGAACAACCTGATCGTTGAAGGAGTCACCGACTTCTGGTATTTGAACTCTATTTCAGATTATTTAAAGTCTATAAATAAAATAGGCTTAAATGAAAATATAACTATCACTCCTGCAGGTGGAGCGCAAAAAGTTTCTTATATGGTTAGCCTGCTCTCTTCGCAAAACCTAAATGTAGTTGTTCTTCTCGATGAAGAAAGAGATAGTAAGTTAACTCGTGATGAGTTAGTTAAAAATAAGATAATTCATAAGAATAATGTATTGTTTGTATCTGAAGCCTTAGACACGGAGGTGAACGAAGCTGATGTAGAGGACTTATTAGATAGGGCAGTTTTTTTGAATCTAATAAAAACCTCTTATGGAAAAGAGCTTAGCTTCAACGACAAAATACCTAGAGTAGCTAAGCAGGCAGAACAGGCCTTACGCAATGAAGGCCAAAATTTTGTTAAGGCTAAACCTGCACGAGAGTTTATGAGATTACTAGGCTCTTCTCCAGGGGAAGTGATGACAGAGTCTTCGGTTAATTCTTTTGAAGAGTTGTTCAAATTGATCAACACTAAAATTAAGAATTCTTCTAGAAATACACTTTAGAGTCAGATGAAGGACTAATGTAAGGTAAATAGTATTAGTTAGATCTGTCATTAAAAGCTTAAACTTTCATTAAGTTAAAAATAATGGTGAAAATAAGAAAGTTTCAGTTATTGCATTGATGACAAATAAATTTAAAACTTATTAATAACGACTTTTCACTACTTATAACTGTTTAAAATGAGCGGTTTATTTTTAAGAAATCGAATGTAATCAGATTCCATAGGATGGATTATGTACATTACAAAGTTATCCCTAGTAAATTATAGAAACTTTAAAAACGTTAAGCTTCTATTTAATAAGGGAATAAATACAATTATTGGTGAAAATGGCTCCGGAAAGACGAATATATTTCGAGCTATGAGGTTACTGCTTGATAACTCAATGTCTCGCTCGGCTATTAGGCTTGATGAAGGGGATTTCTGTAGGACTTTGGCTGACTGGCGCGGCCACTGGATCATAATTAGTATTGAGTTTGATGACATTGCAAATGATGAAGCTAGCCAGTCATTATTCCTGCATGGTGTAGGAAATGCTGAAGATGAAGTTGTTACCAGAGCTACATACAACCTGATTTTTCGTCCTAAGGCAAACATCCGTCAAGCATTGTCACAACTGCCACCAGGGAGTACAAGGGACTTAAAAAACTACCTGGATACAATAACTATCGATGACTATGAAACTGTTCTTACAGGAAAGAGTGCCGCAAATTTCAATAATCCAAATACTTACAAAAGCATAGTTGGAGACTTCGAAAGTGTTATATTCCCGCCAAGATTAAATAATCCTGTCATTGGTATAAGATTACCAAATATTCTTAATATGCCAAATGAAGTTTCATTTACCTATATTAAGGCATTGAGAGATGTAGTATCTGACTTTCATAGTAATAGAGCCAATCCATTGCTCACACTATTAAAGCGTAAATCGGGAGGAATTAGTCAAGCTGATTTTCAGCCTATTGCAGATTTGATTGGGACGTTAAACAGTAATATTGAAGGTCTATCAGAAATTTGTGATGTCCGTGATGATATTGTGACTACTATCGGAGATACAGTAGGAGATACATACTCGCCTAATACAATTTCTATTCGTTCTGGTTTGACGGACGATGCTGATCAGCTATTTCAGTCATTAAAACTTTTTGTTGGTGAATCAAATGATGGATATGAGGGAACAATAAATGAAATGAGCTTGGGCGGTGCTAACTTGCTATTTCTTACGTTAAAATTACTAGAGTTCAAATATCAACAGGCTAACCAATCAATTGCGAACTTCCTATTGATTGAAGAGCCTGAAGCCCACATCCATACTCATATTCAGAAATCCCTTTTCGACAATATCAACTACGAAGATACTCAAATTATATATTCAACTCACTCATCACATATATCGGAAGTGAGTAATATTAAGAATATGAACATTATTGGCTTTGTTGATAATTTCTGTGAGGTATTTCAACCATCAGTAGGGCTTGTCGATGAAGAAGTTGGATTCGTTCAGCGTTACCTTGATGCTATTCGGAGTAACTTATTGTTTGCCCGAAGTGTTGTTTTAGTCGAGGGAGATGCCGAAGAGATACTTATTCCTATTATATTGAAAAAAGTTTTAGGGTTGAGTTTAGACGATATTGGTATCACTTTAGTTAATATTAGAAGTACTGGTTTCGAAAATATTGCAATGCTATTTGATGATGAAAGGATCAAAAAACGTTGCAGCATTATCACAGACCTTGATCAAGCTTTTTTTAATACTGTAATTCTCCCTACTGATACTGACTCAGATAAAAGGAAGAAAGAGAAAGCGCACGGCTCTCAGGAAGCAGGAAGTGCTCGGAAAGTTAGGCTTGATGGCTTCTGTCATAATAACTCTTGGATTTCAGCTTTTTATGCAGATCATACGTTTGAGGTTGATTTCATACAGTCGTCAAACAACCATTATCTCAAGAGAATCATTGGAGATGTGTACACTAAACAAGCCACGATAGATGAAGCTATAAGTGATCTATCTTCGAACGATATTTCAATCTCAGGCTCAAGAGTCTTAACTATGGCAAACTACCAAGGTAAAGGCTGGTTTGCTCTTACTCTAGGCAAAGTGATTGACTTTAAAGTAACTATTCCAGAGTACATTTTTGATGCTATTAAGTTTGCTCACGGTGATTTCAATACCGGACTTACTTTCAAAATACTTAAACACCGCTACGATTCAGTTATTGAGCACGTTACCTTTTGCAGGAAACAAATTGAAATCTGTAATGTACAAGGTAATACATATAATAAGCAGCTATGGGAAACATACTTGGCTCCATATGAGAGTAGCTTGGCAGTATTTACCCCAAAATGGGAAGCATTTAACCCAGTAGATGACGATATAGATGAACTCAAAGCCGACTTTATGAACACTTTAGCATTTGAGAAAAACGGTATATTAGCAAGGATTTAGTTATGTTTATCTGGGATGACGGTGATTTGAACGATAAACAAATAGCGGCGATTAACGAGCCGAATAATGTGTTCTTGGTTGCATGTCCGGGCAGTGGTAAAACGAGAGCTCTTACCTACAAGATTGCTCGTGAACTTTCAAGTTTAGAAAACACTAAAAAGTGGGTTATCGCCATTACCTACACCCATAGGGCTGCTGATGAAATTCGTGAACGAATTGAAGTTCTTGGTGTGGACACATCTCAGTTGTGGGTCGGAACTATTCATGCATTTTGTTTAGAGTGGATATTGAAACCATATGGATTGTATCATGACAAACTGAAAAATGGATTTGAAATAATTAACTCTTATGATTCTGAAGTTATAATATCCGAAATATGTTCTCGTATTCCTAACAAGAAAATTTGGTTTGGGGACTGTAATCATTACTACACGCCTCAAGGGTTATCATTAAGCTGCGCTAACAATAAGATTTCACTTGCAAGGCAGGTTTTAAATGAATATCACCATCACCTTTCAGAAAATGGCCAAATAGATTTTGAACAAATCCTATATTTCTCTTTCGAAATCCTATCTAGTAATAGATTTGTTTCTAAAATATTAGCAAATTTATTCTCTTATATTCTTATTGATGAATATCAAGATACTAAGGAAATACAGTACTCAATTGTTTCAAATATTATAAAAGCAAATAAAGGTAGTGTAAAAATCTTCATTGTTGGTGATCCAAACCAAGCTATTTACGGCTCACTTGGTGGCTATGCAATAACAAGGCTAGAACTTGAGAAACTAGCTGAAGTGCCATTTATTTCTAAGGAATTAGATAAAAACTATAGAAGCTCTAGAAGGGTTATCGATTATTTCAGCAATTTTAATGTTACTTCTAGCATAACAAGTGCTGAAGGTGAGCATAGAGACTACCCGAGCATAATTACTTATGATCGGATTACGAATAAGGATAATCTAGCCGAGAAAATTAGCAGGCATATTGAGTATAGTATACAGAACCAAGGTATTTTAGAGAAAGAAATTTGTATCATTGCACCATGGTGGATGCATTTGGCTGCATTAACTCGTAACTTAGTAAACAGATTACCTAAATATAGTTTTGATGGGCCTGGATTAGTACCTTTTTCAAGAGATATTGATAACTTTTGGTTCAAGCTAACTCAAATTATCCTGACTGAGCCATCACCAAACATGTATGTTAAGCGTCTACGTTGGGCATCTGATGTCCTATATGACATGGAACTTGCGCTGGTAGATATTAATTCGATTTCTCCTAAGCAGTTACTAAGGGCGGTGAACTCTATTTCGATTGATGAAGATGACGGTCTGACTTATCTTTGCTCTTTTTTTGAAGCTTTATTCAGTGAACTAGGAGTAGATTTCACACACTACCCAATGCTAATGAAACATTATGAATCATTCTTTAATAGCTCACAGAGTAGAATAGATCGGCTAAGGAATGATGATACATTATTTGCAACAGATACAGAGGCGTTTCGTAAAGCGTTTAAACCTAGAACCGGAATCAAAGTGTCAACAATACATGGAGTAAAGGGGGGCGAGTATGATGTTGTTATCTCCTTTGGACTTCTTCAAGATGTAGTTCCAAACTTCAATGATCCCTCTGTTGAGAATGCCAAAAAATTGCTTTACGTGATTGGTTCTAGAGCACGAAAGAACCTACACCTGATTTCAGAAACAGAAAGGTTTACCGGTAGGGGACAATATAGAAGAGAATATCAGCCTACAGAAATCTTAGATCAATTGAATTTTGATTACGATTTAAATGCAATATGAAATAAATATTTGGAAGTTTATATGTAGTAGCTTATATATTTTTTGGCCACAAGCCAAAAGTTCAACTATATGAATTAAGGTTAGGAACAACTCAAAGTTTCTAACCAGTTAGGAAGTTTTAATGACAAAAGAACAAGAATTATTTATCCAGCGTTTTTTAAGTGAGCTCGAAGAAAGTAACGTGGCAATATTCGCTGGAGCTGGGCTTTCATCATCTGCAGGGTACGTTAACTGGAAAGAGTTGTTACGTCCACTTGCCGACGAATTAAATTTAAATATAGACGATGAACAAGATCTTGTAGGTGTAGCTCAGTTCTATTTGAATGAAAATGGGCGAAATAGAATAAGCCAACAGTTAATGGATGAAATTTCAACTGCCAAACAACCTACAAATAACCATGAGATATTAGCTCGGCTACCAATAAAGACATACTGGACAACAAATTATGACAAATTAATAGAAAATTCTTTAAACAGCGTAAATAAGGTTGTTGATGTTAAATATACTAATAATCATCTTGCAATGACTAAGAAAAAAAGAGATACGATAGTATATAAAATGCATGGCGATATCGAACACCCTGATTTAGCGGTATTAACTAAGGATGATTATGAGCAATATGCTCTTAAAATGAAGCCTTACATAACTGCGCTTTCAGGGGATTTGGTATCAAAAACATTTCTATTTTTAGGGTTTAGTTTTACAGATCCTAACCTTGACTACATCATGAGTCGAGTTAGAGCATATTTCGAAGAGCATCAAAGGCAACACTATTGTATTTTTAAGGAATGCAATCAGACAGACTTTGATACTCTGGAGATTTATGAGAATGCCAAAATTAAACAAGCTCTACTTATAAAAGATCTTTCAAGGTTTCGTGTTAAAACAGTTTTAGTACAAAATTACTCTGATATCACTGAAATTTTAAATCGAATAGAAAGACAATTTAGGCGGAAAACGATTTTCCTATCAGGAAGTGCTCATGAGTTTTCGCCTTTTAATCAACTGAGCGTAGAGTCATTTCTTTGTCTTCTTGGCAAAGTTTTGGTTGAAAAAAATTATAAAGTATCTTCTGGAATAGGCTTAGGTATTGGGAATGCATTTATAACTGGCGCAATTCAAGGTGTGTATGAGTATCATAATGGTCATATTAGTGACTATCTCAATATGAAGCCTTTCCCACAATATATAGAAGATAGAGTAGAGAGAGATAATACATGGGCGAAATATAGATATGAAATGATCGGCTCTGCAGGTATTTCTATTTTTTTCATGGGCAACAAAGTTGTTAATGGTAAAACGGTTATTGCTGATGGTGTAAAGAAAGAGTTCGAAATCGCTCATGAATTAGGGTTGGCTATTATTCCAGTCGGTTGTAGTGGCTATATGGCGAAGGAGCTGTGGAATGAAGTTATGGCAGATGTTTCTAAATATTATGATGAGACTAATGAAGACTTAATTAACGCCATAAATGAACTCGGCGTTGAAGTTGAAAAGCCAGAGCAACTAATTTCAAAGATTATTAATGTAATTGATATAATGTCAAAGGAGTAATAAATGGCAAAAAAGCCTGTTTTTTTTAGTTTTCATTACGGTAATGATGTTATGCGAGTTCAACAAATTCGTAATATTGGGTTCTTAGAAGGAAATACTCCAGTAACAGCTAATGCCTGGGAAGCTGTTAAAAGAGGAGGTGAAGCATCAATCAAGCGGTGGATAGATGAAAACCTAAAATATAAACAATGCGTGATCGTACTTATTGGAGAGGATACATTTAACCGCCCGTGGGTAAAATATGAAATAGAAAAAGCATGGAATGATAAAAAACCTATATTTGGTATTTATATTCATAATCTTAGGTGCCCTAGGAGTGGTAAGAGCCGTAAAGGAAATAACCCTTTTGATTATTTCAATTTTGAAAATGGAAGTAAGTTATCGAGTGTTGTTAAATGCTATGATCCATCCTCATTTGACGCATATAATGATATAGCTACAAACATGCAGTTTTGGGTCGACGCCGCGGTTGCACAGAGAAAGTGATATCTTATTCTCATCAAAATATAATGTATATTTATAATAAGGATGTATACACAGGCTATGGTAAATTTTACGACATTTGATGATCTAAAAAGGTTTAGTAAAGATATAACTATAAATGAACGGGAATTAATGAAGTCTAGTTCTAGTTCTAAGTCTAATAAAGATACATTTTTATCACATTCATCTAAAGATACTGAATATTTACCGGCTGTTATTCAACTGTTAGAAAATCATGGAGCTTCGGTTTATTGCGACCTTGGCGATGAAAGAATGCCGGATGATCCTAGCCCTGAAACTGCAAAAATAATTAAAAATCAAATCCATGAAAGTCGTAGATTAGTTTTATTTATTACTACAAATAGTAAAAATTCTAAATGGGTCCCTTGGGAACTAGGTGTTGGTGATTCTAGCTTATCTACACCTAATGTAGCTTTACTTCCTGTTGCTTCTAATAGCGCAGAACAATCTTGGGCTAAACAAGAGTACCTTGGTTTATATAGGCATATTGTCTGGGGGCGAATGAAAGGTGTACCTAACTCGTTATGGATGGTTTATGACTATCATGATAATACTGCAACAAAATTAATTGATTGGTTGAAAAGTTGAGAGCAATTAATAAAAGGTTAAGCCTGTCACCAATCGCTGTATGCAGAAATACGCCAAATGACGAGTATATAATTCGTCAGGTACATATATTATTCTATAAAATTTAAAGTGACTTAGATGGCTATAAGAAAAAAGAAGAATGAAATAAAACGGCTTATCGAAGTGTTTGAAGAGCAGGCGAATAAGTTCCACGATTTAAAAATCAGCACAATCTATAGGAAACAGAACAAGATTATTGATATGCATCAGTTTGATAAAAACCATCATATAATAATGCTTTGGCAATATAATGGAGTTATGTCAGATGCGCATCAAATGACTATGAACTTAATTAATAGACATGAAATTTGGGGGGTGCTTAATGCAGAGCTTTCTGCTTATACCTTGCTAGAAGGTGAGACTTGTCAATTATTCATGCGAATGGCTAACAGAGCAGGAGCATTATTCTCTGAGAAGGAGCGAGAAAAGATTAAAAGTAAGCAGTTAAAAGAATTGATTGCAGAAGTGCTTAATAGCTCGGATGGCAAACCCGTTTGCGTTCATAATAGTGTAAATGCGTCTGTTTGGCTTAATTATTTACTTTACTATATCTCTAAAGTTAGACCTTATAGCTCAGAACTAACTCGCATCGATTTAGACCCCTTTACGCTTTCTTTAATGGCTCTTGAAGATCTACTGGAAAATGAAATAATTCAAAAAGTGGACAAATCAAAAACTAAACTTGAAAATATCAGTTTTAAAGCAGCATTGTCTTTCCCTGGTGAAAAAAGGGGATATGTGGCCACTGTTGTTGAGGAATTAAAGGCCATTCATGGTGATGACTCAATTTTTTACGATTTTGATTATCAATCCCAATTGGCAAGACCAAACTTAGATACATATTTACAAAACATCTATCGTAATCAAACCGATTTGGTAATAGTTTTTCTTTGTGAAAATTACACTCAAAAGCAATGGTGTGGCTTAGAGTGGAGAGCGATTAGGGATATAATTAAACATAAAGAAGACGATAAGGTAATGTTTGTAAAGTTTGATAGTGCTGACGTAGAGGGGGTATTCTCTATTGATGGCTACATTGACGCTACGCTATATGATGAAAAAAGAGTTGCGCAATTTATAACAGAAAGAATTGAATTAATTACAGATGATGCCCAAAATTAGCTCAGCTAATACATATTTATCTGAAAAAAAGTGTAAGCAAAAATTGTAAGCAAGATTTAATTATAAATATAACAAATTTCAAGGTTTTATTTTTTTACTTACATTTTTTACCCTATAGTTTGAGTTTGCAGCGGTTGAAATGCGCGATAACCCCAAACTTGCCAGTGTGCCTTTAGCGATTGGTGGCAATAGCCGTCGTGGTGTACTCTCTACAGCAAATTATATAGCGCGCGAATATGGTGTTCGCTCGGCTATGTCTAACTACCACGCTAAGCAATTATGCCCCGATTTAGTTATTGTGCCTGGGCGCATGGCGGTTTATAAAGAAATTTCTAACCAAATACGCGCTGTATTTAAACGCTACACCGATCAAATAGAGCCGCTGTCGCTTGATGAAGCTTACCTAGATGTAACCAACAGCACCGCATGCAAAGGCAGCGCAACGCTTATTGCTCAGCAAATTAGAGCAGATATTTATAACGATACCGGCCTTACTGCCTCTGCCGGAGTTGCCCCCATTAAGTTTATTGCCAAAATAGCCAGTGACGAAAATAAACCCAATGGCCAATTTGTGGTTTTACCGGGTGAAGTTGATGCGTTTTTAAATAATTTACCGCTGGGTAAAATCCCTGGAGTGGGCAAAGTAACCCTCGAAAAGCTTAATTTAAAAGGGTTGTACACAGGTAAAGACGTTCGCGAGAAAGGCGTTAATTGGATGCAGCAGCACGTGGGGAATTTTGGTGTATCGCTTTATCAAAAATGTGCTGGCGAATATATTGGTAAAGTAACCACTGAGCGAGTGCGTAAATCACTTAGTGTTGAACACACCTATGAATACAATAAAAATAGCTTACAAGAATGTTTAGATCAGTTACCTAAATTACTGGAAGAGCTAACGGCGCGCCTTAATAAGCAACAGCTACAAAATCGTATTAATAAGCTAAGTGTAAAAGTGAAGTTTGCAAACTTTGTTGTTACCTCTGCTGATCAAGCTCATCATCAATTAAATACTGCTATTTTTACTGAATTACTCTCTAAGGCGTATCAACGGGGTATGCAGCAACCAGTGCGTTTATTAGGTATTGGAGTGGGTGTTAAAAATGAACCTAATTTAAATTTGCAACTGAGTATTCTTGATTAACTACACGCTTTTTTGCAATTTAGAGGGCTTTAGCAAAGTAATTTAAACGTGGTATAAGCAGGGGCTGCCTTTACAAAAAACTATATAGTGGTTGTTAATTTCTTTTTAAAACACTGAGTCACTTTAGTTTGCTGTAAAACCAAGTTGCCAGATTAAAATGAGCTGATCGCAGTTGGCTGGTTTTGTGTTTTTATATCAACGATAATAGCCCCTTATGTTTTCTAACAGGAGTTTTACTTATGGCATATCCTCAAGCGATAGCTGCACAATCACTTAGTGCAAGCTTTGACTCATTTTCTCACGATGCACTTATTATAATTAGTGATGACTTTTCTCAATTAGCCAATAACTCATTAAGTGATGCTATCGAATCACACGCTAAAGTAGATTCTCGTATTGGTAAACAAGTTACGTTTTTAGTGGTTGATAATGTACGCGTTGTTTTAGCACCTACGGGGCCGCTTAACCGCGATTACGATGATGTAAGGCGCTATTTTGATGCCGCTAAGCTAGCGATTAACGAAGCAAAAGCCGCGGGTAGTGTAAACCCGGCTATTTACTTACCAAAATTACATACAGATGCGCGTTACCAGCATGCATTAGAAGTGGCGTATTTAGGCGCATGCCAAGCATTATGGCAACCTTTAGAGGCGCGCGAATACCACGGGGAAAGCATTGAGCCTATTACGCAAATAGGTTTAATCGATGCAAATGAGCAAACAGTTAAAGCTGTAAATGCAATTGCAGCAGGGCAATATGCGGCACGTGACTTATGCGGTACTGAGCCTGAACGTATGGCGCCACCACGTTTTGCCGATTACTGTGTTGAGCTTTTTAAAGGCTCTAAAGTAGCGGTTGATGTGATTGACGATATTAACACGATAGATAAAAACTACCCTATGCTTAGCACTGTTGCGCGCGCATCTTATGCGGTTGAGCGCCATCATCCACGTGTTGTTAAGCTAGAATACGTGCCAGAAGGTGAAGTAACGCGCACGCTAATGTTTGTTGGTAAAGGCTTAGTTTACGATACCGGCGGCGCCGATTTAAAAGTAGGCGGTTACATGGCGGGTATGAGCCGCGATAAAGGTGGGGCTGCATCCGTTGCGGGCTTTATGAAAGCCGTGGCAGATTACCAACCTAAAGGCGTTAAAGTTATTTCTTACTTAGCAGTGGTCCGTAATTCAATTGGCTCAGATTGTTTTGTACCAGATGAAATTATCACTAGCCGTGAAGGCGTACGTGTACGCATTGGTAACACCGATGCAGAAGGGCGCTTAGCTATGGGTGACCTACTTAGCGAAATGAAAGATGTAGCCAAAGGCGAAGTTAATCCAACATTATTCACCGTAGCAACCCTAACAGGCCATGCGGCACGTGCTATGGGCCCTTATGGAGCATATGTTGAAAACGGACCTGCACGTAGCGCTAATACCTCTCGTCAAATAGCGGATTGTGGTGATTTATGGGCAGATGCAGCAGAGGTTTCTCGCTCTCGCCGTGAAGATTACGACTTTATCAAACCGCGTACTCTTGCTGATGATGTTTTATCAAGCAATAATGCGGCCTCTGCTGTTACAGCCCGTGGGCATCAATTCCCTATGGCGTTTTTAGCCGTTGTTGGTGGGCTTGATAAACACGGTAACGACTCTGAGCAGCCGCTTCCTTATGTACATATGGACATTGCCGGTAGTGGTGTTGAAGGCGGTGATTGGCAGCACGGTAAGCCAACCGCAGCATCAGTAACCAGCTTATTTGCACGCTACTGTATGTAATACCAATCCGCAATAATACTTAATCATTTTTCGGGGCTAAACGTGTCGCTATCTGTGTTAAAAAATTCTCATTTAGAACAACTAAATAGCAAATTTTTTGCCTAGCCATCAACACGTTTTTCCATCCTAAAAATAGATCACTTAATTATGCGAAATGGTATAAGCTAAAAACGCTTATGCAATAAAAAAGCCCTGTTAATTCAGGGCTTTTTTTATTATTTTAATTGTCTTGTCCTGAAATGTGTTTACACATTTAGGACTTATTTTATGAAAACCACTAAAACTAAAGACGTTAAGCGTACTCAGCGAGATTATACATTAGGCTTTAAATTATCTATTGTTGAGCAAGTAG
>Ga0208895_1000282_pt1 | contig 24492 bp, 20 predicted proteins | sample ETNtaG_10_FD_185765 | JGI IMG/M metagenome (GOLD analysis project Ga0208895, IMG submission 185765) | Marine microbial and viral communities from oxygen minimum zone, Eastern Pacific Ocean - ETNP201302SV82 (SPAdes) (version 2) | ecosystem: Environmental > Aquatic > Marine > Oceanic ... | reverse complement strand
TACTGTGATCGGCATGATCATTTGTTTTATTTGCAACACAAAATTGTCCCAACTGGTGACCTCCAAAGTGGTGTCATAGATCATAGGAAACCATTTCAATTGAACGCTGAAGAGAATGATGGCAACGACACCGGTGAAAAAGGTCGGCACGGAAAATCCAAGCATGGCCACAAAGGTGCCGATTTGATCAAACAGGGAATATTGCCGATACGCCTGCACGATGCCAATCGGAATGGCCATCAAAATGCCAAAAAGAAAAGAGAGCCCGACAACCCAAAGTGTTTGCGGTGTGCGTTCGACAATCAGGTCGATGACAGGACTGCGTGTCGCCCACGACAGAATACGAGTCCGGTTCTCTGCGTCACCGATCGTGACACCAAAACTGTGCTGTAGAATATTCAATGGTTCATTGACAGAAAATTGCACCAGCCACTTGTAATATCGGATGTACATTGGCTGGTCCAACCCAAGAGATATACGAATTTTTTCTCGGACTTCCGGCGGCACCGTCATTGGCAGGTTGCCGGTGGGATCGCTGGGCGCCAGATCAAGGATCGCGAAAATGACGAAACTGATGACCAGCAGCGTCGGGATCGCAGCGAGAAGGCGTCGAATAATGTACTGAATCAAATCCGGTACGCCTTGTGATCAATCAAGAAAAGGCGGTTTACGGGCAAAAGCCCGCAAACCGCGCAAACAATGGTTCAAAAAGTCCGTTTATTTAAGATGCCAATCTGCGATATTCCAAAGTTCGGAATCCCATTCGTTTCCTCGGGGGCCCTCTATCACATTGGAAAAAGCAGATACGCCCCCGCGATGGATAAGCGGGATCATGGCGTAATCTTGCATCAACATATCGTTCATCGCTTTGGCTAGGCGAATCCGATCATCAAGGTCAGCGGTCTTTGACATCTCAGTGGAGAGCGCATCGTAATCCGGGTTGCACCAACGCGGCATGTTGCCGCCACCCCAGGTGTTTGCTCGCCGTGAGACCTGTTTACACGTCCAATTGGCCATGTAGGTTTCAGGGTCAGTACCGCTGAAATTATTGGTGTACATCTCGATGTCGGCATAGAACTTCTGATAGGTGTCGGGACTTGCGGGGTCGCCGCCAAAAAATACCGATGCACTCAGATTCCGAAGTTCTGTCTCGACGCCAATGGCCTTCCACATTTCTTTGATGAAAGCCTGCGTGCCTTGGCGGACCGAGTTGGTCGAGGTCTGGTAGAGAATGGAAAGTCTCACCCCGTTTTTCGCGCGAACGCCATCCGAACCGCGAACCCAACCGGCGTGGTCCAGGATGTGATTGGCTTCATCGACATTCTGGGTCTTACACTCATCATTCGCATCAGAGGCGTAAATGGCTGGCGCCGGAAGGACGTTGCAGCCGATTTTTCCCGCACTACCATAACCTGCATCCACCAGAATCTGGCGATCGATGGCCAATGACAAGGCCCGGCGTACCGCATAATCCGAAAGGAAAGGATGCGGGTTCCGGTTGTTGTTGCCGCCGAGATATTCGGCGCGATCGTCACCCAAATTCGGATCCGGATTGGTGAAATTCACCATCAGTCGTTCTACCGATGTGCCAAATCCCGCGATGATCGTGCCTTTCCCCACTTCCGCCATTTTGGCCAGAATTTCGGGCTCGACCTGGAGGTTCCATGCGTAATGCATCTCGCTTGTCTCGAGTACCGACCGGGCCGCCGACGTTGCATCACCACCGCCCTTAAACAGGAGGCTCGAGAAAGCAGGTTTACCTTCCTCACGATAAAGCTCATTGGCTTCGAACACGATCACATCGTTCGGCTTGAAGTCAACAACCTTGAAGGGTCCTGTGCCGATGGGATTGAAATTTTGCTCGGTGCATTCTTGCGCTTTGGCACCAATGCAACCATCAAACTGTGCCTTTTGTATGATCGGGGCGTTGTAGCCGACGAATGGGGCATAGGGAAACGGTTTAGCCACACTGAAATTGATCCGGACGGTGTGCGAGTCCACTGCGTCTACCGAGACAATGTCATTGAAGTAGTTGGATGACGTACAGCCGGTATCCGGATGGGAGCAGTATTCGTATGTAAATACCGCGTCTGCCGACGTCAATTCGGATCCATCCGACCATTTGATTCCACGTTTGATTTTCCAGGTGATTGACTTCAGGTCTTCTGCAACGCCACCGTTTGCAACCGTTGGAATCTCTTCGGCAAGCCAGGCGTGCATCTTCCCGTCGTTGTCATAACGAGCCAGTGGCTCAATCACGACCGACGAGGCTTCCAACTCCTTGGTGCCGCCCGAGAGGAACGGCATCATGGTCGACGGCGCTTGCCAGTAGAGCAATCTCAACTCACCGTCTCGCCCTCGATCCGCAGCCCAGGCAGTGCCCGCCAGTGCGACCGCGGAAGAAAGCGCGATACTAAAAAGAAGTGTATTCCTCATTTTCCTTCCCTCATGTTGTAGTTAATAGCGAACCCGAAGGTCAGCCGGTTTACTGAGAACCAAAAAGAAGCAACAGCCTCGGTCACCGATGTTTATTAGATCGCCAAAGCTTCACCGCAAGCCAGTTCTGGGTGAGAGTCTACCGCAATTAGTTATTCCATAAGATGGCAGGCCACCCAGTGGCCCAGACCCAGATTCTTGGGTTCGGGCATTGAGGTAGCGCAGCGCGTTTCTGCCACGGGGCAACGCGTTCGGAACGGGCAACCCGAGGGCGGGTTGGCAGGGCTCGGGACATCACCTGAGAGGATGATACGCTCTCGTTTTGCTTCGCGCCCTGGGTCGTGTAGCGGCACCGCAGAAAGCAAGGCCTTGGTGTAGGGATGTTGCGAGCGGCTGTAAAGTTCGTGCGCGGGTCCGAGTTCGACAATCTTACCCAAATACATTACCGCGACCCGTTTGGAGATGTGGCGAATCATTCCCAGATCGTGACTGATAAAAAGGTATGTGAGCCCCAGTTTTTCCTGCAGATCTTCCAGCAGATTAACGACTTGGGCCTGGATTGATACATCGAGAGCTGCAATTGGTTCATCGCAAATGATGAATTCAGGATTGAGTCCCAGAGCGCGTGCGATCCCAATTCGCTGGCGCTGACCGCCGGAGAACTCGTGTGGGTAGCGGTTGGTGTATCTCGGGTTTAAGCCGACGGCGTCCAGCAATTCTTCGATCCGATTACTACGCTCTTTATCTTTAATGATGCTGTGTTCATCCAGTGGTTCGGCAATGATGCTGCCGACCGTCATGCGGGGATTAAGACTGTCCTGTGGATCCTGGAAGATCATCTGCATTTTCGGGCGCAATGCGCGCAAGGCCGATGGTTTAAGGAGTGTTAGATCCGCATTCTTAAACAGGATCTGGCCTTCGGTTGGACGATAGAGATGTAATATGGTGCGGCCTAACGTCGTTTTTCCGCATCCGCTTTCGCCCACGAGTCCAAGATTTTCCCGCGGAAACAAATCAAAATCGACGCCGTCCACCGCTTTGACCATACCAACCTGTCGACGCAGCAAACCTGCCGTGACCGGAAAATGTTGCTTCACGTTTTTTACTTGAAGTAAAGGTTCGGAAAGGTGGGTATCACTCATGGGCGCATTATTTTGTTGTCAGCTCGCCTCGCGTGGTGCATTTTTTTCCATGTTCCACCAGCAGGCGACCTCATGACCTTCTGAAACGAACTCTAAAAGGGGGTTCTCTTGAGTGCAGCGCTCGAACGCATAGGCGCAGCGCGGTGCAAACGGACAGGAATCCGGTCGTTGTAATTGGTCGGGCGGCTGGCCCTCGATGGATTCCAGACGCTGGGCCCGCTCTCCTTCCATTTCTGGCAGGGTTCGAAGCAGTGCATAGGTGTAGGGGTGTTTCGGTGTGCGATAAAGTTTTTCAACATCGGCCCGCTCAACAACAAAACCGCTGTACATCACCATCACGCGGTCCGCGAGATTGGCAACCACGCCAAGGTCATGGGTGACCCAGATAATGGCCATGCCAAGTTCCTGTCTGAGAGTTTTGACCAGATCGAGAATTTGAGCCTGGATCGTTACGTCGAGCGCGGTCGTTGGCTCATCAGCGATCAACAGTTTCGGATCGCAAGACAACGCGATGGCGATCATGACACGTTGCCGCATACCACCGGAGAATTGATGGGGATAATCATCGAGTCGGTCTTTCGCCATCGGAATTCCAACCAGTTCAAGAAGTTCAACGGCGCGTTGCCGGGCAGCGGACTTCGATGAATTTTTGTGCAAGCGCAATGCTTCCGTCAGCTGGTAGCCAACCGTTAGAACGGGGTTGAGTGACGTCATCGGGTCTTGAAAGATGAAACCGATTCTCCCGCCTCTTATCTTTTGAAGCGCATCGATATCGGTCTGGATCAGGTCTTGGCCTTCGAAGAGTGCGGATCCCCCAACAATTTCCCCGGGCGGCATGGGCAGCAACTTGACGAGTGACATCATGGTGACGGTTTTGCCACAGCCGCTTTCGCCGACGACACCCAACAATTCCCCCTCCCGAACATCGAAACTGACCCCATTCACGGCATGCACCCTGCCGTCGGCCGTGTCAAACTGGGTGACGACGTCGGTTACGGACAGCACAACATCTGAGTCAGGATTTGATAGCATGGCAGCAACGGTTCAGATAATTACCCTATTGGAACCGTCAGGCCTCGATTCTGTCAACGGATTCCGTTGGTTTTTTCTTCTTCTTGAATGAGGGGGCGTCGTGATATCTTTGCAGCGAGATGGGGGTTTGCCTGGTTGGCCGGGATTGAGATTGGTTTGAAGCCACTTCATGGGGTATGTAATGAAAAACGAGACAAAGCAGGGAAAAGATTCCATCACTAAAGGATTCAAATGGCGTTGTATCGGTCCACCGCGGGGCGGTCGCGTCGTAGCAGTGGCCGGCGATCCCACAGACCCGATGACGTTTTACTTTGGCGCTTGTGCTGGAGGTATCTGGAAAACCACGGACGGCGGAACCTACTGGGAATGCGTCTCGGATGGGTATCTAACCAGCGCCACCATCGGGGCGCTCGCGGTTTCAGACAGTGATCCAAATGTGATTTACGCGGGCACCGGTGAGACCACGATTCGCACCGATGTCTCTTTTGGCGATGGTGTCTACAAGTCGAGCAATGGCGGGAAAAGTTGGATTCACCTCGGTCTTGAGGAGACCCGCCATATAGGGGAGATCCGTATTCATCCCGAAAATTCGGATATTGCATATGTTGCCGCACTTGGTCATGCGTTTGGCGAGAATCCCGAGCGGGGGGTCTACCGGACCACCGACGGGGGTAAGCACTGGGACTTGATCTTGCATCAAAGCGCGCGAGCCGGTGCTGTGGATCTCTCGCTGGATCCAACAAACCCCCGGATTCTTTTTGCTTCAATATGGGAAACGAAGCGAAATTTCTGGAATCTCTCGAGTGGCGGACCCGACAGTGCGTTATTTCGCTCCACCGACAGTGGAGATTCCTGGCAAGAAGTCAGTACGCACCCAGGATTCCCGCAGGGCATGAAAGGCAAGATCGGCGTCGCTGTGTCACCCGCAAAACCCGGTCGAGTCTGGGCGTTGGTTGAAGCGGAGCAAGCAGGCCTGTACCGTTCCGAGGATGGTGGCGACAGTTGGTCGCTGGTATCCCCCAACCGCGATCTGTTGCATCGACCTTGGTACTACACCCATGTGTTTGCAGACCCGTGCGATAGGAATACGGTCTACATCACCAACCTTCAAATGTGGAAGTCAACGGATGGTGGCACCAGTTTTCAGGAAGTTACAACGCCGCATGGGGACAACCACGACCTGTGGATTGACCCAAAAAACAACCAGCGAATGGTCCAGGGAAACGATGGTGGTGCCAATGTCAGTTTCAATGGAGGCGATACGTGGTCGACTATTTATAACCAGATGACAGCGCAACTGTACCGACTGGATATCGATAATCAGTTTCCCTACCGGGTTTACGGAACACAGCAAGACAACACCTCAATCAGTGTGCCGAGTGCTGCCGAATGGGGCGTGATCACCATGAGTGATTGCACGTTGCCGGGTACCGGTGAAAGTGGTTTTATCGCAGTGCACCCAGAAAATCCCAATATCGTTTACAGCGGAGCCGTCGGTTCTGCCCCCGGCGGCAACGGTGCTTTACAGCGCTACGACCACCGGACCCGGCAGATCCAGATGATCAATGTCTGGCCGGAAGAGTCAACGGGCTTTGCTCCCAAGGATTTGAAGTACCGCTTTGCTTGGACATTTCCTGTTGCCTTCTCACCCCACGATACCAATACGATTTATGCCGGTGGCAATCACCTCTTTCGCAGCCGTAACGAGGGGCAGAGCTGGGAGGCCATCAGTCCAGATCTCAGCCGAAACGAATCTGAAACACTCGGTCTGTCGGGAGGTGCACTGACGCTCGACGGTGCCGGTGCTGAGCAGTATGCGACCCTGTCCACTTTCGTCGAATCCCCTCACCGTCCGGGGGAGCTGTGGGTGGGCACTGATGACGGCCTTTTACATGTGAGTCGAGACGACGGTGATAAGTGGCAGAAAGTGACACCGAAGGATTTGCCAGAATGGTCCTACATCGGCGCTGTTGAGATCTCCGCGCATAAGGCTGATACCATTTATCTTTCGGCGACCCGTTACAAGTTAGATGATTACAATCCATACCTTTACCGTTCGCAAGATGGGGGAAAGAGTTGGCAATCTATCAACGGTAATTTTCCGACAGGGGAAATCACTCGAGTCATCCGATCCGATGCTATACGACCAGGTTTGCTGTTTGTCGGTACCGAGACTGGAATTTTTTATTCGCTCGATGACGGACAGCAGTGGAGCCGTATGCGCGGTGGCTTACCGGTTGCCCCAGTTTACGATCTCAAGATCAAAGACGCTGATCTGGTGGCCGCAACCCACGGTCGCTCCTTCTGGATACTAGACGACATTACGCCGCTTCGAGAAATGCCGATTAGCACGGACAGGAAGGTAATCCCACTGCTGTTCACTCCGCGCCCGACCTACCGTCTCAAACTCCAGTGGGCGGCGGGTGTATTTGATGGTGATGGCAAAGATTACAGCCCAGCCTTTGGTCTTACTGGCACGACCTATCGCCAAAAACAGCCCGATGGTACGACTGTTCGGCGACACCTTGATGTCGGTGAGAATCCGCCAGGGGGCGCGATTATCTATTACTGGTTGAAGAGTAAACAGGAATCTGCCGTCGAACTCTCGATCTGCGATAAAACGGGCGTCATGATTGAAAGTTTTTCTAGTGCGGAAACCGAGAAACCAGAACGACGATTGCCGGCAAATTCGGGATTGAATCGGTTTGTCTGGAATCTAAGTTATCAGGCTGCGAAACCGCTTGATCCGTCCTTGGCCACAAGGGATTATGAACCGTTAGCACAAGAACCCAAGGGTAGGGGGCCTGCCGCGCCTCCGGGGCGGTACGATATTCGGATATCAGTTGGTGGAAGAAGTGCCACTGCGTCATTGTTGCTACTTAAGGATCCCCGGGTGGATGCCACCCAGGCTGATCTCGATGAGCAGTTCGAGTTGCTACAGGAACTGACCGCCAAACGTTCGGAATTGCACACGCATGTTGACCGTATTCGTCGGATGAAGCGACAACTCGATGACCTCATCCAAAAATTGCCCAAAGGACTGCGACGAGCCGTGTCGAGTGCTATTTCGATTCGAAAAAAACTGGAGGTAATCGAAAACACGTTCGTAGATACGCGGCGCGAGAGTCCACGTGATGAGTTGCGTCATCCAGCGGGTCTCGATGACACATTGGGTGGCATGATGTGGTGTGTCACGATGTCTGATACGGCGCCTCCGGCTCAGACCCGGGAGGTGTCAGTGGAGGTCGTTCGAAAAATCGATGGTGAAATCCGAAAGCTCAACAAACTTGTCGATGGGCCGATTGCGACACTGAATGCAAAAGTAGGAAAAGCTGGCGTCCCCGCGATCATCGCCTGAGTCTTTACATCATGCGAGTTTCGCTGGATTTATGGCGCATTACTTGTGCTGATCTAATTGTACGTACCGCCTATCAGGTGGGTAAAACACCGCTGATGCCGCTGTTTGCGGCATCTCTTGGGGCCGGAGAACTTTTGGTTGGGGCTATCGTATCGGTCTCGACGATGACGGGCATGGTACTCAAGCCGATTTTCGGCTGGTTTTCGGATCGGTGGGGAAGAAGGCTTTGGCTTTTGACGGGCCTTGTGCTGTTTTCGGGTATGCCGTTTCTCTATTCATGGGTCAATACCCCGGAAGAACTTTTTGCACTGCGCCTTCTGCATGGACTCGCTACTGCAGTTTTCGGACCTGTTACGCTGGCTTTTGTGGCTGAGATGGCGGTCTCTGGGAAGGCGGAACGCCTCGGCTGGTTTGGTATGGCGCGAAGCGGCAGTTATTTGCTGGCGCCACTTTTGGGCGCATGGCTTCTCACCTGGATGGACCCGGCTACCGTATTCACCTTAATTGGTTTCATGAGCTGTCTTGCCTTTCTGCCCGTATGCATGATGGATTTTTCAGGCCCACCACATAGATGGAATATGAAACAGGAAAGGGAATTCGGGCGGGCGTGGAAAAGCGCTTTCAGCGCCGTGATGTCCAATTCCAGGCTGTGGGTGGCCGGCGTCCTCGAGATGCTGGTCTATTTGGTCACGTATTCGATCAAGGCATTCCTGCCGCTCTACGCGCTGTACGCGGCGGATTTCAATTTGCTCGCAGTAGGGCTGTTCTTTACTATACAAGAGGCAGTGCATCTTGTGATGCGACCTGTTGGCGGCCGATTTGGTGATCGAGTGGGTTATCTGACGGCAATCAACGCCGGGTATCTTGTTCTCGTGATTGGGCTCTCGTTGTTACCATATACAACTGCACACATGGAGTTATTGGCCATTGCTGTTGTCATCGGTACCGGCCAAGGGCTGATTTTTCCCTCCACAGTCGCGTTTGTTGGTCAGTGTGTGGACACCCGTCATTTGGGTGCGGGTATGGGATTCTTCGGTGCGGTACGCAATTTTGGCAAAGTGGCAGGGCCGCTTACTGCGGGTGTACTCCTAACCCGTATGGACTACAGTCAGGTTTTTCATTTGGGCGGTACAGTTGCCCTGTTGGTGGTATTGACCTTTCTCTTGTTGCAGAAAAATTATTTAAAATGGAATTTTCTCGGGTCTTGAAAGATGAAACCGATGCTCCCGCCTCTTATCTTTTGAAGCGCATCGATATCGATCTGGATCAGGTCTTGGCTTTCGAAGAGTGCGGAGCCCTTTGAATCCGGGGTCAGTGTAACCTGGTATTTCAGCGAGGCAAGCCTGCCAGCAGACCCTACTACACCGTGGCTCGGTCTGTGGGTACACTCGTGTTTCCAGCAAAAAGGTCAGTGTGTCCTGGAGGTGACGCCTGGCCTGTCAATAGAGGGGAAAATATGGTGGAGAAATTTGCCGGCCGTTGTCTTTGCGGGGCGGTGCGGTTCGAGTGCAGCGCCGAACCCGTGTTCCAGGCCAACTGCCATTGCGATGACTGTCGCCGGAACACCGGTGCGGTCTATGGGTCGCTGGTGTTCGTGCCGGTCGAGGCGCTCAGCATTCGTGGGACAACCGGAAGTTATCAGCATTTGAGCGATACCGGTAACACCATGACCAAGTATTTCTGTCCGACCTGTGGGTCACAGATGTTCACCAGCAATACCCGAACGCCGGATCGGCGCGGTGTGCGGGTGGGCGTGATTGACGATGCCAGCTGGTTCCAGGCGACTGCCTACGTTTACAGTTGTCGCAGTTTGCCGTCTACGCCGCTGGACCCGGCGGTCAAGGCCTTTGACAAGATGCCGGCTTGAACTCCCAGCAATCTGCTGGCCATTCGGGCAAGAGGAAGGCTAGGCTAATCTGAAACACGCCCAACCTGTGGTGGGAATGGTTAAGCCACTTTGGGTGCAGGGGCAAGTGCTACGGTCCAATGGCGGCCACCAGTACCGGCGGCAGGATAGAATAGGCCGTAAGATTTTCAGAGCAGCACTCGCCCCCAGACCAGTAGTTATGAACCTTGCCCGTTTTCCCCGCTTGCACTGGGGCCACCTGCCAACACCGTTGGAACTTCTGCAGAATCTCAGTCGTGAACTCGGTGGTCCGAGTATCTGGATCAAGCGCGACGACTGCACTGGTATGTCCACCGGCGGCAACAAGACCCGCAAGCTCGAGTTCCTGTTGGCTCAGGCGCATGTGCAAGGTGCCGACGTTGTCCTCACCCAGGGTGCCACCCAGTCGAATCATGCCCGCCAGACGGCGGCGTTTGCTGCCCGCCTCGGTATCGCCTGCCACATCCTGCTCGAGGATCGCACCGGTATCGGCGAGCGCAACTACCAACACAATGGCAACGTGCTGCTCGATCGCCTGCATGGTGCAGCCATAGAGCGCTATCCTGGCGGTACCGACATGGAGGCGGCACTGACGGCGGCTGCCGAGCGTTTCCAGGCCGAGGGAAAGAATGCTTACCTCATCCCCGGCGGAGGTTCGAATGCCACCGGTGCACTGGGTTACGTCAACGCGGCCTTTGAACTCGTGGGCCAGGCCAATGACCGCGACTTGCGCATCGACCAGGTGATCCACGCGACCGGCAGTACCGGCACTCAGGCGGGCCTGGTGACGGGGCTGTCCGGTATTCGCAGCGACATTCCAGTATTAGGCATCAGCGTGCGCGCCGAAAAGGCGCAGCAGGAAGAAAACGTTTTTCGCCTGGCCTGTACGACTGCTGAAAAACTCGGCGCTGCCGGCGCGGTCAGCCGTGACGACGTAACCGCTAACAGCGACTATGTGGGCGAGGGCTACGGTATTCCAGCGCCCAGCACACTGGAGGCGATCGATTTGCTGGCAAGGCTGGAGGGCATCCTGCTCGATCCGGTCTATTCAGGCAAAGGTATGGCCGGCCTGATCGACCTGGTACGAAAAGGCGAATTCGAACAAGACCAGAACATCGTCTTTTTACACACCGGTGGTGCGGCCGGGCTTTTTGGTTACGCCTCGTTCCTGGGGGCCTGATCGCGGACGGTTTCTCAAACTGACCGGCCTGGCCGCTCGAATTCGAGCTGCATTGGTGTTTCGTTCCCGTTGGATCAGTGCATCCCTCTGAATTGTGGAACACGCTTGTTGATGAAAGCATCGATGCCTTCCTGGCCGTCCTGCCCAGCCAGATTGGCGGCGATCTCGACGGTTTCAATATTGGTCTGGGTAATAAAACCGTTTTCAAAACTGGCCTGCAGCATCCTGCGCGCCGAGGCGTAGGCCTGGGTCGCACCCCGGGCCAGCGTATGGGCAGCCTTGACGGCTGCCTCCAGGGCAGCGCCTTCGGGGACGGTTCTGGTTGCCAGCCCCCAGTCAACGGCTTCTGCCGCTGAGAGTTCGCGGTTCTCGAAAATGAGCTCCTGGGTGCGGCGCAGGCCGATCAGTCGTGGCAACAGCCAGGTGGAGCCACCATCTGGGCTCAGGCCCGCTGCGGTGTAGGCAAGGCGGTAGCGGGCGGTTTCGTCGACCAGCACGATGTCGCCCACCAGCGTCATGGGTACGCCGCCCCCGGCCGCAATGCCGTTGACCCCCACGACCACGGGCTTAGGCATGGTCAGAAGGATGTGTTGAGCCTCGTGCCAGCGGTCTGCGATCGTAGCCAGTTTTTCGGTATCGGTACCAAAGAGCTGGAATTCCTTCAGGTCACCGCCAAAACTGAACATGGGCCCGCGCGCGCTAAAGACCACGGCGCGCACGGCTTCATCGTCCCGTGCCGCGGTGGCTGCAGCGAGGATATCGAGCGCCATCTGGCGGGATAGCGTATTGCCAGCCTCGGGACGGTTTAAGCAGATGATCGCGAGCGAGTCGTCGCGCTGGTAATCGACATGAGTAAGGTCCACGGGCTGCTCCTCCTGTTTCGTGGGTGGGCTGGACACGGGCCAATAATGGAGCATGTCACCTTGCTGAATCAATTCCCGGACAATATACCGGGACATGGCGATGCGGGGCTGCCCGGTATACCCGGCCGCTGCTACCATACGCTTCGATCAAGCACCAGGAGAAACCGCAGCATGGCAATGGGCAAGAAAACTACCCTGGAGGTGGAACTGCATCCGGATATGGTCGGGATGCTGGAGCACGCCAGGGAACTTTATGGATTTCGCAGTACCTCCAAGGCGTTGCGGGTTATTCTCGACTATGTCGCCGTCGATGCCGACTGGGAGAAGATCTTCATGAGCCAGCGCTGCCTGCGCTGCGGCGCTGGCAAGGGCTGGGAGCGGTCAGCCTAGGTGAGCAAGGCCGCGACCTCAGTGCTGCGATCTTGATGCCGCAATCCCGGTAGATGCGTAGATACCCCCCGGGGGAGCACCGTTCGCGTTCGATCAATCTGGTTGAAACACGCTGCGCACTGCAGGTCGAGTGGCAGCACTGGTAGCCACCCGTTGCACATTGGCAAAACGGTCGATTACCGGGTGGCCGTACTTCGGCGACAACCAGGTGGTGAGCATGTACAGGTAGATGTCGATCGCGCTGAAGCGCTCGCCCAACAGCCAGGAATTTTCACCAATGGCATCGTCCACTACCTGCCAGACTTCTTCCAGGCGCCGGGCCGAGCGCTGCCGGACGCTGTCCTCGTCTTTTGTTGCTGCACAGAAACGCTCCGTATGGTAGCTCATCTGATAGGCAACCTGGATCGAACTCGAGAAGTAAAACAGCCATTGCAGAAACAGGCCCCGGTCCGGATCGCTGGCAGCCGGTGCCAAGGCGGCCTCCGGGTGCCGGTCACAAAGCAAGACGGTTATAGCGCCACACTCGTAGATGGAACTATTCTCCCAGGCGAGTACCGGAATCCAGCCGTTGGGATTGGCTGCGAGCAATGCGGGGTCGCGCCAGGTAGGTGAGGAGATGTCCGTCCACACCAACTCATAAGGCGTACCTATTTCCTCCAGTATGGCGCGCACTCCCATGGCGGCTGAGGGTTCCGAGTAGTAGAGTCTGTAGGTCATGGGCTAGCTCTCCTGCGTCTGGGTACGTTGTGATTATTTTCTACTGCCAAGGATTCTGATGGAAATCCTCCGTGCCATTGGCACCACCGTGCTGGACCATGCCATCCTCATTAGTGCCGGGGTGGTCATGGTAACGTTTTTTCTGCAGCGGTGGAGCGACCAGACCGAGGGCCAGGTTAATGCCGCACTGGCCTGGTTGGAAGGGGCGCTGGAACAGGCACCGGACCGCCTCTATGGGGCTGTTCATCCCAACTGGTCGGTATACCGCAAGCAGGTCGAGCATCGTCTCAAGTCTACCTGCCCGGGCTTTCCCGATACGGTCTATCGCCTCGCACTCGGGGAATTCGACGCTTGCTACCAGTTCGACGACGGTACATATATTCGGGTAGGTTCGGCGGCCGACGAATCGATAAGCCTCGACCCCGGCTTCATGCCACTGGTCGCACCGGCGGAACAGTTCCGGCTGCGCCGGGTACAGGCCCGCCGTCGCTGGCGCAGAATCCGGCGCATCATCGCTGGCCTGGTGGCTTATGCTGTCTTCGTTGTAATCGCAATCACCCTGTTGGTAATAGCAAAGGGGCCGGTGACCTAGCCGGGCCTGGCACCAGTGCGCGGCTTAACCAGCGACAACGCAACCATCATCGTTACCAGCGACAACCAGATCCAGAGCGAATGGGATTCGCCGAAGATCAGTATGCCCCAGAGCACCCCCGATAGCGTTACCACGTATGCTGTCTGGCTGGCGAACACCGGGCCGGCGTACATCACGAGGTACAAAAACAGCCCGTAAGCGATCACGCTGATTGCGGCCATGCCGAGTATTGCCCAGCCTGGGCGGCCCAATGGCCAGGTGAGTGGCTCGAACGTGCCGGTAAGCCACACTGCGGGCGTCATCATGAGTGTTGCTGCAAGGAGCATGCCAGTCACGATTACAAAAGGGTTGGCGCCTGTCGGCATGCGCAGTGCAATGATGAGGTTCTCCGCTGTGTAACAGAGCGCGGCCAGGATGACGATCAGTACCCACGGTGTGGCGGCAGAGTCTGGCAAGCTCTCGTTGGGTGCTACCAGCAGTACCACCGAGAAGATGCCGAACAACACACCCAGCATACGCATAATCGAGATTTTTTCCACCCGCAGGATTGCGGCACCGATGAATGTCATCAGCGGCACGGTGGCAACAGTGATAGCCAGCACCCCGGCAGTGACGCGCGAGGCGGCATAGAAATACAAGATGCCCGGGATTATCGAGCCCAGCAGGCCACAGATGACATAAAGAAAAAGGTAGTTTTTCTTTAACGGCAGGCGCCGCCCTTTAAAACTATTGACAACGAGCAGTAGCAACGCGCCGATCAGCGACACCCAGTAGTTGATTCCGAGCGGATGCGCGCCGCCCTCGGTGGACATCCTGGCAAGGGAAAAAGACAGGCCCCAGGCAACACCCAGGAAAAGCAGTACCAGCCAGGCCCACGGGCGCTTGTCGGCAACACCGCCCGGCTGGCTGGAGTTTGTGGCAATGTTTTGCGCTGCAGTTTGCTTCGCAGTATCCGTCATGGGGTCGAGGAGTCGGTATGTGGCCAGTTGGGTGGCGCTCATCGTCTGCCGGCGGCTGGAGGGCCGGCGCAGTCTAATCGAAACGGGTCGGAGCGGCTTGCTGGCCCGCGACCATTGACGCAGTCCGAGGCGAGGGCCGCGTTTGTCCGTCAGCGGGTAACTGGGCCTGGTACCAGGTTATTGCCGTGCCGGCTAAAGTCAGGCCAGTAGACAGCCGTTACAATCAGGCGCTACGGTAAGCCGTACCCAGCCGGGCCGTGTGGGCGCGGGCTGGTGACAGTCACGGCACCAGCACAGCATCAATCAAAGGAGCAAATTCATGGGGACGTTTTCCGGTAAGCGCGTGATCATCTCGGGCGGCAGCCGCGGCATTGGCCTGGCCATCGGCAAGAGGCTCGCGGCCGACGGTGCCTGTATCGCCATCCTGGCCAAGACCACAGAGCCACATCCCAAGCTACCCGGCACCATCTTTACAGCGGCTGAAGAGATCGAAGCCGCCGGCGGCCGGGCACTGCCGATCGTCACCGATATCCGGGAAGAGGCGCAGGTCAAGGCGGCGGTGGCGCAGGCTGCTGATGAATTCGGCGGGCTCGATATTCTGATCAACAACGCCAGTGCAATATCGCTCACCCCTACGGCGAAAACCGAGATGAAGCGCTTTGACCTCATGTTTGCGGTCAACGTGCGCGGCACCTTCATGCTCTCTAAGGAATGCCTGGCGCACCTCGTCAAGGGAGATAATCCGCACATCCTCAGCATCTCACCGCCACTCGACATGCAGCCCAAGTGGTTCGCGCCGTCGGTGGCCTACACCATCTCCAAGTTTGGCATGAGCCAGTGCGTTTTGGGCATGGCTAAAGAACTGAAGACCAAGGGCATCGGGGTGAATGCGCTGTGGCCGCACTCGGTGATAGCAACCGCCGCCATCAGCAACGTGGTCGCAGGCAGTATCGCCTTCCCGCACTGTCGCAAGCCGGAGATCATGGCCGACGCAGCCGCCGTGATCCTGGGCAAGGATGCCGGGGAATTCACCGGCAACTTCTGTATCGACGACGTACTCCTCTCTAGTGAGGGCGTCACCGATTTCAGCGGTTACCGCATGGACCCAGAGAAATCCCTGTGGAGCGACTTTTTCGTGCCCGATGACATCCCCGAGGTAGAGCCATTGGTCATGGCCATGAATCCGGGTGGGTGAGGAAATCACATTTGCCGTGTTGTTCTTCGCTGACTGATCTGGCCGACAAACTGGGTGGAAATCCGGTGTGAGAAAAAGCTGGCTCATCTTTTTTCTGTCTGTATTCCTGTTTGCCGGGTGTAGCAGCAAACCGGATGCAAGCTGGCATATGGTCAACGTCAACACGGGCGAACTGCAGGGAGATGCCAACCTGATCCAAACCGGCGATTCGGTCATCATGATCGACGGCGGTTACTACAGCGAAGCGAAAAAGTCGCTGCTGCCCTACCTTGCCGAGCTTGGTATCGACAAGATCGATCACTTTTTTGTGTCCCACCCGCACCGGGATCATTACGAGGGGCTGGTTGCACTATTGGAAGCGGGCGTGACAATTTCCAACTTGCACCTGCGCATTCCGCCGCAGCATATCTGTGACCGGGAGATACCGTGGGGCTGTGACATGGCCGATATCGCCGCTTTAGTGAATAAAGCAAAAGCCCACGGTGTCATCATTCGCCACCCGGAAGCTGGCCTTCGCTATGATTTCGGCTTGGGCTCCACCATCGAGATTCTCCACGCCCAGGAAGATGATCTGGCTGCTGACACCATCGACGTCAATGATTTGTCGCTCATCATGCAGTGGTCCATCAACGATGCCACCGTGTTGTTTACTGGCGACCTGAACATGAAAGTGGGCACTGTGCTAAGCGATGACCCGCGGATGAATTCTGACTTCATGAAGATGCCACATCACGGCGCAAGAAACCTTGCACCGAATGCTTTTTTCGAGCGGGTTGACCCAGGCTACGTGCTGGTGCCGGGCCCGCAGTGGATATGGTGCGGTGAACGCGGGGCCCGGCCAAGGGAATGGGTCAAGCAAAAAAAACTCCCGGTCTGGGTCAACGGAATTGACGGGCATGTCCGGGTCGATTTCTTCAGGGAACATATCGTCGTGACACCTGAACACGACTCCGCAGAATGCAAGTTGCGCGCCTTCGGGAAAATGGAGATTTCGTTTTGACGACCGGCGCTCTGTTGGCGCGCCAACGCGGAACTGGCCCCGGCCGAACAAGTGCGCCGCTTCCATCTGCTGACCAAGGAGTTGGACCACGACGACGGCGAGGTGACAGCCACGATGAAAGTCCGCCGTCAGAAAATCAGTAAATCCTATGCCCAGGAGATCGAGCGGCTGTATGCGCCAGAGGCCGCCTGAGACCGTCAGGGTGCCCGCGCCCGGGACTTAACTTGCGGTTTCCAGTGCCACGTCGGTTTCGAAATCGCCGGCGATAGCTTCACCCTCCATATTCCAGCCAGGGTATTCCGTGCGGAAGGTCTCCCGCATCGCAGCTATGGGTGGTTCGGCGTATTCGCCACGATCGTGCAGGTAGTCCATGTGACGCCGGCCGTCGAGATCGAACGGGTGGTAGATGGAGTCCTCGCGGCCATTGAAATCCAGCGGCTTCAAACGGAACTTATGGCACAGTTCGAGGTTAAAGGCGGAGGTGGCCTTGATCCAGCTACCGTCCAGGTAAATGGAGGTGTAGCCGTGCCAGTAGAAGATGTCGGTCTGCATTATCGATCGCATCTTCTCGGTCGCCAGATGGTTGCGCACATCCGCGTAGCCCAGCCGCGCTGGCACGCCAATAGCCCGGCAGCAGGCCGCCAGCAGTATCGACTTGGAGACGCACCAACCGTGGCCAACTTCGAGGTTGCGCCGGGCGCTCAGGCCCGTGACCGACACCACCGCCCCGTAGGGGTCGTAACGGATCTGGTCGCGCACCGCGTAATACAGCAGCACGACCTGCTCGATGATCCGGGTCTCGGTACCGATGGCGCGACGGGTAAAACCCACCACGGCGTCATCCTCGCTCTGCACGGCAGGACCGGGTTGCAAGAACGGAGTCAGATCTTCAGTCATCCAAAAAAAAACTTTGTCAAAAAAAGTTCACCCCACTGCCGGTCAATGGACGAACTCAGCCTCGCTGCGATGGCACTCGATGGTGTGGCCGGCACCGAGTTGGCGGGCCGGTGCTGTCTCGCGATCACAGGTGTCTTTAATCGCCAGCGGGCAACGGTCAAAAAACGGGCAACCAGTGTCAGTCAAGGTAACCACTCGGTCGATCCCGGCCTGTGCCTCCTGCGTCTGCATGGTTTCTTCAAGCCAGCCCACCCGCAGCTCGGGAACCGAGCTGATGAGAAGACGGGTATAAGGATGATACGGTGGGGAGAGCACCGCGTCGGTGGCGCCTTTTTCCACCACCCGACCTGCATACAACACCACGATTTCGTCGGCAAAGGATGCCACTGTCGACAAGTCGTGACTGATGAAGACAAACGAGACACCAGTCTGTTTACGCAACCGCTTGAGCAACTCGATCACATTCGCGCCAACGATGGAATCCAGTGCCGAGATCACTTCATCGCAAAGCAGCACTTCGGGTGATGCCGCCAGCGCCCGGGCCAGATTGACGCGCTGCTTTTGACCGCCTGAGAGTTCTTCCGGATACCGGCCAGCAAACTCCTGGGGCAGTTCCACCATCTGCAGCAGCTCGCCGATACGCCGGCGCTTTTCTTTGCCCTTAAGACCAAGGTAGAACTCAAGCGGGCGACCGAGGATATGATCAATCCGCTGTCGCGGATTGAGCGCTGTGTCGGCCATCTGAAAAACAAACTGGACCTTCTGCAACTCGCCGCGGCTTCGCCGCTGGAGTGCCGGCTTAAGTGTCTCGCCATCAAGCAGAACTTTTCCCTGTGCCGCCGGCAGCAGGCCCGCCATGACCCGGGCCAGGGTCGATTTGCCACAACCGGACTCTCCAATCACGCCGACTGTATGGCCGCGTTCTATCGAGACATTGACATCGCGCAGTACAGTTATTGAGGGAATGCCATTTTGTGTTTTGCCATAACCGGCAACGATATCTTTTACTTCGAGCGCAGGCGCCTCGCGGTGATGCTCGCTGCTGGTTTCCTCGCCCTGTCCGGCGCCAGGTGGCGGCCGTACCGCGTGCATCAGGCGGCGGGTGTAATCGTGTCCCGGATGGCTGACGACCTGTTCAGCGCTACCGTGTTCCTGGACCTCGCCCGCGTACAGCACCACGATGTGGTCGGCGATCTGGGCCACCACCGAAAGGTCATGGGTCACATAAATGGCCGCGGAGCCTTCTTGCTTAATTACCGATTTGAATGCCTTAAGAACTTCTATCTGGGTGGTTACATCGAGGGCGGTAGTTGGCTCGTCGAGCACTAGAAGATCCGGCTTGCCGCACAACGCCGTTGCCGCCATCAGCCGCTGCAGTTGTCCTCCCGATACCTGGTGCGGGTAACGCTTACCCAACTGGTCAGGGTCCGGCAGTTCCAGGGCCCGATACAGGAACTCGGCACGTTCATCAGCCTGCTTCTGTGTCAGGATGTTGTGCAGTACGCATGATTCTGTGACCTGCTCGCCGATCGTAAGCGCTGGGTTAAATGTTGCCGCTGCACTTTGAGCAAGGTAGGCTACCCGCTGGCCGCGCAGTGCCCGCAGTTGATCCGACGCCATAGTAATAATATCTTCGCCCTCTAGGCGTACCTGGCCGCCCGTGAACTCAAGCCCCGGCTTGGTGTATCCGAGCGCCGATAAAGCGATGGTGGTCTTACCCGAGCCTGATTCACCGATCAGCGCTATGACTTCGCCCCGGGCGACGTTGAAACTGACTCCTTTGACGATCGGCGTCAGGCTGTCGTCGTCTTTACGAGCACTTATCTTGAGGTGATTGACCTCGAGCAGGACGCTCATGCAATCATTCTCTTGGCCAACTTACCACCGGAATGAGCAGAGATATCATCCACGATCATGTTTACCGATATGGTCAGCGTCGCTATCGCCAGCGCAGGCATTATCGGTGCCACCGCACCATAGATGAGTCCGGGTAGATTCTCTTTCACCATGCTGCCCCAATCTGACATCGGCGGCTGCACGCCGAGACCGAGAAAACTCAAGGCAGAGATAAACAGGATCACCCAGACAAAACGCAGTCCGAAATCAGTCGCAAGCGGCATGGCAATGTTAGGTAATATTTCCCGAGTAATAATCCACCAGAGACCCTCACCACGCACTCGGGCTGCCTCAACAAAATCACTAACCATGACCTCCTGCCCTAAAGAACGTGCAATACGAAACACGCTGGCCGCATAAATAATGCCGGTCAACAAGATTAATAATGGGATGGTGCTCCCGAGCGCGGCAATCATGACAAGCCCCAACATAATCGATGGAATAGACAATAATGCGTCATTCAGTCGGCTTAACACCATGTCAAGAAAGCGACTACCCACCGCTGCAGCAATACCAAGCGTCACGCCGATCAAGTAAGCAAGGAGTGTGGCAATAAACGAGATTCCAATCGTCGTTCTTGCGCCAAAAAGAATGCGTGATAACGTATCCCGACCCATGTAGTCACTACCCAGTAAAACGATCCGGCTCGGTGGCCGAAAATCGGTATCCGGGTATTTCTCATCGCTACCCGGAACAATAAACAATGACTCATCGAGAAATTCTGCCTCATGGTAGGGGGAAATCGAAGGACCAATCACAACGATGATGGCCCAGAAAACCAATACTGCAATCCCGAGTTTCCCTGACCAACTGAGTTTGATTTTCCGCTTAGGCGGCGCATCAGGTAACTCATCAAATTGACTACTCGTATTCATGCTTTGTTGTGTTTCTGTCATTGTGACGAATCCTCTACTTGGGATGACGCAGCCGTGGATTGGAGAGAATCGACGCCATATCGGCAATAAAAATTAATACGATGTAACTCGCACAAAAAATCATAGCGCACGCCTGGACTAAAGGCAGATCTCTAACCAGTACCGCATCAATCATCAATTTGGCAAGACCCGGATACGCAAATATCTGTTCGACGATCACAACGCCGCCCACGAGCCAGGCAAGATTAAGTGCAATCACGTTGACGATTGGACCGATGGCGTTGAGAAGCGCATGTCGCAGTATGATGCGCTTTCTCGGTACGCCCTTGAGGATTGCCATCTCAATATAGGGTGAACTCATAACGTTCAGCACGGTAGCCCGAGTCATTCGAATGATTTGCGCAGAAACAACAATAATCAACGTGAGCGCCGGCATCGCCAATGCTCGAATTAAATTCAACCCCGTCTCGCCACCCTTTAGATAGGCGATAGACGGCAACCAACCCAGATGAACTGCAAAAATTAGGACGAGAAACGTCGCCACGAGAAAATCAGGAACAGAAATCAGGCTTAACGTAGAAAAGGTGACCGTACGATCGAGCCGAGTGCCGGGACGCATTGCGGCAAGCAACCCGATAAACAAAGCGAAGGGAATGGCAATGACCGCCACCATACCGGTTAGTTGTAGCGTGTTAAAAATACGCGGCTCAATAATCTGCACGATCGGCGTCGCATTACCCGCGCCCAACCCGGCTTTTGAGAAGCCCATATCACCTGTCGCCACATCACGTAGCCACATGAAGTAACGCACATAACCAGGTTGGTCCATCCCCAGTTTGGCTTGCAACGCCGCAAGGCTGTCAGGCGTCGCCATCTGCCCCAAAAGAATCTGGGCGACGTCACCGGGCAGCAGATTGGTACCAATAAATATCAACACGGAAACGACAAACAACGTGACCACACTAATGCCCAGCCGACCAAGGAGTGCTCGCCAAATCATGCGGTCGATACGAAGGGGCCGATGGACCCACTTTTTTCAATTATCGCCATCAAACCAGGGGGCCGCACGAAAATCGTCTCGTGCGGCCCCTTTACTAAACAAGCTGCCGATGGATGTTTATGCGTCTTTCCAAATGAACTCAGCCCAACCGTTTCCACCCAGTTGACCCAACGGGACATTGGAAAAGCCATGCACTTTGGTGCTCTTCGCATCCAAGACGTTGGTGTGGTAGGGAATCACCATACCCGCGTCGTTATGCACCAGGGTCTGCATTTCGCAATGCATCTCGTGGCGCTTCGTTGGATCAGTCTCAGCCAAGGACATCTTCAGCAATTCACCCATGCGTTCGCTGTTCCAGAATGTGTCGTTCCAGTTACCGCCAGGACCAAACTGGATCCCCATCATGGCGTTAGCGGTCGGCCGCATATTCCAGGTGACGACGTTCATTGGCTCTTTCATCCACACCGCACCCCAGTAACCATCGGTGGGGACTTTCTTCAACTTAAGGTCAAAGCCGATCTTGGCAAGGTTCTGTTGCATCAGGAGACAAGTTTCCTCGATACCGCCCTGCACTGGAGCCACGAACAATTCCGCAGACGAAATTCCGGACTTGTTGAGATGCCACTTGGCCTTATCCGGATCGTAAGTCCGCTGGGCCAATTCATGGCAATGATCTGCTCCGTAGGCCGGCGAGATCGGGTGATCGTTGCCGACTTGGCCGTGTCCTTTAAGAAATGACCTGACGATCTTCTCGCGATCCTGAATCATGCGCATACCCATCACGAAATCATCATCTTTGCCCGGCGCAGTGTTCTTAAGACAGCAGATGCCCCCATAAAGTCCGGCGGGGACCGACATCACTTCTACTCCGTCGGTTTTATCGACCTGCTTAATCGACTTGGCACTAAGTACGGTCATCGCATCGACGTCACCGGAAAGCAACGCATTCAAACGTGCATTGGGATCGGTAATTGCCGTGATCTCAATCGCATCAAGGTGTTGTCCTGTGTCCCGCCAATAGTTCGGATTTCGAACGTGCACTGTCTTCACCCCAGGCTGAAAAGACTCGACCAGGTAGGGACCTGTGCCCGCACCCTTACTAAAGTCAGTGGTATCTTTTTTGACGATTTTTGCCTGGAACTGAGTCAACTTAATCGGCATGTCAGCATCAGGTGAGGACAAGGTTAGTTTCACCGTATGGCTATCAATTTTTTTCCACTCCACAACGGCCTCGAAAAAAGCCTTGATAGACGATGGCGAGTCTTTACCCAAGTGACGATTCATACTCCAGATGACGTCGTCTGCTGAAAAAGCCGACCCATCATGGAAGGTGACACCTTTGCGAAGTTTGAAGGTGTACTCGGTCGCATTGCTATTCACCGACCACTCTTCAGCCAGCTCAGGATGCAGGCTCATGTTGTCCCAGATCTGTATGAGACCGTTATGACTGGTGCACTGTCGCATGTAGTCAATAGTTGATGTACACACAATGGGGTCCAAGGTGTCATCTGGACCGTGCAGATTTGAGGCGACTATCACGGTTCCGCCTCTGTTTGGTGTCGCCGCCAATGCGCTAGCGGATGTCAGCAAACTACCCGCCGTCGCAGCCGTCACGCCCAAGGCGCCCATGGCTGCCAGAAACTCGCGGCGACTCACATGGCCGTCGCGATACATCTGTTGAAAAGTCTTAACTTCTTTCATTTTCCTATTTCCTCCGGTGCAAAGATGGCGGCCTCCTGTCTGTTTGACTAAGCCACCGGTAATAGGCCAGATCGGCCGTGTTATCTAATCTCCAAAACGCCAAACGGGCAATTGAAATCTATTCATCCAACGCGAGTTTCAATTGACAGCTACAGGCTCGGTTTATAGAGTTGTTACTGCAGTGAAACATACAGGCTAAACTCAGTCAACAGTTAATACCTTTATCTCGGAAAAGGCCCGTAAAACCCTGATTGAAGGCGTAGTTTCCTTATTTTCAATATAAAAAGGTGATAACAGGGTTGCGCTGTTTGTATGGGTGAATGTTATTTTTCGCTTACAGGCAATTTCATATCGTTCAATGTTGCAAATGTACCAAGATGGCCATTTAACCTTGCCTCGCGCCGAACTCAGTTTTGATCTTCCCGTGATTACTGATCGACAATAATTATTGCCTCAATGATGAAGAACCGAGGGCGATCTAGCGTGCAACACTTATCCAGATACTGCCGCTTTTTTGTTGGGGCCACTGGGTTGTTGCTGTGTCAGGCAGTTATGGCTGCGTGTTTGTGCAGTCACACCCCGGCCACATTGGTCGACGTACTTGATGGCAACACTATGGCGCTGGAGATTAAGGGCGAACAAAAAATAGTACACCTTGCGGGGATCATAACCCCCAGGCTTGCACCGGAGCCGGCATCAAAAGACAACTGGTGCGAAGCAGAAGGTGCCAAAGCGCTGCAGGCAAAGGAATATGCCGGCAAGCTCTTGTCCAAGGCATCAGAGATTACGCTTGCTGAGCAGCAGACCAACGAAGCGGGTGAGCTGAGTGCTGTGGTCTATGTCGATAAATTAAGCCTCGGCCAGGAACTGCTCTACAAGTACCTTGCAGTCGAGACGGGTGAGCGCGCCAGTTGGTGTGACTGATGGCGAAGCAGCAATCGCTGGCAGAAGGCGTGACCGTCTTGACTGGATGAGCCGATGAGGATCGCGGTAATCGGGGTGGGGGCAATGGGTTCGGTCTACGCAGGACTGCTGGCCGATGCCGGGCACGAGGTTTGGGCTATTGATTTGTGGCAGGAGCATCTGGCTGCGATCCGCGAGAAAGGCCTGCGGGTCGAAGGGGCGAGCGGCGATCGGCTGGTAAGTTCCATTAACGTGGCAACAAGTGCCGCGGATGCTGGACCGTGTGATCTCGTGATCATCGCCACCAAGGCAGCCGGGGTCGCGGCGGCTGCACAAAGCATCGCGCCCATCGTCACGCCGAGTACACTGGTACTGACCATCCAGAATGGCTTGGGTGCCGGCGAACGGATCGGTCAGCACCTGAATACCGCCAATGTCCTGCTCGGGGTTGCCGGCGGTTTCGGCGCATCG
>Ga0208895_1000277_pt1 | contig 24604 bp, 27 predicted proteins | sample ETNtaG_10_FD_185765 | JGI IMG/M metagenome (GOLD analysis project Ga0208895, IMG submission 185765) | Marine microbial and viral communities from oxygen minimum zone, Eastern Pacific Ocean - ETNP201302SV82 (SPAdes) (version 2) | ecosystem: Environmental > Aquatic > Marine > Oceanic ... | reverse complement strand
AGACGACCGCCACGTGGACCACCTTGGAGGTGCCGTCGGGTGACACGGTGACCAGAAACGCCGCTGTGCCGTATTCCTCCAACCTGGTGGGAACGTCGACGACCGACACGGGAATGCTCACAACCGGACGGTAGCCCAGCCTCCCGTCGCCCTCCCCGAAGGTTCGGAATCTCCCTGCTCGCCGGACTCCCCGACCGACAGGCATCTCCGAGTAGCGCAAACACCATTTTTTTGATTAGTTTTTCTGGTATGAGCACCTTTCGTATGGGAGAAGCAGCGCAACTGCTCAACGTAAGTCCGGACACCGTGCGTCGTTGGGCCGACGCGGGACGCCTGGCCACCGGGCGAACCATCGGGGGCCATCGCACGATCGCCGGCACCGAACTTGCCCGCCTGGCCCAGGACCTGGCGGCCGAGGGGACACCTCCACCCGACGGCGACACCGGCGCGGCACTGTCGGCTCGCAATCGGTTCACCGGCTTGGTGACACGAGTGGTCCGGGACGGGGTCATGGCCCAGGTGGAGATCCAGGCCGGCCCCCACCGGGTGGTCTCGCTGCTGTCCGCCGAGGCTGTGGATGACCTGGGCCTGGAACCCGGCGTCCTGGCGGTCGCCGTCGTCAAGGCCACCAACGTCGTCGTCGAACGCCCCCGCTGACCGGGATCCGTGAGCCTCTCTGCCCGGGCCCTGTCCGGCACAGCCATCATGCGACCCGTCGTCGTGGGACTGCTCACCGTGGGACTGCTGGCCACGACGAGTTGCTCCCCTGCCGATGCCGACGGCAACGAGAACCTGATCACCGTCTTCGTCGCATCCTCGCTGACCGACGTGATCGGCGACCTGGCCACCGCGTGGGAGGCGGCAGGCGGTTCCGGACTCGTCGAGGTGGTGGGTGGCTCCAACCACCTGGCCGCGCAACTACGCGACGGTGCCCCCGCAGACGTATTCCTCACCGCCGATGCCGCCCTCTTAGACGTGCTGCGGCCAGATCGGATCCCGGTCGCCGTCCTAGGCCAATTCGCCTCGAACCACCTGGTGGCGGCCGTGCCCATCGACGACCCTGCCGGCATCCGTGGACCGGCCGACCTCAGGAGGACCGACACCATCCTCGTGGCCTGCGTCACCGGCGTTCCCTGCGGTGACGCCACCTTCCAGCGCTACGGAGACCTCCCGATCGACTCCTACGAGCCCAGCGTGCGGGCGGTCGTCACCAGGCTGGCCCTCGGCGAGGCCGACCTGGGCATCGTCTACGCCACCGACGTGGCAGCCGAGCCCCGGATCACCGCAGCCTGGGACGAGCCGCCCACATGTCCGTGCGTCACCTATGCCGCTGCGGCCATGACCGACAAGGGTACGAAGTTCCTGGACTTCCTGGAAACCGACCAGGCCCGGGACGTCCTCGCCACGCACGGCTTCAACCGGGAGGCGGCGCCTTCCGGATCGTCATGAGCCGAGTTCCCACCCGGGCACCACGACCGCTCCTGGTCGTGGCGGTACTCGGCATCGCCTTCCTGGCCCTACCGGTGGTCGGCCTCCTGCAGCGCGCCCCATGGTCGTCGCTCGACGACCTACTCGGGCGTCGCGCCGTGCTGGACGCCCTGCGCGTCTCTTTGACGGTGAGCGCCATCGCGGCAGGCATCGTCGTGGTACTCGGCACGCCACTGGCCTGGATGCTGGCACGCGTGGACATCCCGATGAGGCGACTGGTCAGGGCCCTCGTGATCCTGCCCATGGTCCTTCCACCGGTGGTGGGCGGCACGGCCCTGCTCTTCGCCCTCGGCCGCCGGGGGCTGGTCGGACAGTGGCTGGACCGCTGGTTCGACATCACGCTGCCCTTCACGATGACCGGAGCGGTCGTGGCCGCCACCTTCGTAGCCCTGCCGTTCTACGTGATGACCGTGGAGGGCGCCCTGCGAACCATGGGTGACGACCTGGAGCAGATGGCCGGCACCCTGGGTGCACCTCCGCTGACCGTGCTACGTCGCATCACCCTGCCGCGGCTGCTGCCCGCGATGGGTGCCGGGCTGGCACTGGCCTGGGCCCGTGCGCTGGGCGAATTCGGTGCCACCATCACGTTCGCCGGCAACCTCCCGGGCCGTACCCGCACACTGCCCCTGGCCACCTTCCAGGCCCTGGAATCCGACCCGGAGGCTGCACTCGCCCTCAGCCTGGTCCTGCTGGCGGTATCCCTGGTCGTCCTTCTCCCCACCCGCGACCGCTGGCTACCCACCCGATGAACACGCAACCGGACCTCCCGACCGGGGCATCGGCCCGCCCGAAGGCCGTGGACCTAGAGGGTCGCCTTGTCCGGGGCGACCTGCACCTGGAACTGACCCTGACGGTTGCACCCGGTGAGATCGTGGCCGTGGTGGGGCCCAACGCCGCCGGCAAGACCACCCTCCTGCGACTCCTCGCCGGGCTGGAACGCCTCGACGACGGACTACTCCGGCTGGACGGCTTCACCGTTGACGATGCCACCGACCCGGGCCACGTGGCAGGCCACGACCGTTCCGTCGGCTGGGTCCCCCAGGACAGGCTGCTCTTTCCGCACCTCTCGGTGGCCGCCAACGTGGGCTTCAGCCCGAGGGCCACCACCCGCCGGTCGGCCCACCTGTTGGATGCCCTGGGCCTCCGGTCCATCGCCGAACGGAAGCCATCGGAGTGCTCAGGCGGTCAGGCGCAGCGCGTCGCCGTCGCCCGGGCACTGGCCGGCTCACCCAGCCTGCTCCTCCTGGACGAGCCATCCACCGCCCTGGATGCGGAATCACGACGACGGATACACGGGCTACTGGGGGCCGACGACCGGCCAGCCACGCTCCTGGTCACCCACGATCCGGTGGAGGCCGCCGGTATCGCCGACCGCATCATCCAACTGGAGGCCGGTCGGATCGTAGCCGCCAGCGCCCTTTAGGCTCGCCGCCGTGACCCCAGCTGACAACAACCCCAGCCCTCCCCCAGCCTCCGCCCTCGACAGTTTCCGGCTGGACGACCGGGTCGTCGTGGTGACCGGCGCCAGTTCCGGGTTGGGCGAGCGCTTCGCCCGCGTCCTGGCCGGCGTGGGTGCACGGGTCGTGCTGGCCGCCCGCAGGACCAAACGCATCACCGCCCTGGCCGCCGAACTGCCCGGCGCCCTGGCCGTCACCGTCGACGTCACCGACGAGGACGGCCCCCAGGCCCTCATCGACGCAACCCTCGCCCACTACGGCCGCATCGACGTCCTCGTGAACAACGCCGGGATATCCAGGGTGGTCCCAGCCGTCGATGACGACCTGCCGGGATTCCTGCACGAGTTGGCCGTGGATCTGGTGGCGCCCTACGAACTGGCCCGCAGGGCAGCCCGGTGGTGGATCACCGAGGAACATCCGGGCGTGGTCGTCAACCTCGGCTCGGTCATGGGCGCCGGAGCCGGCGGGAAGCTCCGGGTTCCCGGCTACACGGCGGCCAAGGGAGGCCTCCACAACCTGACCCGGGAGCTGGCCGTGGAATGGGCACGGAAGGGCATCCGGGTGAACGCCCTGGCCCCGGCCTGGTTCGAGACCGAGATGAACTCGGATGACATGTTCCACACCGATTCCGGCCGTGCCTACGTCTCAGCCGGAACCCCGATGGGTCGTGGCGGCCTGGCCCACGAACTGGACGGCGCCCTGCTGCTGCTGGCGTCGGACGCTGGCTCATACCTGACCGGCCACGTCCTGTACGTGGACGGCGGCTGGACCGCCGTCTAGCCGGGCCCACTGGCCGGAGTTCTCGACAAACAGGATGACCGACGTGCCCGACGATCCGCTCCTTGACCACGATGGCCTCGGCCTGGCCGCCCCGGGTGCTGATGAGACGCTCTACGCCCTGGCCTTCCAGCTCGAGGAGGCCCGACCATGGGGCGGACGCTGGGCACCCATCTCGGCGAAGTACCTGTGACCCGGTAGTCGGTGCCCGGCCAGCCGGGTACCTGGAATCAACCAGCCGTGCCCAGGGCTTCGCGCAGGAACTCCAACTGCGCCAGGAGCAGGTTCTCCGCCACCTCGGGCTGCGGGGTCATGTGTGTCACCCCGGAGAGTGGCAGCACCCGGTGGGGCCGACCGGCCTCCAGCAGAGCCCGGGAGAGTTGCAGGGTGTGGGCCGCTACCACATTGTCGTCGGCCATGCCGTGGATGAGGAGCAGGGGGCGCTCCAGAAGCCCCGCCTCGGCACACAGGTCGGTACGGGCGTAGTTCCCAGGCTCCGACCCGGGGTCACCCAGGTACCGCTCCGTGTAGTGGGTGTCGTAGAGGCGCCAGTCCGTCACCGGAGCACCGGCGATCGCAGCGTGGAACACGTCGGGCCGACGCAGCACCGCCAGGGCGGCCAGGTAGCCCCCGAACGACCAGCCGCGGACCGCCACACGACCAAGGTCCAGCCTGTCGTCCGACGCCGCCAGGGCCTGGAGGGCATCCACCTGGTCCTCGAGCACCGGTTCCGCCAGGTCGCCGCTCACCGCCCGCTCCCATTCAGGTCCACGTCCGGGGGTGCCCCGACCGTCGGCCACGACCACGACGAACCCCTGGTCGGCGAACCACTGCGAGGTCAGGAACTGCCCACGGGCCCTCTGGACCCGCTGTGCGTGCGGGCCGCCGTAGGGGTCCAGGAGAACCGGCAGTGGCGATCCGTCGTGTCCGTCGGGAACCAGGACGGCGGCCCGTAGGTCACGCCCACCGACGATGTGGAAGCCGGGCCGGGGCCTGACCACGGGTTGCTCGGCGTGGCTGGCGATCGCATGGCCACCAGGGAGGACCACAGTCGAGGATCCCCCCAGGTTGGCCGTCGAGACCACGACCACCCCGCCACCGACCGCCGCAGAACGCACGCCCTCCCCGCCGGCCACAACCTCGACGGCCCCCTCCGGAGCGATCCGCACCACCTCGACGTCCAACGGGTCACTCGACGCCAGCACCACGACGGAGCCATCCCCGGTGATGCCTGCCACGGACCGGACCTGCATCCCGTCCGGCGACACGGCCACCCCGTCGATCACCAGGCGATTCGTGCCGTCCCTGGATTCCGCTGTGACGACTGCGCCACCCGCCGGGAGGCGTGGGGTTCCGGGCACGAGGTCCACCCAGCGGTCGTCCACGGTGCGTGACCGCTCGGTGGTGGCTCCGGTGGCCGGATCCACGTCCAGCACGACCACGGTCCTCTGGTCGCGGCTCTGGGCCACCACGGTGGGTCTGCCTCCGGCCGGCCAGGCCACGCCGGCCAGGTACTCGAACGTTCCCTCGGCGTGCCAGTCAACGTCGGTCGTGGTCCCGTCCAGGTCCACCACCGCCAGGCCGACCGTTGCGTTGGTGGAACCGGCTGCCGGGTACCTGATCGCCCTCGGCGGCGCCGACGGGTCCACGGGAGACGAGATCCACCACTCGGACACGTCGACCGTGTCCACCCGGGCGACCAACAGCCGACTTCCGTCCGGCGACCACCAGTGTCCACGGGACCGCCCCATCTCCTCGGCGGCGATGAACTCCGCCGAGCCCCACGACACGGTCGGCGTGGAACCGCCCACCAGGCGACGGTCCCCACCGGATCCGGTGATTCGCAGCGAGGAACCGGACACGTATGCCACCGCCGAACCGTCCGGACTGAGCCTGGGGTCAAAGGCATCCCCGGAGGACGGAAGCTCCACGATCCGAGCCGGTGACGGTCCGGGTCCAACCCCGGGAACATCTCCAGCACCTGCAACTCCGGCAGCAGGCACACCCGGTGTGGGTACCTCCACCAGGAACACCCGACCGTCGACGGCGAAGCACGCCCGGGAGAGGTCAGCCAGGGCGTCGTAGGCGACGATGCCGGACGCCGACTCGCGGACCCTCTCGCGTCGTGCCAGCTCCGCAGCCGGCAGGGCGCCATGGTCCACGGCGCCCGGGAGGCTCGACGGGTCCGCCACCAGGCTCTCCTCGCCCGTGGAGGGGCACAGCAGCCAGAGGGCATTGACCGGATCGTCTCCTGAACCCGAGCGCAGGAACAGCACCCGGGAGCCGTCATCGGCCACCGCCACGTCACGCGGCGCACCGCAGGTGAACCGGCGGGTACGGGCGTGTTGTCGGGGGAAGCCCTCCGGTGGGAGGCCCTCGCTGGTTCGACCGTTCACCGGCCGGAGACTAGATGCAGGCGACCCGGTGACGGGAGGTCGCGGCTGGCTCCGGGGCCCTGCCTAACTCCAGGGGTAGGGCGAGTTGCTCACCGGATGCAGCCTGCCCAGGGCGTAGCGGCTGTACCGGAAAGGCTCCAGGAGGGCCTGCGTGTCGCCGCAGAGTTCCTTGGCCACCAGGGCACCCAGTCCGATCATCTTGAACCCGTGGTTGGAGTCGGCGATCACGTAGACGTTCTCGCAGAAGGTGTCCAGCACCGGAAAGCTGTCCGGGGTGAACGCACCGATGCCACCGGACGGCACCTTGCTCATCAGGTGGGCCTTGCCCTCGAAGCGCTCCTGGCAGTGCGACAGCGCTGCGGCCCACACGGCACGGAAGTCCTCGCCCACCACGAAGTCGGGGCTGGCGGGACCGTACGGGTCGATGGCCACGTCACGCCAGGGCTTCTCCACCGGGTACGGCATGTACCCGCCCTGGACCCCTCCGAAGTTGAAGTCGGGCTTGTAGTAGACGCCCCACTTGCCCTCGACCAGCAGGTTGCCGTCCTCGTCGTGCAGCGGGGCATCGGCATCCACGTGCACGACCGGCGGCATCGAGCCGTCGTTGTTCATGAGGTAGCCGGGGTCGACGTCCAGCGTGCCCTCCTGGAGGGCCCAGAACTTCCAGGTGGGAACGTTGTGGGTGATACCCCCCGACACGATGTCGGTGGTGTCCGGCAGGTCCAGCATCTCCCAGAGCTTCGGCACCCACGGACCGGCGGCGGCGATCACGTGGTCGACCTCCACCATCCCGCGACTGGTGACCACGTGGGTGACGGCACCGCCGTTGACGGCCAGTTCGGTGACCAGCGTGTCGGACACGATGTTCACGCCCTCGGCCTGCACCTTTGCCAGCAGGCCGTTCACGGTGGCCATGTTGTGGGCGTAGCCGCCCTTCTTCTCGTGCAGCACGCTGCTGACGCCTGTTGCCCGCCAGTCGCTGAAGATGCCCTTCATGTGCTCCCGGGTGGCCGCCACGCCATCGATGAACTCCGACTCGTAGCCGATGGCCTTCTGCTGCTCGTGGATCGTGGCAACGTCCTCGCCCATCTCGTCGTACGAGATCTGGAGGTAGCCGACCGGGTGGTACTCGAACGCCTCTGCGTTGGCGTCCCACACCTCGACGGAATGGGCCATCAACTCACGCATAGCGGGCTGGAAGTAGTTGTTGCGAACCACGCCACAGGCGATTCCAGATGGCCCGGCGCCCGCCTGGGACTTCTCGATGATGACGACGTCATCACCGCTGCCGGTACCGCGGGCCTTCAGCTCACGGGCCAGGTGCCATGCCGTCGAGAGGCCGTGGATGCCGGCTCCGATGATGCAGTAGCTGATGGACTCGGGAAGCTTGCCGGACGTGCTCATTGGGCACTCCTGTCTCAGAGTGGCCCGGTGGCCGGACCAGCGGTCATCGTGTTCCTAGGGTTGCATTGCCAGGCCCGCCGACATGGCGACGACGGACCCGAATCTGGGGGTTACCGCCGTCCGTCGGCTAGTGGGCCGGCGGCTCCCAGCCCTCCAGGATCGGGCGCTGGTAGTTGTCGCCCACCGACTTCGAGTTGGCGACCCACGGCCCGAGCTCGACCTGGTGGTACTTGCAGTGCTTCTCCTTCAGCTGGATGCCGTAGGAGTTGCCGGAGATGAGGTGCTTCATCAGCACCTTGCGGGCCAGCTCGTCCTCCCGGCCCTCCGGTATGTCGAAGTAGATCTTCAGGAAGGCGTTGGAATACCGGTCGAACACCGCGGGGGTGCCCTGCTCCTCGAGAAGGTGGATGTCCTCCAGCCAGTTGAGGTCCTTGCCCGGCGTCAACTCCATCAGGTCGAGGTCCTCGACGAGCGAGACGTCCTCCTGGTACTCGAACCGACGACCGGCGAGGGCCTCGGCATCGATTGCGACGGTGTGCTTTGCGGCCATGGTCCTCAGCTCCCGCTTCCGGCGATCTGCTTTGCCAGCATTTCCTTCATCTCCGCAAGCGCCCGCTCTTCGCTGACACCGGGGATGTAGGTGGTTCCGGCCAACGGCACCTTGGCCATGGCTGAAGCCTCGTGCGTGAGGGCCGCGAGGTCCTCCGGCTCGAGGTTGTGGATGTTGGTCTTGCCACAGGCCCTCGCCAGCAGCTGGACCTCCATGGTCAGCGTGTGCAGGAAGTTGTAGACCCGCAGGGCCGCCTCGTCGATGTCGAGGCGTGCACGCAGCTCCACGTCCTGGGTGGCGACGCCCACCGGGCAGCGACCAGTGTGGCAGTGGTAGCACTCGCCGGCCGGCACGCCGATGGTGCCCTCGTAGTCGGTGACCCCCTCGATGTGCTTGTTGCAGTTCAGCGCCATCAGGGCAGCGGTACCGATCGCGCAGGCCTTGGCCCCGAGGGCCAGGCACTTGGCGACGTCACCACCGTTGCGGATTCCACCGGCCACGACGAGGTCCACCTCGTCGATGAGGCCCACGTCCTCGAGGGCACGTCGGGCCTCGGGGATGGCGGCCATCAGCGGGATGCCGGTCTCCTCCGTGGCCAGGTGCGGTCCAGCTCCGGTTCCACCCTCGGCCCCATCCAGGAAGATGGAGTCGGGACCGCACTTGGCGGCCATCCGCACATCGTCATAGACCCGCGAGGATCCCAACTTGAGCTGGATCGGTATCTGGTAGTTGGTGGCTTCCCGGATCTCCTGGATCTTCAACGAAAGGTCGTCGGGACCGATCCAGTCGGGGTGGCGTGCCGGGGACCGCTGGTCGATGCCGGCGGGCAGGGAGCGCATCTCGGCCACCTGCTCGGTGACCTTCTGGCCCATGAGGTGGCCACCCAGGCCGACCTTGCAGCCCTGGCCGATGAAGAACTCGACGGCATCGGCAAGCATGAGGTGGTGGGGGTTGAAGCCGTAGCGGCTCTGGATGACCTGGTAGAACCACCTCGTGGAGAGGTCCCGCTCTGGCGGGATCATGCCGCCCTCACCGGAACACGTCGCCGAGCCCGCCATCGAGGCGCCCTTGGCGAGGGCCGACTTGGCCTCGATCGATAGCGCTCCGAAGCTCATGCCGGTGATGTAGACGGGTATGTCCAGCTCGAGGGGCGTGTGGGCGAACCGGCTACCGATGACCGTCTTGGTCTCGCACTTCTCCCGGTAACCCTCGATCACGAAGCGGGTCAGGGTTCCGGGCAGGAACACCAGCTCGTCCCAGTGCGGGATCTTCTTGAACAGCGAGAAACCACGCATCCGGTAGCGGCCGAGTTCGGCCTTCACGTGGATGTCGTTGATTACCTCCGGCGTGAAGATCTTGCTCTTGCCGAGGACGTCGGTGGCGGCGTTCGTGGCGACCGGCGCAGTGTCCACGCCCTTGATGTCGTTTGCTTCTGGCATCGTCATCTCCTCCTAGAGCACGAGCTTGCGCTCGGAGGGTTCCAGGGCGTCGTAGTTGTGGAGCGCCTTGCCGCACTCGAACTTGTTGAAGTCCGGCGGGGTGCCGAGGTCGTATATGTCGAACTTGCGGGTGATGAACTCGTGGTCCTCGTCGGTCATCTCGGCCGGCACGCAGTCCACGCCGAGCGAGGCGATCTTCCCGCCGACGTAGATGATGCCGTCGTACATCGAGTCGCCCAGGCCGTCGTTGGCGTCGCCGCAGATGATCTGGCGGCCTCGCTGCATCATGAAGCCGGTGTTGATCCCGGCGCTCCCCATGGTGATGATCGTGCCGCCCTTCTGGTCGATGCCGGTCCTGGCGCCGACGTTGCCCTTGATGACGAGGTCGCCACCACGCAGGGCTGCGCCGGTCAGGGAGCCGGCGGGACCCTCGACGACGATGGATCCGGACATCATGTTCTCGCCGAGTGCCCAGCCGACACGGCCGTTGATCTGGACCTCGGGTCCGTCTATGAGGCCGCAGGCGTACCAGCCGGGGCTGCCCTCGAAGACCAGCCTGCAGCGCTTCAGGATGCCGACGCCCAGGGAGTGCTTGGAACCCGGGTTCAGGATCGTGACCTCGTTGACGCCCTCGTCGTAGACGATGCGCTTCAACTCCAGGTTGATCTTGCGGGTCGTGAGGTCGGTGGCGTCGATTGTGGCGCTGGCGCCGTCGATCACCGCCGTCATGGGCGGCTCCGGATCCGGCTCCACCAGGCCACGGGCGTCGTATACGACGCCGCTCTTGGTGTTCATACCTGCCATGTCAACACCTCGTTCTCGAACGGATCCCTGGTCTCGACCTCGGTTCCGACGAGTGCCCGGATGGCGATCTCCTCGGAGGCCATCGCCACCAGGTTCTCGGTCTCCATGAGCACCAGCGGCTTGGCCGCCATCTCGTCCTTTGCGATGCCCAACTCGTTGCCGGTGGCGACGAGGTAGGTGTACACGCCGTCGAAGTCGTCCAGGCTGTGCTTCATGGCCGTCTCCAGCGGAAGGCCGTTCTCAAGCTGCTGTGCGAGGTACACGGCGATGATCTCGGAGTCGCACTCGGACTGGAACCGGTGGCCCATCCGCTCCAGGCGACGCCGCCACGCGTGGTAGTTGGTGAGCTGGCCGTTGTGCACGACCGCCACGTCGGCGAACGGGTAGGCCCAGTAGGGATGGGCACTGGCCAGGTCCACGTCCGACTCGGTGGCCATCCGTACGTGCCCAATGCCGTGCGTGCCCGACACCTTGGCGAGCCCGTACTGGTCATGCACCGTGTTGGCGTCGCCGAGGTCCTTGATGATCTCGAGCGAACTACCCAGCGAGAGCACCTTGCAGCCCGGGATGTCCTCCAGGTAGTCGGCGAGGGGCTTCAGGTCACCGCCGTAACGGATGGTGGCCCGAAAGGCGTAGCCGGTCTCATTCTGGATGGTCGCCACCTCGGCGCCGATCTTGGCCAGACGGGACTCCACCTCGGCCCGGTTCCTTTCCAACTTCTCATCCATGCCGAAGCCGGTGAAGTCGTTGGGTTCGGCCAGCATGAACCGGACGATGACCATTTCATCTGCCGGTCCGTAGATGGCGTAGCCCGTCGAGTCGGGGCCCCGGTGCTTCATGGAATTGAGCATCGCGGTGAGCTCGTCACCGATACTCGCTGCTCCATCTCGATGGATGATGCCAGCTATGCCGCACATGGCGTGTCTCCTGCGCTCTTGTTCTCTGGGTCTGCTGGCCGCGGGTGGTGTCCTGCCGAGGATCGCGCCCCCGGAGGAAATAGCGCCCTACGGAAGAATGTCTAGGTACTCCTCGACATCCCATTCGGTCACAGTGGCCATGAAGCGCTCCCACTCGTCGCGCTTGTAGTGCTCGAACACCCTGTACATGTCACCGGGAAGGGCACTCTTGACGACCTCGTCGGCGGCCAGGGCCTGGAGCGCCTCACCGAGGTTCATCGGGATCTTCTTTACCTGCTTGCCCTCTTCCATCGCCTCGTAGATGTTGCGCTCCTCGGGCGGACCCGGGTCCAGATCGTTGTCCAGGCCGTCCTCCATGGACTTGAGGAGGGCTGCGAACGTCAGGTACGGGTTGACCGCCGAGTCCACCGAGCGGTACTCGAACCGTCCGGGGGCGCTGATTCGCAGGGCGGTCGTGCGGTTCTGGAAGCCCCAGTCGGCGAAGACCGGGGCCCAGAAGCCGGTGTCCCAGAGGCGCCGGTAGGAGTTGACGGTCGGTGAGCCCAAGCAGGTCAGGGCGTTCAGGTGCTTCATGATCCCGCCGATGGCCTGCATGCCGATGGCACCTGGGATCTGCGGGTTGTCGCCCTCGGGCATGAACTTGTTCTCGCCACCCTCATCAGGCTCGCCGGTCCAGAGGGAGATGTTGTGGTGGCAGCCGTTGGCCGACACGCCCACGAACGGCTTGGGCATGAAGCACGGGAAGGCACCCATCTCACGCCCGACCTGCTTGCAGATCTGGCGGTAGGTGGTGAGCCGGTCGGCCGTGAGGTCGGCACGGTCGAAGTTGAAGTTCAGCTCCAACTGGCCCGGAGCGTCCTCGTGATCACCCTGGATCATGTCCAGGCCCATGGCCTCGCCGTACTCCACCACCCGGTGGATGAGCGGCTGAAGTTCTGCGAACTGGTCGATGTGGTAGCAGTTCGGCTTGGTGAGGCCCTCGACGGTGGGCTTGCCGTTCTCGTCGGCCTTGAGCCACATCATCTCGGGCTCGCAACCGGCCCGGAGGTGGAGGCCGGTCTTGGCCTCGAACTCCTTGTGGATGCGGTGCAGGTTTCCGCGACAGTCCGAGGTGAGGAAGGCCCCGGGGTCGACTTCTTCCTCACGCCCCCGGAACAGGGTGCAGAAGACGCGGGCGGTCTTGGAGTCCCAGGGAAGCTTGCAGAAGGTGTCGGTCTCGGCGACGCCGACCAGCTCACGTGACTCGGGTCCGTAGCCGATGTACTGGCCGTGGCGGTCGACGAACAGGTTGGCCGTCGAGCCGTAGACGAGCTGGAAGCCCTTGTTGGCGATCGTGGCGAAGTGCTTGGCCGGTATGCCTTTGCCCATGATCCGCCCGGTGACGGAAACGAACTGGCAGTAGAGGTACTGGATTCCCTCGACCTCGATCCGCTTCTGGATCTCGGCAACCTGCTCGGCCCGCCCCGGTGCCTCGATGAACTCCTGGATGTCAGTCATGTTCTCCCCCTCACGCCCTGGGGCGCTTTCCACCTGACCGCCGGTTTCCACTGAAGTGTGCCCGCGGCCACGTCTGCCGGACTGCGGTACCATAGCAATCAAGAACAAGCACTGCCAGTGAAATCTTCCTCTGCAGGAAAGGTTCTCCACACAGAGGGGTGATTGTGTTGGGTTACGCTGGTCACAAGGTGTTGCGATGGCGCGCCCTGAGATGACTAGGCGTCGACCGGCCCGGGAACGGGCGCCAGGGGGAAGAAGATGACGATCACGGTGGCAGAGCGCTCCCGGCTCCTCATGCCCGGCATGGCCAACTTCGAACCCGGCGTGGAGCGCTACCGGATCACCGGAGGCGCCGTCACCGCCGTGCTCATGGGTGCCGGCGACAGGCTCGAGATCATCGATCCCGAGGGCTGCCAGCCCGTCGAGGTGGCGGCCTTCGACCGGGACGGGAAGTCCGACCCCGGCCTACTCGGCCACTCGTCGGGTGCTCCGGCCACGGGCATCGCAGCGATCCTGGCCGGCAACCAGCACGACGCCCGGAGGGTGGCTGAGGCCCTCGCCGTCAGGGGCATCGACCTGGGCGCCACCACCGCCATCCACTGCTTCTCCCGGGACTCGGCCGCAGCCGAGACCGTCTGGATGACCGCTTCGGCCGACGTGGTGTGCGTGATCGGCGTACCGGGCGGCGACATGTCCCCCGAGGACCAGAACACACCGACCGACGTCATCGCCTTCATCCACCGGACCGCTCCCCCGGCGCCCGGCCTCGAGATCCTCCCCACCCCGCTGGCCGACCAGAACCAGGACCTCCGCATCAAGGCCTCCACGGCACGGGCCTACGAGGTGAAGGCCGGCGAGTCCATCCAGGTCATCGACGTGGAGGGACGCGAATGCTCGGACTTCCAGTGCTTCGACGCCGCCCGCCTGGAAGGCGGCGTGGAGGCTGCACTGGACGCCACGATCACCCGCAGCCTCATGGGCGCCAGCTACCCGATGCCGGGCCTCTACGCCAAGTACTTCACGCACGACTTCCAGCCGATGGTGGAGATCATCCACGACACGGTGGGCCGCCACGACACCTTCAACACGGCCTGCAACGCCAAGTACTACGAGGACATGGGCTACCCGGGCCACATCAACTGCAGCGACAACTTCAACTCCGTTCTGGCCCCGTACGGCATTGCCCCCCGGCGTGGCTGGGGGGCAATCAACTTCTTCTACAACACCAACCTGGACGACTCCAACCAGCTCTTCTTCGAGGAGCCGTGGTCCCGGCCCGGCGACTACGTCCTGCTCGAGGCACTGACCGACCTGATCTGCGTTTCGTCGGCGTGCCCCTGCGACATCGACGCCGCCAACGGTTGGCAGCCCACCGACATCCACGTCCGCGTCTACCCGGCAACCAGCACCTTCAAGAAAGCGACGGCCTTCCGCATGACAACCGATGCCGACCCAGAGCTGACCAAGGAGACCGGCTTCCACCCCCGGACCTCCGCCCTCACCCGGAACTTCACGGAGTACAACGGCTTCTGGTTGGCCAACAGCTACACCAACCACGGCCCGATCGACGAGTACTGGGCCACCCGCGAGAAGGCCGGGATCATCGACCTGTCCCCGCTACGCAAGTACGAGGTGACGGGACCGGACGCCGAGCTGCTGCTCCAGACCTGCATGACCCGCAACGTCCGCAAGCTGGCCGTCTGCCAGATCGTCTACACGGCGATGTGCTACGACACTGGCGGCATGATCGACGACGGGACGCTGTTCCGACTGGGTCCCGACAACTTCCGGTGGATCGGCGGCTCGGACGCCAGCGGGCTCTGGCTGCGGAAGCAGGCCAAGGAGCTCGGGCTCCACGCATGGGTCCGCGACTCCACCGACCAGCTCCACAACGTGCAGGTCCAGGGGCCACTCAGCCGGGAAATCCTCTCGGAAGTCATCTGGACCCGACCCGACCAGGCATCCGTCGAGGAGCTGGGCTGGTTCCGCCTCTCCGTGGCCCGGATCGGCCACGCCGACGGCATTCCGATCATCCTGTCGCGCACCGGCTATACGGGCGAGCTGGGCTTCGAGATCTTCTGCCACCCCTCGAAGGCGCCGGAGGTGTGGGACGCCATCTGGGAGGCCGGGGAACCGAAGGGCCTCACGCCACTCGGGTTCGAGGCCCTGGACATGCTGCGCGTCGAGGCCGGGCTGATCTACGCCGGTGCCGAGTTCTGCGACCAGACGAACCCCTTCGAGGCCGGCATCGGCTTCACGGTTCCGCTCAAGACCAAGGAGGACGACTTCATCGGTCGCGATGCCCTGGTCCGTGCCAAGGAGCACCCGCAGCGCGTCCTGGTCGGCCTGGACCTGGTCGGCGACGACCTGGTGGGCACAGGCGATCCGGTCATGGTCGACCGCCAGCAGGTCGGCACCATCACCAGCGGGGCCCGGTCACCGATCCTGCGGAAGAACATCGCCCTGGCCCGACTGTCGGTGGAGCACGCCGGGATCGGCACCGAGGTCGAGGTGGGAAAGATGGACGGCCACCAGAAGCGTCTACCGGCAACCGTCGTGCGCTTCCCGCACTACGACCCGGACAAGGAGCGCGTGCGCAGCTAGGAGCGCTCCCGCAACTGGTCCCAGATCGCCTGCCGGGCCTATCTGGATACTGGCCTACGTGGGAACGGACCTACTGGCGGAACCGGGCCCGGAAGAGGTCCCGGTCCACCTCCGTCGGCCACGGGTCACCGACAAGCATCCCCGCCGCCAGGCCACCCAGTGCCGGTGCGCACTTGGCTGCGTAGCCGTTGCCGCCGACGCAGCAGGCGATCCGCCCTACGCCCGCGCCCACCCAGTCGATCGCCGGATGGCCGGTCGGCGTGTAGGTGGTGACGCACGAGCCGGTCCACCGACCAGCCACCCGCAATCCGGGGAGCAGACCCCCGAGGATCCGGTCGAGTCGCGCCGCCGTAGCCGGATCACCGTCGGTCCGGTACCACGCCCCCAGATCAGCGGCCGACGACCGGACGTGGTCGTCCTGCGGCGTCCCGATCTTGAGAAGGTGGTAGCCCGGTCGGGCCGGATCCGGCACGGGCGGCGTCAGGTAGAAGTCGTCGGCCGGATCCGCGAGCTTGGCGATGATGCTGGGCATTCCGGACAACCGGTCCGCCTCGTCGCCGTCCAGGGCCACGTATAGCTGGGTGTGGAGTGCGTACTCGACGTCCAGGTTGGCGAGCGGCGTGTCACCGTGCCCTGAGAAGGCCCCGGTGGCCAGCAGCACCCGGTCGGCGCTGACCGCTCCGACATCGGTACCCACCTCGACACAGTGGCCGGAAACCGTGACCGAGCCGACCAGGGCGTCGACCACGATTGCCCCGGCCCCGGCAGCGGCGAGCACCTCAGAGCGGACGTGGGCCCTCGGGTCCACGTAGCCGGCGGGCGCCGGCTCGTACATGGTGTCCAGGCCCTCCGGTATGGACAGATACGCCATGTCGGCCATGGCCCCGGCCGCTGGTCGACGGCTGCACCCAAGATCAAACCGCTCGTCGGCGATGGCCAGGAGATCGATGCCGTCCGACGCCTCCACCCACAGGTGACCCGTCCCGGAGGTGCACCTCACGTCGGTACGGGCCATCAGCATCTCGAACTGTTCCACCGACCGCTGAGCCAACCAGGCCCGGAGCGGGTCCGGGTCGATCGTGCGGCAGACGCGGGCGATGTCGTGGTGGCTTGCGAACACGCCCGTGTGGCTTCGGCGGTCGGCCGGCTCCGGCTGGCCGACGAGGACCACATCGCAACCGGCGTCGGCCAGGTGCCGGGCGGCAGAACTTCCGAGCATGCCCGACCCGACCACGGCGACGTCGTAGCGGTGGCCGTCCATCAACTTGAGATGCCAGGCAACTGGAGGGTCAGTCCCCGCCGGGTGACCTCACCTCGGCGAACATGTTCCAGACGAGGAAGACGACGGCCACGGTCGCCGCCAGGGCGCTGGTGAGGAGGCCGAGACTCCTGACGAACTCGCCGCTGGACAACCACTCCCGCCACAGTACGGCTGCGGAGAATCCGGCTGCGAACCACGCCAGACGGCTACCCATGCGGATCATCGCGATCGTCACGATGGCCGTGAGGATCACCAACTGCCCCTCGCCGACCTGGATACCCCGCAGCGTCCGCCCGTCATCAACGGCCCAGGGCATGAACGCCGAGAAGACGATGACGGCGGCGGCCACCTCCGCAACGCGGAGGCGCACCGCCGCCCTCATCTGACTACTTCTCTTCTCAGTGGCTGCTGCTGGTCGGGACTAGCAGCAAGTACCGCCACCACCGACGACGTTCACCGCGATGATGACGAACACGATGCACAGAGCTGACAGGATCAGCATCCCACGCTCGTAGCTCTTCTTATGGGTGTGGTTCTCCTGGAACTCGATCTGCTTGCCGGCCATCTCACTCACCTCCCATCGGTGCAGTCGGTGCAGCATCCCGTGCGGCCAGCCGTGCGGCCGCGTGGTTGAGGTTCTTGTCCTCGGTCCTGATGATGTGGATCATGCTCAACAGGAACGCTGCGATACCCAGGCCCGTGAGCAGGAAGATGATGCTCTCGTTGTCGGCAAAGGTGTATATGGCACTGTTCGCTTCAAGTGCCTCCGCCCAATCGGCGTAGGGAAAACTATCCATGACTTTTCACACTCCTTTTCAGACTGAACTGTCGATGTCGTTCGCTTCTGCCTCACGCAGGGCCCTTGACTTTCGGGTCGCCCAGATGCCCGCAGCCAGGACGACTGCGTACATCAGTGCGATGGCCCCGATGAGTTCCAGCATTGATCAGCCTCGGATCACCTGACTGGCGGCCCTGACGAGTACCGGTGCCGCTGGTACCTCTGTGCCGTCGGCCTCGACTATGACCTCGTCGGTGGCAGCGAAGTCCGGGTAGAAGTCCGTGCCGAACTCGGCGAGGTCGATGCCCTCGAGCTCCACCTCTAGCGGGACCCGAAGCAGGTTGGCCCGCTTCAGGACCCACGAGATCGCGTAGCCGGATAGGAAGGCCAACGGTATGAACGTGGCAATGCCCACAAGCTGGCCAAGGATGGTCACCCGGACGTTGCCCGAGAATCCACCGGTTGGATAGCCGCTGGCGAAGATGCCCATGAAGAGCACGCCCAGCATTCCCGTCCAGCCGTGGACCGCCACCGCCCCGACCGCATCATCCACCCTCATCTTCGTCTCCTGCCAGGTGCCGATCCACACGGCGAACGCCGCACCGGCCATTGCCAGCAGGTAGGTCAGCGACGGGGCGTAGACGTCCGCACCTGACGACACTGCGATCACGCCGGCGAGACCGCCCGAGAGGGTCCAGAACGGATCCCCCTTGGAGCAGATGTAGCCGCTCATGAAGCCACCCGCGAAGGCGATGGTGATCGTGTAGGTGATGGCACCCAACGTGGTCGGGTTGTAGTAGATCGTGTTCCAACCCGGAGCCTCACCGGGCAGTACCGCCAGGCACGCCGCGTAGAAGGCGTAGAAGGCCGTGAAGATGATCATCAGGCCCATGAGGGTCATGTGGAGGTTGTGGGGCTTGAACGCCCGTGTACCTCCGGAGTCGTCGAACTTCCCGACCCGTGGACCCAGGTTGAAAAGGACGCCCAGGGCGAATATCCCGGCTATGCCGTGCACCACACCGGAAGCGGCGAAGTCATGGAAGCCGAAGTGGACCGTGAGCCAACCGTGCCAGCTCCAGCCCCACGCTGCGGCGAGGATCCAGACGAACGCACCCAGGAACACGGTGAGCACCAGGTACGCCGAGACGCGGATGCGCTCGATGCAGGCACCCGACATGATCGAGCCGGTGGTCCAGGAGAACAGCAGGAACGCCGCCCAGAAGACGGCCATGACGTGGTCGCCGATGTTGGGACCCATCAACTCGCCCCACGGGTTGCCCCACGTGCACTCGGCACCGTGGATGGCATCGCCGACGCTCGGAATGAACCCCTGCGACATGCAGAAGTACGTCCACCAACCGGCGTAGTAGAACGCCGGTGTCACCACGGCGATGGTCATGATGTTCTTGACCGCCGTCGACATGACGTTCTTGCGGCGGCTCACGCCTGCTTCGTAACTCATGAATCCCACGTGGAGGAACCACATGAAGACCACCGTCACGAAGTAGTAATTCTCAATGAAGATGTCATCGCCCATCATCGTGCCGTCACCTCCTCACCCGGACTGCGAACAAACACGTGCATGGTGGTTTCTCCCCCTTAGATGGACCTACCGGTCCGATTCCATGCCCCTGGTCCCCACCCCGGACCGTCGGACATGCCGACCGGTACTGTTACGAATGTCACACTAGCACTAGCCCACCGCCCACGCTAGGAAATGTTCCTCCTCCCCAGTAAAGGTCCTGGGGAGTGGAGAGTAGGCCTGACCGGTGGGCATTCGGACCCCGAACGGGCCGCCACGGGCGACTCCGTCCGGGGATCAGGGGTTGTGGTGGACGGCGATCACGACGCCGGTGTCGGCGTGGATCTCGACGGCCGTCCGGCGCTCGAAGCCGCCGTCGGTTCCCTCGGCCTCTATCCAGAAGGTGATGCCCCATACCGCCGTCGGCGGAAAGCCCTTACGACCCAACTCGGCGTTGGTGTGCTGGGGAACGAAGTCGATCTCGGCGCGGGCGATCCGGACCGCCTCGTCGCCGGCGATGCCGGTACCTCCCAGGCACCCACCGAGGTAGCCCCCGATGAGGATCACGACCAGGACCACGAACACCCTGGCGGCGATCGACCACTGTCGGAACCAGTTCATCGGTCCTGCCTTTCCTGATAGGACACCCAGAGGCGAAGGGCTAGATAGCCCAGCACGTGCGTCATGCCCACGACCGAGATCCACCAGAAGGTGAGCCGAGTGTCGAACTTCTGCTGGCGGGCCTCCCACCATGTCAGCCCGAGGGCGGCGACCAGCAGCAGGAAGAGGACGGCGCTCTGATGTGCGCCCATCAGCCAGAGAATTCCCATTTCGTCTCGCTACTCCGCTGCCGGAAAGACCTTGACCGACATGAACCGGACCGGCAACTCGACGAGCCTGACAGGGCCGTGGGCCACCTCACCGTGGATCTGGATCGTGTCACCCGGCCCGAGCACGTAGTTGCTGGGCCCGTACCCGTACTCCATGACACCTTCCAGGATGTGGAGAAACTCGACACCCTCGTGCTGGAAGAGTGGAAACACGTCGTCGGCCGACTCCAGGGTGACCATCATCGGCTCGATGATCCTGGTCCTACCGCGTAGCGACCCGAGGTCCTCGTACACGTGGCCGGGGCGGCTGCCCTCGTGGAGGATCTCCATGCGCTCGCCGGCCCTCACGATCACGACGTCGTGTTCCTCGTCCAGGCCACGGAAGAAGGCGGTGATCGGCACGGCGGCTGCATGGGCCAGGCGCGTGAGCGTGGAGAGGCTCGGCGAGGTCTGGCCGTGCTCGATCTTGGACACCATGCCGAGGGAGATCTCCGCCACCTCGGCGAACTGCGCCATGGTCAGCCCGAGGGCGCGACGTGCATCACGGACACGTTCTCCGACCACCCGACAGACGTCGTCCGATGAGAAGGAGGAGGTGATTCCTGCCTGATCGTCCACTGTCGTCACTGGGCTCCCCCTGCCTCGGCGTCAATCGGCGGGAGAAGCAGAGTGGGAACTCCAGCCCACTCCCGACTCCAACCGACTCCTCCGATCGTACCTACGTTCCAGCACGGTGGTTGTCACTCCCTTCTGGGTGAAATTCCACACACAGGATCGGCGGCACCCGGTCGCCAGGTCCGGACCAACCCCTGGCCAGGCCCCGATCCGCCGACGACGCCCTCCTAGGCTGCCTCGGATGCCGGACGTGGTGGTGGTCGGAGCGGGGGTGCTGGGGGCTTCGATCGCCCTCGAAATGCAGCGGTCGGGCCGCACCGTCACCGTCGTCGACAAGGGCATGTCGGTGGGAGGCGGATCCACCAGCTCCAGCTCGGCGGTGATCAGGTACAACTACTCCACACTCGCCGGGGTGATGTCGGCCTGGGAGTCCGCTCACCGATGGTGGACCTGGGCCGACCACCTCGAGGTGCCCGAGGGGGCCGGCCCCCTCGCCACCTTCCACGGCTGTCCGACGATCCTGCTGGAGTCACCGGGCTTCGACCGGGCCCGGATGCTGGGACTCCTGACGGACGTCGGAGTGGACTGGGAGGAACTGGACCGCGATGCCCTGGCCGGGCGGTTCCCCCGTCTCGATACCCGGGCCTTCTTCCCGCCGCGTCGGCCTGACGACGAGAGGTTCTTCGACGAACCGGGCGACCGCCTCGACGGTGTCCTGATCCCCGACGCGGGCTTCATCGACGATCCGCAACTGGCGGCGGTGAACCTGATGGACGCCGCCAGACGCCACGGGACCGTGCTGCGCCTGCGGACCCGGGTGGTCGGCGTGGCCACCGGCGGTGGACGGGTGGCCGGCGTGGAGCTGGCCGACGGCTCCACCATCGATGCTCCCGTCGTGGTCAACGCCGCCGGACCCTGGAGTTCGGCACTGAACCGCCTGGCTGGTGTCGCCGACTCGATGGCTGTGTCGACCCGGCCGATGCGACAGGAGGTACACGTGGTCGGGAGCCCCCCCGGCTTCGGACTCCACGACGGGGGTGCACTGCTGGCCGACCTGGACCTCGGCTACTACAGCCGCCCCCAGCCCGGGGGCACCATGCTGGTCGGCAGTGTCGAGCCGGACTGCGACCCGTTGGAGTGGGTGGAGGACCCGGACGAGGTCTCGCCGACTCCCACGGTGGAGTGCTTCGAGGCACAGGTCTGGCGGCTGGCCCGTCGCCTTCCCGACCTTGCCGTACCCCACCGTCCGACCGGGCTGGCCGGGGTCTACGACGTCACGCCCGACTGGCTCCCGATCTACGACCGGTCCTCGTTGGATGGCTTCTACCTGGCCATCGGCACGTCGGGCAACCAGTTCAAGAACGCCCCCCTGGTCGGCCAGATGCTTGTGGACCTGGTGGATGCCTGCGAGGCGGGACACGACCACGACGCGGATCCCGTGACGACGGACTGCCACCACATCGGCCAGACCCTGGACCTGGGGACGTTCTCACGCCTGCGGACAGGCATGACCACCAGCGGTACCGTGCTGGGCTGAGGCCCCCCACGGGGCGCCGGTCTGCGAGGCTCGGCCGATGGACGCCGTCTACGACTCCTCTGGCGGCCGCTCCTCCACCGACCGCTTCCCCGTCGGAGCGACCGTGACCCTCGAGGACCTGGCCAACGACGCCCACCCGTGCCTGGCCCGACTCCGGGACGCCGAACCGGTCTCGTGGCTACCGGCCATCGGGGGCTGGCTGGTGACCGGGAGGGAACCCGCCCTCACCGTGCTACGAGACGCCGATTCCTTCACCGTGGACGACCCCCGCTTCTCGACCGCTCAGGTGGTGGGACCGAGCATGCTCTCCACCGACGGCGACGACCATGCACGCCATCGGACACCATTCGCCGCGGCGTTCAGACAGGTCGCCGTCAGGGATGGATTCGAGGCGTGGACGTCCACCGAGGCGCGGCGACTGCTGGCCGGGCACCTGGCCCTCGGCCACTGCGACCTGAGGCAGGTACTGGCCGGACCGCTGGCAGTTGGCGTGATCGCCCGGGCCCTGGAGTTGGCCGACGCGGACCCTGATCGGGTGCTGGGGTGGTACCGGGCGATCGTCGACGGTGTCGAGGGCGTGAACGCCGGCCGCGCTGTGGGCGACGGCACCCGCCGGGCCGTGGCCGACCTGCGCAGCGTCGTGGACCGCACGGTCCGGGACTCAGCCGGCTCACTGCTGGCCGAGGTGGCCGAGGGAGGCTCGCTGACAGCGAACGAACTCTTCGCCAATACGGCCGTGCTCATGTTCGGAGCCATCGAGACATCCGAGGGGATGACGGCCAACGCCCTGGCCCACCTCCTGGGCAGCGCCGACCAGCTCGAAGCCGTGGCGGCAGACCGGTCCCTCGTGCCCGATGCCGTGGAGGAGTCCCTCCGGATGGAACCGGCAGCCACACTGGTGGACCGGTACGCCACAGGTGCCGTGGAACTGGCTGGAATAGCGATCAGTGTCGGTGACCTGGTAACGGTCTCCCTTGCCGGCGCCAACAGGGACCCGGCCGTGTTCGTCGACCCGGACCGTTTCGACGTGGGTCGTCCGAACCTCAGCCTCCAGCTGGCCTTCGTGAGGGGCCCGCATACGTGCCTGGGGTTGCACCTGGCCCGGCTCCAGACGATCGCGGCGGTCGACGCCGTGCTGGACCTCATCCCCGGCGCCGGCCTCGACGACGACTTCGAGTCGGCCCGTGGCCTGGTGTTCCGAAAGCCGGCGACCGTGCCGGTGACATGGGATCACCCGCAGAGTGTCTGACCTGACCGGCCGGTGGTGCGTGCTGGAGGTCCGGGTGACCCCGAACGCCCGGCGCAACGACGTACGCCTCGTGGAGGGCACCATCCGTATCCGGGTGGGAGCGGCGCCCGAGGACGGCCGAGCCACCGAGGCGGCACGCCGGGCCCTGGCCAGGGCACTCGGCCTTCGCCGACCGGCCGTCAACCTGGAGGTGGGGGCCACCTCGCGCACGAAGCGCTTCCGGGTGAACGGCATCGATGGATCAGAGGCGCTCCGGCGCCTGGCCGGCTGACCGGTCAGGGGCGTCCGATGAGTTCGCGCAGGACTTCGACGTCTACGCCCAAGGTGGCCGCTGCTCCGGCAATATCCGGCGGTGGGGGTCCCAGAGCAGCCTCAAGTTCGGCAACGGTCACGCCGAGGGCCTCTGCCACCCTGGTCAAGTCGGGTGGGCCACTCGGGCCATCACCGGGACCACCTGCTCCTGGGCCGCCGTCCGGCCCGGCGGCACCAGCACCTACCTCGCCGTTGAGGCAGCGACCCACGTACGGGTAGTCATCGGTGATGACGTACAGGTACTCGCCACCGATCGTGATGCCGTTGCAGCTATCGAGCGCACCGCCCCCCTCGTTGTAGACCCAGTCAGAGGTGTAGGTGCCGTCAGGACTTGTTCCATCGATGTTGACCGCGTCCCCGGGGGGCAGGCTCAACACGCAATCCGTGCCGGTGCGATCTGCCATTGCCAGCTCATAGCCAGACTCGTAGACGCCGGACTTTGAGTAATACATCAGGAAGCCGTCAGCAGCGAAACCCACATGAACGAGGTCCCCGTCGCGCTCATAGGCCTCCACCAGGAGTTGAGAGACACCGTGATAGTGGTACTCACCCGTTGGTTGGACGTGGGCATTGTTGAAGTCGAACCCGAGGTTGTAGATGTCCTGAAGCGCCTCGACCCGGAAGGTCTCCCCGGTTCCACACGTAACATTCTCCGCTGTACCAGGCTCAAACTTCACTCCATTGACCGCAACACCCGTCATCCTGACGCCGGTAGCGGCGCCCGTGTAGATCGGTTCGGTAGCGAAGTCGTAACTGACATCTTGTTCAGAAATGGTGTTGGGGTTTCCGCTATTGGGAAAGTCACCGGTCTCGTGATCAGGCAGCGCATTGCTGTTGATGGTCCGGATCGACCCGTCGACAGTCACTGTCATCATCGTTCCGAACTCTTCGTCGACCAGGGTGTAGGAAACTAGATATTCCGAGCCGGTAGCCGTGGTCATTGCCGCAGTCGTGGCGGGGGCCTGAGTCGCAGTTGATGCGGTGGCGGCGGAGGCGGTCGTGGCGGGGACCTGAGTCGCAGTTGATGCGGTCGTGGTGGGTGCGGTCGTTTCCGCGCTGCCGCCGCACGCGGAGACCACCAGGAACGCAAGCAGGGCAAAAGCGCGCTTTGCGGTCATATCTTGTTCTCTCACTTCTTCCATACAGGGATTCCGGGTTGAGCACGAG
>Ga0208895_1000271_pt1 | contig 24761 bp, 21 predicted proteins | sample ETNtaG_10_FD_185765 | JGI IMG/M metagenome (GOLD analysis project Ga0208895, IMG submission 185765) | Marine microbial and viral communities from oxygen minimum zone, Eastern Pacific Ocean - ETNP201302SV82 (SPAdes) (version 2) | ecosystem: Environmental > Aquatic > Marine > Oceanic ... | reverse complement strand
GCCTAATGTATAATCTCGCTGAGTACGCTTAACGTCTTTAGTTTTAGTGGTTTTCATAAAATAAGTCCTAAATGTGTAAACACATTTCAGGACAAGACACACATTAATCGTATTAAGGCTCAGTGTTTACTGGGCCTTTTTTATTGAACAAAATTAAGGAGACCAGTACACTTATACACTCAATAAAAGGAGAGTTGTTTGATAAAACAAGACGAAAATTTATCTTTTGTCATAGAACCAGAGTTATCCCCTCGCTCTGAGCAGCGTATCGACCTGTATTTTTCTATACCCAATGAAATGGGTATAAACGTGCAAACCCTCAGTGAAGAGTCTTATTTTAATAACCACTTGAAATCGCACTTAGCTTATAACGCTAAAAACATACACTTACCCTTAGTGCGTAGCCGCTTTGTTAGTAAAAACAAAGGTGAGCAACAAGATTACCGCCAAAACCTTAATTTGTACTGTTATCAGGTGCGTTTAGCGCTCGACGCTGATATTAAAGATGCATTAAAGATTCAAGAAGTGGATGCTTTTTATGCCCGTGCACAAGAGCTGTTTGAGCAAAGTGAAGGGCTGCTAAAAAAGCTACGCAGATATACCCCCGATGATGAAAAGCTGGTGCCGTTTTACACCAATGCCGATAACTATTTAAGTTGGCATGTTGAACAGTCGTTTTTAAAGCTATTAGATGAAGGCCCGCGCAGCAGTGACTTTGCGAAAGAGCGCAACGACTTACTGCAATTTTGTAAAAACGAAAATACATACCGGTTTGAGCAAAATTACAACTCAGAAACCACGTTGCAAGATGGTAACCGCATTACAAATAAAATGCGTTTACTGCAGCGCCTTATAGAGCACGGCGTTATTTTGCATCGCAATACGCGTTATTTAAATAGTTACTTAAAGCGTTTAGTAAAAGGCACGGTTACAGCTGTCATTATGGCATTTGTAATGGTGGTTATACTTAATGCGCGCTCAACCTTTACCGAAGTTACCGCTACCCTTATTTTAATATTGGGGGTTATTTACGGCTTGCGTGAGATATTTAAAGAAGACATTACACGGGTAATTTGGCGTGCTATTGTACGCGGGCGTCCTAAATGGCGGTTTGTATTTAAAAACAGCATCACTAAAGACCGCGTTGCAAGTCAGTTTGTGTGGCTTGAGTACATGCGTTTTAAAAAAATCCCTAGTGAAGTAAAAACAATATTTTCAAAAAGGCGTCAGCAAAACAAGCTAGCCGCGCAGTGGCTGCACTTTGCCAGTGAAACACGTGTTTCAGCTAAAGAGTTTTTACCAGGCTACGATACTCTACAGCAAAGTATGCGTTTTAATTTGGCGCCCTTTGCACGGTATTTAAAACGCGGCGAGGGCAAGCTGTATCATTTAGATGGTAATAAAATATCAAAGCAAGCGGTTGAAAGGCGCTACCAGTTAAATTTGGTGATGGTATTAAAAGACGAGGAAAGAACTTTATACCAGCGTTACAAAATAACCCTCAATCGCAGTAAAATAGTTAATATTGAACTTATTTACTCTAAAAAATAGAAAATAAAAAAGGGATAGCAACGGCTATCCCTTAGTGTCATGTAAATTACCTAATTTAGCGCAGTATTACTGTGTAATACCGTGCTTAGAATAAATAGTTACCTTGTCTGAAACGAGTGTTATTTCAATGTTTTTAGACTCATCACCCCATACACAATTAGTATGTAGGGTTTTTTCTACGCAGTTATCAGCAGAGCCTAAAATAGCTTCTACTTCGGCTTTATCCATGCCAACTTCAATTTTTTCGTAGTTTTCTAGGCTTACTTTTGAACAAGCTGCCAGGCTTAGCGTTGCTGCGATGATCAGGAGTTTTTTCATTGTTATGTCCTATTGATTTAGTGTTTATACTTTCGTATTTGTACAATCATGCCCATACGAGGATGATCAAAGTAATGGATTTCACCACTAATTACACGTTTAAATTGTGAAAAGCGGGCCGATTCTATATCCCCATTAGGTAGTTTTTCGTTTACGTCAAAATCAGCGGTTATGTAAAGGTAGTGGCGTAAATGTATTTTAAATAAACCATCTAGCTCCCAATAGCTTAGGGGCTGCTCTGAGGTATCAAATAGCTGTGGCTTACTTTGTACTAAGCTAATAAAGTCGGGATTTGAATAATTAGGCGTAGTGTTAACGTCGCGTTTTATATGATCACCAGAAATTAAATGTACGCTTGGCGCACGCGATTTACTTGCCCCTTCAAAGCGCCAGCCAGTATGCAGTAGCGGGGCTAAACCTTTTCTGTCTAAAGCGCGGCGCTGGGCAGTAAATTGTAATTGCTCAGGTGCGAGTAAATAGGGCTCATCCATCGTATCTTGTGCCGGTGCTAATGGCGTAACGGGCAACTCGTCGTAACTTTGCATAAAGTCGATACTGTTATCACACACACCCGATTGTGGGTTGGCATTAACTAAAGAATCGGTAAACGAGCGTTTTTGAAAGCGACTATCGCCATCTATACATGCCTGCATAGCTTGCTCTGTGTATAATGGGGTGAGTAACTCTAACGTATTTTTCGCCTTAATGGGCTCGTGCTTTAAGCTAAAGTCTTCTTGTAAATAGGGGGCAGGGCGCTGTTTAAATACCAGCACTTCTACTTCAAACCAACGTTCTGCAAATGCGGTGCTGCTAAATAAGCAACATAACACGATAAGCGATTTTTTTAGCAACATTAATGGCTAACCTTTTTTTCGAAATCTGCAATCATTGCAGTGACCATTTTTAAGCGTTCACGAGGGTTTACCTCATTAATTGCAAAGCGCAATTTATTTGCGCCATCCATTTTGTACACATGGGGTGCACTTTGTATCAAGCCTATGATGAAGCTAGGATTAACCTTCGTATTTTGGCTAAATTCAAAGTAGCCCCCTTTAGGGTTTGCCTCTATTTTTGTAATTCCTAAATCGCTAGCACGCATTTTTAGTTGCTGCATACTAAATAGGTTTTTAGTGGCATCAGGTAATAAACCAAAGCGGTCTATTAGCTCTACTTGTAATTCGTCCATATCGGCAAGGTTAGCACAACTTGCAATGCGCTTGTACATACCTAAACGCGCATTAACATCGTGTATGAAATCATCAGGTAGTAAGGCAGGGAGTTTTAAATCAACTTCAGTTTGCTGCTGAAGCAGGTTTTCAAGCGTTGGCTCTTTACCATTTTTAAGGGCATTAACCGCTTGCTCTAGCATTTCCATATACAAGCTAAAGCCAATAGTTTGCATTTGCCCTGATTGATCGTCGCCTAATAGCTCACCCGCACCACGTATTTCTAAATCATGTGTAGCAAGGGCAAAACCTGCGCCTAAATCTTCCAACGACTCGATTGCTTGTAAGCGTTTGGTGGCATCTTTAGAAAGTGCTTTAGCATCGCCGGTTAATAAATAAGCATACGCTTGGTGGTGGCTTCGCCCAACACGACCGCGTAATTGGTGTAATTGCGCAAGGCCAAGTTTATCGGCTCTGTCCATAATAATAGTATTAGCAGTAGGCACATCAATACCGGTTTCGATAATGGTGGTACATACCAGTACATTGTATTTTTGGTGATAAAAGTCTGTCATTATTTGCTCAAGCTCTTGCTCGCGCATTTGCCCATGAGCAGAGGTGACACTAGCCTCTGGTACCCATTCGCTGATCTCTTGCGAGACTCGCTCAATAGTCTCAACATTGTTATGCAAAAAGTACACTTGGCCGCCGCGTTTAATTTCACGCAGTATGGCTTCGCGTATTAAGTCGCTGTCGCGTTGGCGTACAAAGGTTTTAACTGCTAAACGCTTAGCAGGTGGGGTGGCAATAATAGATAAATCACGCATGCCGCTCATCGCCATATTTAAAGTACGCGGAATAGGCGTTGCAGTAAGGGTTAATATATCTACATCAGCACGTAATGACTTTATTTTTTCTTTTTGGCGTACACCAAAGCGGTGCTCTTCATCAACAATCAGTAAACCTAAGTCGTTAAATTTAATATCTTGCTGAATTAATTTATGCGTTCCAATAACGATATCTAGTTTACCGTCGGCCATTTTTTCAAGCGTGTCTTTTTGCTCTTTAGTTGAATTAAAGCGCGACAACACTCCCACTTCGATAGGAAAATCGGCAAAGCGGTCTTTAAAGTTTTCATAATGTTGCTGAGCCAGCAGGGTGGTTGGTACTAACACGGCTACTTGTTTGTTATCGTTAACCGCTACAAACGCGGCACGCATAGCCACTTCTGTTTTACCAAAGCCTACATCACCACACACTAAACGGTCCATAGCAAGTCTTGATTGCATATCACCAAGTACGGCTTCAATAGCATTACGCTGATCGTCGGTTTCTTCAAATGGAAAGCTGTCGCTAAATTGGCGATAGCTTTGCCCATCGAGTGCAAATTTATTACCTGGTTTTGCTTGGCGCTGTGCGTAAATATCTAACAGCTCCGCGGCTACATCACGTACTTTTTCAGCGGCACGCTTTTTGGCTTTCTCCCAGGCATCTGAGCCAAGTTTGTGAAGCGGGGCGCTTGCTTCTTCACCGCCCGAATAACGGCTTAGCATATGCAGTGCCGATACCGGCACATACAGTTTTGCTTCACCGGCATAGGTAATGGTAACAAACTCAGTGATTACGCCTGCTGCGTCAATTGTTTGCAGGCCTTGATAGCGACCAACACCGTGATCAAGGTGAACAATTGGCTGGCCCTCTTTAAGCTCGGCTAAGTTGCGAATTAACGCATCTTGGCTTGCTTCGTATTTATGTTTACGGCGCCTGCGTTGTGACACCTTAATACCTAACAGCTCTTGCTCGGTAATAATAGAAAGGCTCGGTTTTGTACCCAGTACAACACTTTGCTCAAGAGGGCTTACAATTAAGCCTACATCGCTTTGGCTTTGTGTAAATTGCTGTAAGCTTTCAAATTCTTTAAACTTTAAGCCGCTTGGCTTAAGCACGCTTAATAAAGACTCGCGGCGACCATCAGACTCAACACTTAATAAAATACGGCTTTTTTTCTTTTTTTGTTCTGCCACATAGTTAATAAATGCGCCGTAGGGTTCGTGTTGTTTATGATCGATTCGTACTGCGGGCAGCTCGCTCACATTTAAGTTTTTATTGCCTGCTTTAGTGGGTAATTTAGCTTGCGATAAACGTATTCGTGCAAATTCACCTAAATTAGAAAACAACTCATTAATAGGTTGATACAACTCGCTGGGCGCCAGTAGTGGACGCAGGGGATCTACTTTACGGTTTTCGTAGCGTACGTTTACATCGTGCCAAAAGGTATCTGCGGCGTGTTCTAAATCACCTAGTTGCATAACCGTAGTGGTGTTTGGCAAGTAATCAAAAATGGTGGCAAGCTTTTCAAAAAACAGCGGCATGTAGTATTCAATACCCGCAGGCCAAGTACCTTTGCTTACTTGCATGTAAACAGAGTCTTGCTCTGAGCTGGCCCCAAATTTGTCGCGATAATTTATTCTAAAACGCTCAACGTCTGCTTCGTTGGTTGGAAATTCATGCGCGGGCAGTAACTCAATTTTATCTACTTTTTCATCTGAGCGCTGGGTTTCTACGTCAAATAAACGAATAGAGTCGAGTTCATCATCAAAAAAGTCGAGCCTAAATGGGTGCACACTGCCCATTGGGTACAAATCAACAATAGAGCCACGTATTGCGTATTCGCCGTGCTCCATTACCTGTTGTACGTTTAAATATCCTGCTTGTTCTAAATTACTGCGCAGGTTATGGGTGTCGAGTTTATCGCCTACTTTAAAATTAAGGGTAGAGCCATAAATAAACGAAGCAGGCGCAGTACGTAGCATTAACGTAGATACAGGCACTATAAGTACGCTTTGCTGCTCGTTTTTTAAAGTGTTTAAAGTGGCTAAGCGCGCTGAAATAATATCTTGGTGCGGAGAAAAATGGTCATACGGCAAGGTTTCCCAATCAGGAAATACCATTACCGGGTTATCTGGCAATAAGTATTCGAGCTCGGTTTCAAGCCGTAATGCGCTTGGCGTATCTGGCGTAACTATAAGCACTAAATCGTTTTGCTGTTTTACACCTTCTGCAATGGCTATACTTAGTGCACTGCCAGTTAGCTGCCCCCATTGAATTTTATCTTTTTGAGATTTTACCCACGGCAAGGCTGCCCATTGCTCAAACGCCATTTAGTGCTCCATTTTTTAGTTGGCGTTTGCTTACAAACGCCTTGCAGTTATTTAGTCTCGGTAAATTTTTGTTAAGTCTTGATAATGATCAATTCTGCGGTCGCGTAAGTACGGCCATATACGTCTTACGTTTTCAGAGGCTTTTTGATCAAGTTCTACTACTAAAATTTGCTCATCAGTATTGTTCGCCTCTGAGAGCATTTCGCCTTGAGGGCCTGCAATAAACGAGTTACCCCAAAATTGTATACCTTCGCTTTGTCCGCTAGGGTCGTTTTCGTGCCCTACACGGTTACAGCTAATAACGGGTACGCCGTTCGCAACCGCATGCGCACGCTGGCTTATTACCCACGCGTCTTTTTGGCGTGTTTGCTCTGCGTTATCATCACGTGGATCCCAGCCTATTGCGGTTGGGTAAATTAGTACTTCTGCGCCAGCCATGGCCATTAAACGGGCCGCTTCAGGGAACCATTGATCCCAGCATACTAAAACACCTAATTTACCTACTGAGGTTTGAATTGGCTCAAAGCCTAAATCGCCTGGGGTAAAGTAAAATTTTTCGTAAAAGCCAGGGTCATCAGGAATGTGCATTTTACGGTATTTACCCGCAATGGTGCCGTCTTTTTCAAGTACCACCGCGGTATTGTGATAAAGCCCAGTGGCACGTTTTTCAAACAGTGAAGCCACAATAACGATGCCGAGCTCTTTAGCAAGCTCGCCCAGTGTATTTGTGCTTGGACCCGGAATTGTTTCGGCTAGGTCAAATACATCAACATCTTCTGTTTGGCAAAAATACAGACTACGATGCAGCTCTTGCAAAACCACAAGCTGTGCGCCTTGCTTAGCAGCATCACGAATGCCAGCAATCGACTTTGCCATATTTTGGCAGGCGTTATCACTGTTAGTTTGTTGCACTAAGGCAACGGTTAATTTTGCAGGGCTTGTCATTGTGCTGCTCCAGCTAAAAATCCACGAGGTAATTGCATGGTAATGCAATGTAAACTACCAAATTGTTCAATAATAGGTAGGCAATTAACGCCAATAATAGTGTGCGCTGGGTATGCTTTTTGAACTTGCGCTAGCGCCAGTGCGTCGTTGTCATCGTTATACGTCGGGACTAAAACCGTATTATTGATAATCAAGTAGTTTGCGTACGTTGCCGGTAAACGGGTGTTGTCATCATCAAACACTGGTTTTGGCCACGGCAAATCAATTAACGTATATGGGGTATTATTTTGCGTTTTAAAGCTTTGCAGCTGCTTTTCCATCGCATCTAATGCGTTAAAGTGCTCATCTTCTTTAGCATCGCACTTAACATACACAAGTGTATTATTGGGGGCAAAACGTACCAGTGTGTCGATATGGCTGTCGGTATCGTCACCGGCTAAGTAGCCATGATCCACCCATAAAAAGTCAGTTGCGCCTAAATGCGTTGTTAAAATTGACTCAATATCGCCTGCTGATAAATTGGGGTTGCGATTTTTATTCAGTAAACATTCGCTGGTTGTAAGCAACACACCGTGTTCGTTAATTTCAATGCCGCCACCTTCAAGTACCACATTCAGGGCTTGGTAATCAGTGCTTGGATTACTTAGCTGGTTTACCAGTACTGCGTTAATTTTATTATCGAGGGCACTTTCGAATTTATTACCCCAGCCATTAAAGATAAAGTCGTAAATTTTAAGTTGGCGAGCGTCGTCAATATTTGCGCAGGTAATAGGGCCGTGATCGCGTGCCCAGGTATCGTTTGTTGGTGTAACAACAAAATGCACTTGGCTTAAGTTTATATTCGCTTTTGTAAGCAAGGCAGTAATGTGGCTTTTAAGCGCCGTGTTATGGGCAACAATAACAAGCTGCTGCACGGCTGTGATATGCGTTGCAAGCTCAACATAAACAGGCTCTACGCGTTCAAGCGTATCAGCCCAGTCGGTCTGTGCATGGGGCCAGGTAAGCATAACGGCGTCTTGCTCAGCCCATTCAGGTAGAAGTCTAAAGTTCATGAAGTTTTGATACAAATTACGGTGGCGCTAGTTTAGCATTTTACATGCATATGTCAGCTATTTATCGCTGCTTGAATCATCGTCAATTTGCTCGAGTTCTTGGCGTTTTTTTAGCTGGCGTGTTTGTGCATGTAAGCTGGCTCTGACAACTAATTCTTGGTCTGTGGTTCTTATTGCAGTAAACAGTAATGTGTATTGGTAGTGTTCGCTGTCTTGTTTTTCAACGGCCACAACTTCTGTATAACAGTAAACGGCTGAGGCTTCGTGGTGCAAAAATAGCTTTGTTCTAAATGCTTGGCCTATTGCGTATACATCAGGCGAAGTAAAGCGAATACCGCCTCCGCCGTAGCTATCGCAATGTATGGCGTTATCTTGAGCTTGCTCTGATGCTAAAATGTGGCTCATTATTAAATCAATTTTACGCGATTGTGCTTGTAAAAAAGCCGCCAGCTCTTGTGCTAAATCGCCTAGGTTTCTAAGGGGTCTTAAAGAGGCCTGTTCAAGCTCACTGACTTCGTTAGCTAGCTTAAATAGAGGAGGTATGTCGTCTTCAAGCGCGAGTTGAGATTGCGGCACTAACTGATTTTCTACAGCAAATAAGTTTACTCGAATGCTTTCATTTATTTGAAAGTATTCTTCAAATTCGCTTAATCTTTGACTGTTCATAATTATCTCCACTGCGTATTCATTAAATAGTAGCGTTGTGGGGAGTAAATTGCTAGCAGATAAAAATGCTAAATGGTTTGTTTATAAGCCAGTTTTTAAGAATGTTAATTAGGGTGTGTTGAACTTTGCGGATTGAAATTTGTTCAATCTAGGGGCGGTTAAATTGCGGCGAGAGGTTTGTAACCTCGTGGGCTCGATAACTGCTCCTGCGTTTCGCCTATTTATGTGGAATAACTACACTTCATAGGCTCTGCCTTGCCTAAAAACCAAACACACTGCTGCAAATTTAACTATCAAAGATCAATACGCCCTAATAAAAAAGCGGCCATTGTCATCCTAACATCGGCCGCTTGGGTATTGATTAATTAGCGCTGGGAGTGCTTATTTAAGTAGAGCGGCTAATTCATGTAAATCTTTCACAACGTGGTCTGGTTTTTTTGCCAGTGGGTAAAGTGTTTTACCTGGGCGGGCGATAAAGGTTGTTTGTAACCCGGCTTCTTTAGCTCCTGCTACATCCCAACCGTGCGCCGCTACCATCATTGCTTCATTTGCTTTTACATTTAATTTTGTTAGCACCCACTCATAGGCACGTAAGTCTGGTTTATAAACTTTAATATCTTCAATGCTGTAACACGCATCAAAGAACGACATTAATCCAGCGCTCTCAAACTGGGCTTTAACACCTTTGTTTGAAGAATTTGTCAGACTTACTAACTTATAGCCCTGTGCTTTGAGTTTTACCAGTCCTTCTTTCACATCTTTGTGAGGAGGTAGGGTTAAAAGCGGGGTGACAATGGCTGTTTTTGCTTGTTCATTAGTAATGGCTATGTTGTTATTTTTGGCAACCATGCGCAGCGACGCAACGCCAATTTGTCCAAAATCGTGGTAATTGCCACTTACAGTATCAACGAGTGAATGATGCAACATGGTCGAAAACCAAAGTGGTAATAAATCCTCACGCCCGCCAAGCGCTTTACCAATAGAGGTGCGCATGGAGGTTAAATCTAACAAGGTTTCGTTTACATCAAAAATAAGTACTTTAGGTTTCGCTTGTGCCTGTGGCTCCTCAGCCATAGCGTAGCCAGAGGCAAGGCTAGTAACAACAAGAAGTGATAGGGTAAGGGTTTTTAACGATTTTAAAATAGACATTAGTGTTGCTCCGATTCAAGGGCGGCCAATACATCAGTAGGCTCTGCGCGTAGGGTATAGTCTTCGTTTAAAAAGGCATACGTAATTATGCCTTTTTGGTTAATTACATAGGTTGCTGGTAAAGGTAATTTATAACTTTTATTGCCGTAGTACTTTTCAAAATCAATTCCAAACTGGCTATAAAGCGCCACAATACGCTCATCTAAAGTAAACAGTAAACCAAATTGCTCGGCTACCTTGTTATTAATATCTGAAAGCACATCGAATTCAAGGGCATTTTTTTGTGCGCTAGATAACGTTTCGTCGGGTAATTGTGGTGATATCGCAACTAACTGCGCATTGTGCGTTTTAAATTCGGGTAAGTGAGCGTTAAGTGCTTTTAGCTCTAAATTACAATATGGACACCAGTTACCACGGTAAAAGCTAATTATTACCGGGCCATTATTTAATAAATCAGCGAGCTCAACTTGCTCAGCGCTATGATTGTTTAAGCTGAAATTGCTTACTTTAGCGCCTACCTGTAGCGCATTATCTTTTATATGCTGAGCAATGAGCTCTTCATTTGTCTGCGCCATAAGGGCTAATACATCGCTAGGTAGCTTCGCTTCTTTTTGCACGTTATAGGCATCAATCTGTGATTTTAAACTCATTATTAAATCTCGAATATAACTGTACGGCGATTATGGGTGTTTTAGTTATTTAAATATATATTGCAAAACTGAAAGCTTCATTCGAAAATATTAAATACTAAAAACTGCCTAGCCAAATGTATGTATAATTTAAGTGACCTAGAAACATTTATTGCCGTAGTAGAAAATAAAGGGGTGCTTGCAGCTGCGCGTGAGCAACGTTTGTCGCCGGCAACAGTAAGCCACAGGCTAAGCAAGCTCGAGCGTGAGCTGTCAACCGTGTTAGTGTTTAGAGACAGCAGACGAGTAAGGTTATCGCCCGCCGGTGAGCTATTTTATCATCGTGTAGGGGCTATTATAGAAGCTCTGCACGATGCAGAGCACAGCATTGGCGCACGAAGCTCTTCGGTGAGCGGGTTATTACGCGTGACTATGCCACCGTGGGTTTTTTCAAAGTATGTTATGCCTAAGTTGACCGAGTTTGAAACCCAATACCCGCAACTAAAGCTCGACTTTTTAATTACTGATCATTTTGTCAATGTGGTCGATGATGCACAAGATGTGGCAATTAGAGTAGGGCAATTAACCGATTCTGGCCTGCTTTCTCGTAAAATTGTCAACAACTCCCGTATCTTATGTGCAGCGCCAAGTTATATAAAAAAGCATGGTATGCCTTGTACACTAAGCGAACTGAGCACGCACTATTGGGTGTGTCTGCCCTGGCAAAGGCAGTTAAAACTGTATGATGAAAATAATAAAATACACACCTTTAATGCCAAAACGCGCTTTACTATTTCTAATTCCGATAACATGACACAAGCAGCCCTTGCCGGACATGGCATAGCCATTAAATCTAAAATTGCGATTAACGATGAGCTAAGTGCCGGAAACTTAGTAGAGGTGATGCCCAATGCAATGGCCCAAAGCGACGCGCCGGTGTGGTTTTTACGGCCTCAAAATAGCTTAACAACCCGTAAAACCGAGGTGTTTTATGAGTTTATGAAGTCTTTATTTGCCAGCTATGAATAAGCGGTAATACCCGCGCTTAATAATGAATAAGGTTACAAAGCCAATAAACTCAGCAAAAATAGCAATAATAATGGCGCTAACAAGCGCTGCTATTATGGAGTCTTTTTTTAACACTATTTGCCCTTCAAAGCGTTGCCATACTTGCTTTTTAATGGTGAGAAAGTCGCTGGTTAAAGTAAATAAATAGGGCGATTGGTTAAAGTTATTAACTGCCGCTTGTAAAGAGTGCTGGCGATTATTGAGGCTTTTAATATGGGTAGCCCCTTTACCAACAATATCATCACCAATATTTTCATAGTGGGCAATTAACTTGTTTAAATCGTTGTTAAAGTAGTTTTGAGCATCTTTTTTAAACGGGGCTAATGCGTTATTCGCTTCAATTAAATGTGCATCTAAAGCGTGCCCAAAGTCGCTTACAAAGGCCGGTATTTGTACCCCTAATAGTAAACCTGCTGCAAAAAAGCTGAGCCTTATGTAATCTAATAATTTACTCATTTGATCTCCTGTTTACTCAAAACCCACCTAAACAACGCTAAATTAACATTTGCGCTTGTTTTTATGCCAAAAACTCGTAATCTATCGGTAATAAAAATAACAATAGGCCTATGTTAAGGATGACTACCAAAGTAAATATGACATCAACGTTTGTTGATATCACTAAGCAGTTAAAACGCTTTGTGTCGCGTATTGTACAGCCCGATGACGTAGAAGACATTGTGCAAGAAACCTTTATTAAAAGCTACGAAGCTGATTTAAAACAAGATATTCAGTTTAGACGCAGTTACATGCTTAAAACTGCAAAGCACTTAGCGCTTAATCATATAGCCAAGTGGGATAACAAGTTTAATGACTCGTTAGAGCACGACGCAGAATTACCCCCGCTGCTTAAATCCTCACAACTTGAGGATGAATACACCTCAAAAGAGCGTTTTTTACTTTTTTGCAGAGCAACGGATCAACTAAATTCTTCTATCCGTAAATGCTTTATATTTAAAAAAGTGTACGGTATGAGCCAAAAAGAAATCGCCCAGCACATGCAATTAAGTGAAAGCACAGTAGAAAAACACATTGCCAAAGGTTTATTACAAACCATGTTATACATGAAAGAACATGAACAAAATCATAACCAATCTGCGGCGCATAATTCTGCTTGTAATTCGGCTCTATCAATTGAGAGGGCAGCAAAATGAGTAATGTTCATCAATTCACATCAAAAGATTTAATTTTAGAAAAAGCCTGCCAATGGATCAGCGCAATTGATAGGGGCTTAAGCGAAATTGAAAAAGAGCAATTTAAGCTTTGGATGATGCAAAGCACCGCCCATCAAGATGCCGTCTACGAACTTGCGCAGCTATGGGATGAATTGGCCGTATTAAACGAGTTAAGCAGTTTATTTCCACATAGAAGTGTAAAACAACCCCAGAAAAAAAGATGGGCGTTTTCTAGTGCTATTGCCGCGAGCTTATTTGCAGCATTAATGGTGTGTAGTTACTTATTAATTAACCTTGAAAATGGCTACAACGAAGAGCTGGCTAAAATAAATTACACCAAAATTTATACAACGAAGGTGGGCGAACAAGCCACGTATGTTTTACCCGACGGCACCATAGTGCAATTAAACACGAATAGCCTATTAGAGGTAGCTTATAGCAAAGGGCGTCGTCAGTTATTACTGAGCAAGGGTGAAGGGCGTTTTAATGTAGCAAAAGATGCATCGCGCCCATTTAGTGTGATGGCTGGCGATAAGAGCTTTACGGCACTTGGTACTGTATTTAATGTACAACGCAATACCTCTTCTGATTTAGAGCTGGTTGTAACCGAAGGTAAAGTGATGATCACCGACCCAAGTGTTGCGGTAAGTGCCAACGATTTTAAAGACTACCAACTGGCTGATAATAACGCTAAAAAAGTACGTAAAATCAATGCCAATATTGTTATCTCAGGTGAAAAAGCAATTATAGAGCAAAGCATTACTAAACCTATTACGCAGCTTTCTGTGGATGACGTCCAGCGTGATTTAGCGTGGCAAAATGGCATGTTAATTTTTAATGGCGAGCATTTAAGCGATGCATTAAATGAAGTGAGCCGCTACACCTCTACGCGTTTTGAGCTTTCAAGCGATGAGCTTGCCAATATAAAAGTGGCGGGTGTATTTAAAGCTGGCGATGTTGAGGGGCTACTTGAGAGTTTACAGACTAACTTTGCAATTGAGCATGAGCGTTTAGGTGAACATATGGTGAGCCTAACACAGCAAACTAAATCATAAGAAATGTTATGCATATCAAACAAATGTTAGGTGAAGTTGCATCTTTAAATGTTATTAGTAAAAAAAGGTTTAAAAAAAAGATAAAAAACTATAGAGGAATTTTGTTTGTCAGCTGTTTATATAAATTGCGCAGTAACCAAACGCATTTATTTAGTGGTTTAAGTGTACTTGCTCCGGCTATTTTTAGCTTGAGTGTGCAAGGGGCAACACAGACCACTGGGCAAATGGTGCAATTTGATATACAAGCGCAGCGAGCAGACAAAGCCTTAATAGAATTTGCGAAACAAACAGAGCAAACCGTGGTGTTTTCTTATGAGTTGGCAAAAAATTACCAAGCAAATTCGGTTTATGGTTTTTATACCCAATTAGATGCACTGCAAGCATTATTAAGTGGGACTGAGCTCGATGCGGTTGTTGATCAAAATGGTTTACTGAGTATAAAACTCAAACAAATCAATAGGAAAGATAACAACATGATGAAGCTTTCAGGGGTTAGTGCAGCTGTATTACCAGCATTGCTTGCAGCAAATTCACACGGTGTGAATGCAGCAGAGGATGTTGCACAAGAGAAAATAGAAAAAATTGCTATTGTAGGTAGCCGCGTAGCAGGGCGCTCAGTAGAAGATTTACCCGTACCCGTTGATATTTTAAGTGCTGAAGCACTTGAAAACACAGGCCAAACCGAAGTTGGCCGTATGTTGCAATCTATTGCACCTTCATTTAACTTTTCAAGCTCGTCAATCAGTGACGGCACTGACGCCTTACGACCTGCAACACTGCGTGGTTTAGGGCCTGACCAAACACTTGTGCTTATTAATGGTAAGCGCCGCCATCAGGCAAGTATTATTCATATCAATACCTCAGTAGGGCGTGGTACCGCAGGTACCGATATGAATGCCATTCCAGCCTCAGCTATTAAACGTATAGAAGTTTTACGAGACGGCGCAGCAGCGCAATACGGCTCAGATGCAATTGCCGGCGTAATTAATATTGTACTAAAAGATGGCAGCGAAGGCGGCAAAGCAGCGGTTAATTACGGGCAATACTCAGAGGGTGATGGCGAAACAGTAAACGTTGATTTTAATAAAGGGTTTGCCCTAGGTGATAGCGGCTACTTAAATGCAACACTTAATTACCGCGACCGCTCGCCTACTAACCGCGCAGGTTTGCACGGCTCGTGTCAGTTTTATGGGTGTACAGAGCTTAGCGACGGTACTTTACTGGCAGGCGATCCGCGTGAATTGACCGCCGACAGAGACACTTTTCGTATTGGCGATGCCGACTCACAACAATTTGGCTTAACCGTTAATACAGGGTATGAGTTAGGTGATGGTGAGCTTTATGGCTTTATTACTTATTCAACCCGCGATAACGAATCAGCCGCGTTTTTCCGTCATAATGCAAATGCGGGCGGTAACCCTGTTTTACAAGACAACGACGCAACTATTCCGTTAGGCTTTTTACCTAAAATCAATACCACAATTGATGATATTTCTTACAACTTTGGTTACAAAACCGACTTTGATAACGATGCAAGTTTAGATGTATCTTACACCTACGGTGAAAACAGCATTGATTACACAACAAGTGACACAATCAATGCCTCGTACGCTAACTTTTTACGTTACGAGCAAGGTTTAAGTGCCGCAGATATTCGCAGTACTATTCCACGTGAAGTCTATGCCTATGGCATGGAGTTATCACTGCAAACCATTAATATAGATTTTACACAAAACTTTGATGACTACTCATTGGCTATGGGTGCAGAAATTCGTACCGATGAATACCGTATTTTAGAGGGCAGCGAATATGCTTATCGTGATTACGACACCCTTGATGGGGTAAGTATTTACAGTGGTTTAAGTGGCGGTGTAGGCTCTGAAGATGCCTCTGGCGGCACGCAAGGTTTTGGTGGTTCTTCGCCGGCATCATCGGTTGATGAGTCACGCGATGTAATTTCGTTTTACCTTGATGCAGAAACCTACCTAATTGAAGATGTCATTTTATCAGGCGCACTGCGTTATGATAATTACAAAGGCTTTGGCGACACGGTAAACTTTAAGCTTGCGGGTAACTGGGCAATTACTGATGATGTGTCACTGCGTGGTGCATTAAGCTCAGGCTTTAGAGCGCCATCAATGCAGCAATTGTATTTTAACAATATCAGCACACAATTTGTTGTGGCTGAAGACGGCTCATTAGTTGCTGAAGAAGTAGGTACATTCAGAAACGATTCAACCCTTGCACAAAGTTTAGGTATTCCAAAACTTAAAGAAGAAAAATCGCAAAACCGCAGCTTAGGTATTGTCTACAACGTTACGGATAACATTAATGTTACTGTGGATTACTACTCAATTGATATTGACGACCGCATAGTAATTAGTAACCGTTTAGGTAAAGGGCTTTCTTCAAGCCTAGATGCTGCATTAATCAGCTCAGGCGCAGGTGCAGGACAGTTTTTCTTAAATGGTGCAGATACCGAAACTTCGGGTATTGATTTTGTAGCTACTTGGAATACCGAGGGATTAGGTGGCACGCTTGATTTTACTTTAGCAGCTAACTTTACTGAAACTGAGGTGGTATCGTTATTTACACCATCGGGCTCAGGGCTTGAAACCGTACCGGTTGAAGATGTTTTCTCTGATCAAGAAATTTCAATTATTGAAGAGTGGCAACCAGAAGATCGCATCAACTTAAGTGCGCTTTACCAGCGTGGTGATTGGACTGTAAACCTTTCACTTAACCGCTTTGGTGAATACACAGTAGAAGATGGCGGACGCCAAACCTACGGTGCAGAAATTTTAACTGACGTTAAAGTTAACTACTTTGTGACTGAAGATTTATCTGTAAATATTGGTGCAAATAACTTATTTGACGTGTACCCAGATAAAAACACTATTGGTAACTCACGCTCGGGCACAATTGTAGATTCAAATGGCAATACGATTGTAAGCAGTGATGGGGTATTTGAATACTCTCGCCGTTCAGCGCCATTTGGCTTTAATGGTGCTTATTACTATGTAGGCGCAGAATACCGTTTTTAATAAATAACACTCCCTTATGTTATTTAAGTTCAAAGGGCCGTAAGGCCCTTTTTTTGTATTTAGCCTTTTCAGTATTTATTTCTCAACCGCGATTTTATTGTGTTGCGCCTTACCTCAGCGTTAAATTATACCAATTTGCTTAATTAAACATTATTACGGATTGGTATACCCCCTGTATGGCTTTGATAATACTAAATGAGGCATTTTGGACTTGGCTATACATAGCAGGGTTTAAACTGGACATTGTAATAATAAAAAACCCAGCGGCTAGGCTGGGTTTTAAATATATGCAATTGAAAATTAATGCTTTTGCATACGGCTCATTTCGGTGTGGCAGCTTTGCATCGTTAGCAAGGTTTTCGCTAAGGCTGCTTCACAGTCGGCTGGCTGTGGTTTATCCATCGCTGCTTTAATTTCTTCAAGTGTTTTATCTTCTACCTCTTCAAGCTCTTTAACGTATGTTTTATCGTTATGAGAACTAAACGAAGTGAGTAGGGCTGTGTAAGCTCTGCGTGCTTCTACAGCAAAAGAAGAGCCGTCTTCACGCTCACCTTTTTCGTTAACTGCATAAGGTTGTAAGCGCTCAACACTTACTTTTCGTGCGTCAATCATGCGTTGAAATAATGCGCCAATGGCTGGGTCTTCAACTTTCTCTTGCGCTTTTTGATAAAAATCAATGCCACTGTTCATTACTTGGATGATGTCAGTAATATGAGTTGCTTCTGTTCCTTGATGGGTATTCATAATGACCTCTCTTTACATGAATTTAAGTTTCATAGTAACTGGAGCAAAGGCCATTCCACTTTTATTTTTATTTTTAACATGCTGAAATGGTTAGTTATTTTATTTATATTAAAGCTGTGAGGCTATTTAAAATAAAATAACCTCGCAAATTTTACATGGCTTTTGTAATAAGGTTATTTAAGCTCATCCGCCACTTCGGCTACTTTTTGGCGTAACCAAATGTGACTTGCATTGCGATGCAATAAAGGGCTCCAAATCATATCTAGCTCAAAAGGCGGTATAGGAAATGGAGGTTCTAAAATTTTAAGGCCTGCATCATCTAAGTAAATATTGGCAGCCTTTGAAGGTAAGGTCGCCACTAAATTTTGCTCTTTTGCCAAATGAATGGCTACATGGTAATTACGGGTAAACGTGGCAATATTTCGGTGTTTACCAAAATGGGCAAGTGCTTCATCTACCCAACCTAGCTTTTGTACATCTTTAGGGTCCATACCTACGCCGACCCCAAAGCCGGTTTTACTGACCCATATATGGCGGGCTTTTAAATAGCTGTCTAGGCTAAAGTTTTCGATAATTGGGTTGTCGGCTTTTACTAAGCAGCAAAAGCTGTCTTTCCATATGCGTTTATGATGAAAAGATTGCGGAAGGTTTTCAAAGCGGTTAATTGCCATATCCACTTTACCATTTTCAACATCATGAAACGTTACATCACTAGGCGTAAGTATATCTAGGGTTGTATCGGGCGCTTCTGCATGAAGTTTACTTAAAAGCTTTGGCGCTAATGTACTGGCTGCATAGTCACTGGCCATTATTCTAAATACACGTTTACTTTGGCTGGCTTCAAATTCGCGATTAGGTGCGAGAGTTTCTTCTAGGGTCATTAATATACCGCGAATAACCGGTTGCAGCTCTATAGCACGCTCTGTGGGGACCATACCTTCACTGGTACGTACCAAAATTGGATCGTTAAACAAGTTTCTTAAACGCTTAAGGCCGTTACTCATAGCGGGTTGAGTAATACTTAACTGGTTAGCGGCGCGGGTTACGTTACACTCACGTAATAGGGTGTCGAGGTAAACCAGCAAATTTAAATCTATTTTACTTATGTTCATTGTGTGTCCTTTAACGCTTACCAGTGATGAATAAAGCGTTGTGCTGTCGGGTATGGGTATATGTGACTAACATGACCCTTTTTTATATTTTGCTGAGCTTGCTTCCAAAAACTAACATCAACAAGCTCGGGGTGTGTACTGAGCAAAAACTGTTTGTACTTTGGGTTTGGCATAACAAAGGTACAAAGTTGCTCAGGAAAAACATCTTGCGGCGCAACTGAGTAACTTTGTTCATCAGTTAAGTAATCATCATAGCTTTTGGCCTTAGGTAAGGCCCTAAAGTTCATATCTGTTAGGTATTGAACCTCATCGTAGTCGTAAAAAATAATGCGCTTGTGTTTGCTGACCCCAAAGTTTTTAAGCAGCATATCGCCTGGGAAAATATTTACCGCAATCATTTCTTTAAGTGCTTGGCCGTACTCTTCTATTGCATCGGCAGCACTTTCTTCGCTGGCGTTTTCTAAAAATAAATTAAGCGGTGTCATGCGCCTTTCAATATATAAATGCTTGATAATAAGCCACGGGCCTTCAATTACCATAGATGAGCCAATGGTTTTATGTAGCTGTGCCAGTAAATTACTATCAAAGCGTGCCAAAGGAAATACGACGTTAGAGTATTCTATGGTATCAGCCATGCGGCCAACCCGATCATGGCTTTTTACCAGTTGATAGCGTTTAAGCACGGTCTCGCGGCCAAACGGTTTGCTTTCGCCAAACTTATCTTTAATTACTTTAAATACATAGCCAAAAGAGGGCAGCGTAAATACCATCATCACCATGCCTGGTGTGCCTGGCGCTATAATAAAGTTATCGTCTGAGTGAGACAAGTGATGTAAAAATTCACGGTAAAACTCAGTCTTACCTTGTTTATGAAACCCAATGGCATTATAAAGCTCAGCGAGTGTTTTATTAGGCATAAGTTGATTTAAAAATCGCACCATGGCTGAGGGCGCATGGGTTTCAACCATAAAATAAGCCCGTGCAAAGCCAAAAATCACCCGCATTTGCGACGATTTGGTTAATAGCGCATCGAGGTATAAGCCTTTATCTTCATGGTGCAGTACCGCAATAATAAAAGGCTGTACACCGCTTTGAGAGACCACTCGGCCGACTATGTAAGCAGCTTTATTACGATAAAAAGGCGCGTGCAAAATATCAAAGCGCATTTGCCAAGGCTGGTGGTGAGTGTCGGGTGCTTGTTTGTAAAATGCCTTTACGAGCAAACGTATATCCCGCTCTAAATTTACAAACGGGGCTTTAAAATCAAAATGCTCAATAATGCGCTTTATTGTGGGCTTTAAACCATCAACCACTGGAAAGTAGCTGCGGTACTCTGCCTCAACAGGAATGGCAGGGGCATCTTTTAATGTGGCTTGTACAAATATAAAGTCGTTATGAAAATAGCGTCTGTGGTACAAACGGCAAAATACTGAGTTATAAAATGTTTCGGCAAGTTCAGCTTGAGGATGAAAGCATAAAAAGCGTTGGTACAGTATTTTTACTTCAAGCCAAAGTTGCTCATCTAATTGCTCAGTTAACTGTGCTTGTTTTAATGCTTCAGTGGTTTCGTTTACTCTGTCATCGTAGTAACTAATACGCAGTTTACTAATTTCATTAATTTGCTGCCAATCGCGCTTTGCAAAGGCAAGCGGGGCTTGGGCGGTGGTTTTTTGAAACAGCTGATAATGCTTTTTAAAACCCGTTAAAATTAATTCAGCTATGTGGCGTGGCTGCATAAACACTCCTTAAAAAAGTGTATATAACGATTTTAGTACAGCATTTATAAATGTTAGTGGTGCTGTAGTGTTATACACGTTAGAGCTTTAACTCTATAGTTGTTAAGGTTATGTTATTTTAAGTTTAAAACCAAGATAAATATTCTCAGTTTTTATACTTTTAGCTTAAAGCATAATTGAGTGTGATGGCAAAAGCTAAGTTATTGGTAGGAAGCTATTTTTTTCTCTAACTTTTTAATGCGCTTTTCAATTTCGGTGGTTTGCTTTTTATGATCTTTATTTATTATTTTTAATTGCTTGGTAATATCTTTGCTAATTAACTTTTTGTCCTCGTCATCTAAAATACGGTTGAGGCGCTGTTGTTGGTTGTATTCTGCGCGGTCTTTTTTACGTTTTATAATCGCTAATTTATTAGTATTACTTCTCAGCTCAGCTTGCAGGTCAAGCACAATCCGTTCGCGCTCTAATGCGTTTAGCTCTTTTGTGTAATCTTGCGCCGGTGCAGTATTAATTCCCGATACAGTATTAATTGTGTAGGCGGTAGCGTTATCGTTACAAGGGAATTGCGAAAAGATAGTGCCGTTTTTTGTCACGCATTTATAGTAAGTTGTGGCATTTTGCGCTTGAAGAGAAAGTGGGCATACCATTACTGCGCATAAAAAAAGTGTGTGTTTTTGCATTAAGTTCATCCCTGAGCGTTTACTATGATTTAGTAAATATAACCTAGCTTGGTGTTATAGCAAGCTAGGTTAAGGGATAGGGCTATTGTGTGTAGGTTTTTAGCTTTTTAATACTTTGTACTAAAAACGGGATATCGAGGCTTTGCTCAATAGAAAAACCTTCAGCGGCAGATATATTTTTATAGTTACCGTCTGAATCTATTAGCGTAATTCTATCTTTTTTGTAAGCAATAACTACGCCTTGCGAGTAATTAACGCCAGTGTCCGTTTTTTTCTTATACAGGTTTTCACCTAGCATGGTTTGTTTAACCACAGACTTACAGTTTAAGTACTGGCCTACACTGGTTGCAATAATATCACTGGGTTGAATAAGTCCATCTACCTTGGCTATTCGCTTATCTGAGCTGTATAACACCGATGATGTAACTACTTCCGAGCTATTATTAGCTAAGCTAAACGCAAAAATATGGGTGTCGTCACTGCGAGGAGACGGATTATCTTCACCTTTAATGATTTTAATTGCGCTGTTTGAATGCGCTTGATCGTTTATAAAGTTTAGCTTTTCAATTCCAGCAAGCTCTATGCTTCTGCGCTGACTTTGCCACGCAGGTAAGGTTTGCTCTGATAAAATAGCCATTTTATAAAAAGAAGGTAAGCCATACACTAAACTAAACAAGCTATCGCCATGGTGTGTTGGCTGTAAAAACTGATCAGTTTTATGTAGGTTTTTATGCTTGGCAACAAAGCGTTTTAACTGCTCGTTGGTATCAAATACAAAAATATCGACTTGCTGCGCAGTGTAATCTTCACATTTTTGCATTGGCGCAGGTATTTGGTAATTAATATTTTGGTTATTAATTCTTACATTGTGAGCTTGTTTATAGCTTTCAATGTCGAGCAAATCATTTTTTGCTAATAAGCTTTTAGCGGTCGTAGGGTACGACAGCGGTAAAACGTTATCTTGCTTCGTTATATCAAACTTTAGATTTGCATCTGCCCAAATGTGAATACTGTGGCTAAGTGCAAAACACAACACTAAAAACGAGCTGGCAAAACGGGCAAACTTAAGTTGTTTTAAACGCGCTAAGTGCTGCCATGTATAGTTACTTACAACTAATTGGAAGCCTAAAATGAGTAAAACAATCCCCCCGGCTAACAACGTAGTAAGGGCAGGCGAGCTAGTTAGACGATGCCACAGTAAGGAAATGATTTCCGGTAGCGCAGAAGAGCTTAAATGGTAGCCCAAATTAACGTATACATACGCATCGAGCGTTAAAATAGACGCCCCAAGCGTAGCAATAACGGCAGCCATACCTCGAATATGTCGAGGGTAGGGAAACACTAAGCTTAAAGGAAATACCGTCAGCACAAATGCTAAAAAAGCGATAAAGCTCGTATGGCTCAACCACGTCACTAACATGTAGGTAATACCCATAAAGCTAGTTGGCGGTGAATCTGCAAATAAAAAGCTTAGGCTAATAAAAAGCGCTAAACCAATATTTGCAAAAGTGAACCAGTGGCCCCAACTTAATAACTGACTCGCTTTTGACGAAAACTGATTGTGCTGCGATAAATTCATATAATTTATTTAACCGACTGAGCAAGTGCTTTTGCAAAGTTCTCAGTTACGGCTTGTCTTTTCCCTGCAGGTACATGCTCTTTTAGGATATGCGTGATAGAATTTCCTAAACACATAAGGCTTAAATCAACCGGCGCATTGTGTTGCGTTAGCACATCAATAAGCTGATCGACGATTTGTTCTACTTCTTCATTAGAGTATTTTGATAAGATTGGCATCAGTTGGTTCAATAAAAGAGTTATATTCTCGTATTTTAACACCAGAGGCGTGAAAAACAAAGATGACAACAGACGTTAAAAAATTAGTCGTTCATTATGTAGACAAAAAAGACGACGATACGCAAATTCACCTACGAAACGATGAAATGGTGATAAACGATAAAGTCGCTGTTTTTATCGAACAACTTCATCATGCATACAACTCAAAGCCAGGTAAAGGTTACTGTGCATTTAGTGGCGATAAAAACAGTGTTGTAGCCTCGGCAATGCAAAGCTATCGTAATGACGAGTTAGGCTTTTGGCACATGACCGAACAGGCATCCACTGTTTTAAAAGAAGAGTTAGATAAATATGCCTTTAGCGAAACAGGCTACTTAGTATTTTGTCATTATCAGTATGTGGCTACTGATTACATGTTGATAGCTATGATCAATATTAAAGAGCACTACAGCATGACCTCTGAGCTTGATTTAGCAGCGTCTCGCCACTTAGATATATCGCGCATGCAACTAGCTGCACGTATCGATTTAACCGCGTGGGATACTCAAGCTGAGGACAATCGCTATATCTCTTTTATTAAAGGGCGAGCAGGGCGAAAAGTAGCAGACTTTTTCTTAGACTTTTTAGGTTGTGAAGAGGGCATAGACCCTAAACAACAAAGCCAAGTGATGCTTAATGCCGTTGAAGACTATTTATCGGAGCAATCATTCGATAAATCAGAAAAAGACGAATTACGTAAGCAAGTATTTGACTACTGTAACGATTGCGTAACCACGGGTGAAGATGCAAGCGTTACTGAGCTTTCGGCTACCCTAACGAAAGGTGACGATAGTCCGTTTGATAACTTTTGCAAAGAGCAAAGCTACGATTTAGAAGACTCTTTCCCGGTCGATAAAAAAACGGTGACCAGTATGGTTAAGTTTTCGGGTTTAGGGGGCGGTGTTAGTGTTAGTTTTGAGCGTAAACATTTAGGTGAGCGCGTAACTTACAATGAAGCGACCGATACACTGGTTATTAAAGGCATTCCACCAAACTTAAAAGATCAGTTACAGCGCTTTATGGAAAATGAAAGCGAATAAACTCATTTGATCTAGTTAAAAGCCGATTTAAGAGCGCGATATTTTTATCGCGCTTTTTTTATTACCTTTAATTTAGTTTTATTAATGCTCTAAAGCGCAGCGCCTCTAAATCTCTTCGAGGATAAATCCTTTATTACAGGCTTTGCCCGTCACACCAACAAGTTTTGCGTCCACAAGTAAAAATAGCCACGGTGCTAAACTTAGGTTGTAGATACCATCTCTCATTTTAAGCTTCAAGGTCGTACTTAACTTACTTGGAGCTTAAACGCTTCTTGGTTTTTTATTACACCAAAACATATATGGATGAGCTTTCTCATATTCGCACACACAGTTTGCATCGGTGTTTTACCGTTATTTATTAATGTTAACTTGTGTCGTTTTATTGTTTTATTCCACTGCCCAGCGACAATAGCTGCCATATAGAGTTTGCAGCGAATTCTGGCTGGCCCAAGTTTACTAATTGATGTTCGCCCTTTTAATTTACCCGATTCATTATGCCGTGGAATTAACCCACAATAAGCTGCTGCTTCTTTGGCTTTATTAAACTTTTTAGCCGCAAACAAATATGTCAGCTCTCTCGATAATACATGCCCAATGCCAGGTATAGACTCTAGTAGTTTCCTGTTTCTTTTTAAAC
>Ga0208895_1000261_pt1 | contig 25373 bp, 23 predicted proteins | sample ETNtaG_10_FD_185765 | JGI IMG/M metagenome (GOLD analysis project Ga0208895, IMG submission 185765) | Marine microbial and viral communities from oxygen minimum zone, Eastern Pacific Ocean - ETNP201302SV82 (SPAdes) (version 2) | ecosystem: Environmental > Aquatic > Marine > Oceanic ... | reverse complement strand
TATCCTGGATGAACCACACATATCCCAATGGAATAATGGATGAAAAAAGATGAAGAATCTTCCGAGTGACCTCGTTAGTTGGGATAGATTTCACTTATCAATCATTTGGTTAAAAATATCCTGCATGTCCAAAACACTTATAGTCAAATCGATGGTTGAAGGCTCTTCCAGAACTGTTTCCGCAGGGATAGATTGATCTAAAACTGTGTATGGGATCAGGTCTTCGTTTTGGCGATAGAATAATTTCCCTACAGAGAAACCGGCTTTTTGAAGATCATTAACAGCTTTTTTCTTACTCAACCCAAACAAATTAGGAACTTGATAAAAATTTGGCGGGACACCCAGGCTAACAGTCAGATGAAGCCCCATACCTTTGTTTAACATGTCTCCTCCTTTAGGATATTGCCAGGTAACATTGCCCGAAGGAACATCTGAATTAAATTCTTTATAAACCGTATCTATCTCCAATCCGGATTGAGTCAGCATTAATTCCGCACTCCGAATAGATCTCCCAATCAAGTCTGGAATTGAAACCGATTTTTCTAAATGGGCAATTTTAAGTCTGACAGTGCGGCCCTCTTTCACTCTAGTATTAGGTAATGGATATTGATCCACAATTGTTCCAGCTTCGTATGTAGCAGAATATAAGGTATCAGAGACAAGACCATTATATCCTTCAGAATCTAAAACTTTCATGGCATGTTGAAGTGTTTTTCCTGTCACATTTACCATATATCGTCCGTCATTCATACGCACATATCCAGGCATGATAACCACATCAAACAACAGGATGGCCAATAGGGATAAACTCCCAAATATGGCAATATAACTAGCTATTTTTTTAATCATGATCGTGTGATCCTTGCTGCAAACAGCCCATCAACGCCATGGATGTGTGGAAAAGTACTTAAACATCCCATTTCATTAATCCAATCGGGCATCACCTGAGATGGTCCTGTCATCAACTTAAAGTCAGCATTTAACTTAAGGAACTGTTCAACCACGTTCCAATTTTCTTCCGGTTCCATAGAACACGTTCCATAGACCAAAGTTCCTCCATCATTCAAGAATTGGGACATATGCTTCAAAAGCTTCATTTGTAAAGTTGCCATGTCAGAAATATCTTTCGGTTTTCGTCGCCAACGGATATCCGGTTTGCGGCCCATCACTCCTGTTCCCGTACAAGGTGCATCAATCAATATTTTATCGGCCATAGGAAAATTATCCTGAGTAGCATCCTTCACACTCCATTCAATATTTTTGCGTCTATGTCGATCCAGATCATTTTTTCCACGATTTACTCTTAATTGATCCAAATCTGATGCCAAAACTCTTCCCTTTTCTCCCACTCTTTCTGCAATAAAAAGTGATTTGGTTCCAGGTGCAGCACAGACATCCAAAACAGTTTCTCCTTTTAACGGGTCTAAAAATTCCACAATTGCACCTGACGCCGGATTCTGGATTGAAACTTGCCCAGATTGAAAAAGATCTGTAGAGAATATTTTTCCGGAACCGGTCAAAATCTTTAAAAATGAATCGGAATAATTTTCTGCTTCAATTCCCGATTCAAGGAGGGATTCCTTTGCATCATCCACAGTATGGTTGGTCAAATCGACTCTGACAAATATTTTCGGATTTTTATTGATGCAATTAACTAATGCAAAAAATCCACTTTCACCAAATTGATATTTCCACCTTTTTTGGAGCCAGATCGGCAATGAAACCCATTTTGGCTTTTTCTTTAATGACTCATCCCAATTTGAATCTTTATCCCTATATCTTATCAAGTTCCTCAACACCGCATTGGTCAGTCTAGATGCTTTCCGGCTTAAAACAGTCTTTGTCAAATTAACCAAGGAATCTACCGCAGCATAATCTGGGATGGATTCATCATAAATAATCTCATAAAATCCAACTCGTAAAATGGAAAGCAATGACGAATCTAAGCGATTGATTTTTCGTCCGGAGACATATTCAATCATAACATCCAAACGACCTCTAAGTCTGATGATTTCATTTGTCAAAACCATGGCTCGGGATTTATCTATAGATTCAGGTTTAAAACTAGAAAAAACTTGGTTACGTGACATAACCAATTGTTCGTTCTTTTTTTCGAATCGGTTCAGGATCTTTACAGATATAAAACGAGCATCCTGTTTCATTCGCCCAACTTATCTCCCATTTGGATGTTGTTCCCTTTCATGAAATTAGACACACTCATTCGTTTCTTCCCTTCTAACTGAATTTCGGAGAAAGCTAATAAATGTTCACCCGTATCCACGAATATTTCTTCAGAATCAGCCTTAAATACTATTCCATCTCCTAAAATAACACCTTCATCTACAACACGCGTATTGAAAATACGCATTCGTTTCCCTTTCAAAGTGGTTGACATTCCAGGATGAGGTGATAAACCCCGGACCCAATTATGTATCTTTTCAGCAGCCCAGGACCAATTAATAATTGTCATCTCTTTTGTAATTTTTGGTGCCTTAGTTGCATCATTATTATTCTGAATAATAGGTTGTAGAGAACCTGCTTCAATGCCATCTAATGCATTTACAACCAAATTTGCTCCAATTGTGCTAAGCCGCGTTCCCAGTGTCAACATATTATCATTAGGTAAAATATCCATTTTTTCCTGTAATAATATGTCTCCTGTATCTACACTTGGCATAATTTGAAAAACCGTGATACCGCTTATTTTATCTCCATTCATAAGTGACCATTGGATCGGTCCTGCACCACGATATTTCGGCAATAAGGATGCATGGAGATTCAAAGCGCCAAATCTTGGCAGATTAATCAATGATTTTGGTAAGATTTGAAAAGCCACAACCACAAAAACATCCGGATTCAATACGGATAATTGATTATGAAGTTTATCAGATTTAAGAGTTGACGATTCAAGGAGATTCAAATCATTTTCTTTCGCAAATTGACCAATAGCAGTGGATTTCAATTTACGACCACGACCCATGGGTTTAGGCGGATTGGAGACGATACCCACAACATCATGCTGGCTAGATAAAAGAGCTGTTAAAGTTGGGAGAGCAAATTGGGGATTTCCCATAAAGACAACGCGCATCAAGTCACTCCCATGCAAAACTGAAATAAATGATTAAAGGATAAACCCCTTTTTGCCAGACTGAACCTTATAACGCTTCTTGGATATTTTTTCTATTTCTTTCAATTCCGTCTGATACTGAATCTTTTCAATTTCACTCACCCGATCTATAATATAAATACCATTCAAATGATCAGTCTCATGCTGAATAGCTCGAGACAACAAACCTTCAAATTCATCTTCATGCCATTCTTCATCCGGAGTTTGATATTTTAAGGTGACCTTTTCCGGCCGTAAAACATCTAAAGATATTCCGGGTAAGGATAAACATCCTTCCTGATAAACACCCTCATCGCCATACTTAGAGATAATTTTACTATTGATGAATACGTGAGGGGTTTCAGTTTCTTCTGTATGAGTTACATCTATAATGAAAAGATTCATGTCCAGGCCAATCTGGTTCGCTGCTAAACCGATACCCTCCGCTTCATACATGGAATCAAACATGTCATCCAACAGGGGATCTATGTTGGAAAAATCCTTTAACGAATCACATTTCTTACGTAGGATCGGATCCCCATAATGAACAATATTCTTGACGGCCATTAGGATTGTTCTAATTCTGTATCTTTTATTTTTTCCGCTAAACCGGCAACGGCAGTCTTGTTGATTGTAATATTTGTGTTATTATCAATTTTAATGATGGCTTGACGGCCTTTTTCCTTAAATCCCTGAACCGTACCATAAATACCACCCATGGTGATGATTTTATCTCCTTTTTTTAAATCACCCCGCATGGTGTCCTTTTCTTTCTGGCGTTTGGTTTGGGGTCGAATCATCAAAAAATAAATGATGAACATGATCAAAATAAAGGGCAAAAATGCGGTGATGCCACCTCCACCTTGTCCCGGTTGTGCTGCTGCGTATAAAAAATCCACTGTATTTCCTTAATTTGTTGGCGTGGAAATTACCTTTTCTATGAGATTAACTCAACGAGTTCAGTGATTTGATTTTGGATATATTTTATTCTACACTTCATGCGTAGCCGCTCATGAGAAAAAAGAGCTTTATTTAGTTAAGCTATATTTTTTTATTCGTGATCTTCGAAAATCGTATCTTGGTATTGGATGTAGATTAAGATCATAAAATTGTTAATCTGGTGGATTGAGTGAAGTTGATATTGAACTAAAATAAAATTTCTATAATCGTTCCATTCTTAGGAGACGATTCAATAACATGGAGTCGCCCTGAGTGAATCTCTTCTACGATTCTGGTTGAAAGAGATAAGCCCAATCCCCAACCTGCCCGCTTTGTACTAAATCCCGGCCGAAAAATATTTCGCCAATCTTTTTTCGGAATTCCTTTTCCGTTGTCTTGAATTCGGATCTTAATCGCATTTTCATCTTTTCGGAGTGAAACTGTCACTTTACCGTCTTCCCTATCAATAGCATCAATCCCATTTCGAATAATATTCTCAATAGACCAGGCCAGAAGAGAGCCATTTGCTATGATAGAAATACCCGGTTGAATATCATTAATGAGTTCCACTTTTTTCCCCAATGAAGGCATCCGTTTCATCAGGTAATTCACTACACGCTCCACACGTTCGGAAAGATCAAATTCTTCCATCTCAGGTTTCGAACCCATCTTGCTGAAACGTCGTCCAATTTGTTCCAAACGCAATAAATCTGCTTCCATTTCAGGAATCAATTCCTCCGTTTTTTCTGGATGCTCTTTCAACCAATCCACCCAACCCATAAGAGCTGATACGGGCGTCCCTAATTGATGGGCAGTTTCCCGTGCCATTCCTACCCAAATGTGCCGTTTTTCATTGTTCCTAATAAAGGAAAAACCTACAAACCCTAGGAATATGAATATTGCTATAGCTACAATCTCAAAATAGGTCCACCATTGCAATTTTTCGACAATTGAAGAGTCACCATAATGGAGATATCCAAATATAATTTCCCCAATATTAGCATCACTGTAAATCAAAGGAATTGGTTCATTTAATTTGTCCATTGTTTTCATCAACCGTTCCCTTTTACTCAGGGTATTGACCGACTTAGGCAAATTTTTCCACATTTGCGGGTGATGCTCTGGATCTGTCTGGATCAATGGAAATTTAACTTTTTGGATAATATTTTCGAATACAAAATCTAAATTCGCATCATTATCATCCTGGACAATATTTGCTATGATCTCCGCATAGAGCCGGACGATCTGACGATTGTCATTCCGCAATTCTGTAACCAGAGATTGGGTATAAGTAAGGAGGCCAATGATCAGTGCAATTCCAAGAATGAAAAGTCCTGCTTTTATATTCCCTGTATGTTTATAAAGATTCATATTAGAAACTTTCTACTGAAGTAATTTTCAATTCTCTTTTTCTTTCCACAAAATGAATCCAAATCCAAAGAGAATGGCCAGAAAAGAAACTCTGGAGAGGATACGTGTCTGTTTCCAGGATGAATCATCATACCGAAATTTAATTTGATGTTCACCGGAAGGAACGTAAATAGATCTCAATATATGATTTGTTTGATAAACAGGTGTTTCTTCCCCGTTCACATATGCACGCCAACCCGGCTTATAATAGATTTCGGACAGGACAAGCAGCCCTCCTGTTTCGGATTGAGATATAATATTTACCTTGTTCTCTGTCCGTGAAATGACATCAACCTGCCCGGATGCCATTCCGTTCAATGGTTCACCTTGATATTTATAAATAATTGCAGTATTGGAAGGGTCAAACCCGTTTAATAGAGTTTCCATTAATGACTCTCGCTGCGTTTCAACTGATTTTACATTTCCCACAATCCATGCTTTAGGAAGCACATTTTTATTCTGAAAAACTCCGGGTACATCTTTCAAAGCGATAAAGTTAGGATTGTTTATTTTTTTGCGAGTTAGGACATATTTCACATTCAGCATGTCCAAAATATGAGGGCGACTAAATCCTTTGGCATCCATAAGATCTTGGTAGTTCCTGAGTTTAATTGGTCTATAGCCACCAATACTTTCAATATTCCAATAACTGTATTTATTGGAATTCAACTCATCTGCAGGAAAAATCCTGAAATGATCATCATCACTGTTAAGATATTTTATAATGGCATTTTCTTGAAATAAGAGATCCATATTTTTTGAAGGTTTTAAATGTAGGAATTCAACATTGACTATCCATAAGTCTAACACAGCCAAACCAATTAATAAGTAACCAAAAATTTCTTTATTTATTTTTTTCTGAATAATTCCCCAAACCAGTCCTAAGGAACCTAAACTCACAGCTAAAGCTAATAATAACCCTTTTTGGAAAAGTTCAAATCTGACCTTTTGCAATTGTGAAAGGATAGCAGGGCTGTATCTCGCATCTTTTGCGACACTAAAAGAAAAAACAGATTCTCCTATTATCAGGAATAAAACGGACAAACCTGCTATGCCGCCTGCTACGTAAAGTACCTTTTTAAAAGAATCCTTTTCCTCGACTCTCTCCATTAATGAATCAAATCCAAATGCAGCAAGGATTGGGATAGTTACCGCTAGTAAAACATAGATCATTGATGGAATTCTGAATTTAGAGAAAAAAGGGAAAATAGAGAAAAATGGCTTAAATAATATTGGAAAAAATGATCCAAATCCAGTGACTAGGACCAAAATAGTTGTGATCCAGAAAAATAAACTATTTTTATCAGGCTTTTTAAGTAAAGCACCTAAAATGGCAAAAATAATGGCTACCAGCCCGAGATAATGGGTGGATTGGGTGAAAGGCATGAAACCCCAATAAGCCGCTGATTTAATATCTCTCGTTGAAAAATTTTGCAACCCATAATGGTAAGGGAAAAGGAAAGAAATAGTTTCCCTAGGGTGAAATGACCATTGTGTAGCATAATTCCAATCCGTTCCGGACTCTGTTTGCCCTGTTTGATCCAATACGGATTTTGCACCACGGTTCGAATGTTTCTGGAATTCATAAATATCCATATATGGATCAGAAACCATTAATAATGCAAGAAACAGACCTACTACGATGCCACTGATCTGTTTCCCACTAACCTTGGCTGAAAATGATTTTTCTTTCACAGAAAATCCCAATGTCCAGACCAAGTAAAAGCCAATGACCATCCAGGTGTAATAGACTATTTGTGGATGATTCACCCATAATTGGATCGCAGTGACCAGTGATAAAAGCAAGACAGATTTAAGGGAAGGTTTTTTCATCAAATAAAAAACAGCAGCCAGGGCCCAAGGGATGTACGCCATGGCAAAAATCTTATTCAAATGCCCCGCATTCACCAGGCCAAAACTATAGGGAGTTAATCCCGTCATTAATCCGCCTAAAATGGACGCCATTCTGCTGACCCCTATGAATCGCAATAGGACAAACATACCAAAACAGGTCACAGACAGAAAAAACCATACTTTTAATCCTGGATTGAAAAAAAGAAAATTTCGAATCGACTTCGTAGGATCTCCCGTCATATATATATACCCACCATAGGATGGCATGCCTGAGAAAAGATTTGGATACCATTGGGGCATATCATCATGCTCAGCCACATAAGATTCTCGCCACTGATTGATGGGGTGCCGTTCCAATTCATCATTTGTTGTTACAATTTCCCCGAAGAAAATCATGCGGTACAGAAAAATGGCCGGGATGATGGCAAGGATGACTGGATAATGTTTTTTCATTTTTTTCTTTTTTTCAATTTTGAAATAATTTGCTGCACACCATTTATCTCCCTGGGGCCTACAATCCCGAATCCAACTAAGGATACAGGATAAATAATGAAACAAAGGAAGGGTGATAAAAATTTAGCATTGGGAAAAGCCAGCATGAATTCATTCATTCCTATCCCTAATATTATAATAACAAGCGCAAGTTTCCAGATACGAGGCCATTTCCATTCAATAGCTACTTCCTTTTGGGACAGAAAATAAATTACAACTGTTAAATATAAAAAGGAGAATAAGGTTGCCCAGGCTGCCCCTGCAGTTCCGTATCTTGCAATCAAAATCCAATTCAACGCCATATTCACTATCATAGCGGTCATGGATATTAAACCTAACTTTTTATTCTGATCTTTTAATGCAGCTCCGGACAGGAAAAAAACACGGAAACCGTTTAAATAATAGGCAAATAAAATAATGGGAATAAATTTTGCGCCAGCCAGGTATGCATCTGTGGATGCGAGCTTTAATATAAAACCGCCCAAATTGGAGATGACCAGTAATAACAAACCACCAAGGACAGCAAAATAGAACAGAGCATCTCGGATAATATTTTTATTTTCTTTGTCATCAATTTCCATTTTATACATCATGGGAAGCCAACTTCGCTGAACCGGCACCACCAAAACCATTTGCAGGATCATCCCGATCCGATAAGCCACGCTGTAGATCCCGATTTCATCCGGCGTCACAAACATCGTCAGGAAGAACCGGTCAGATACATTCAAAATAGGAAATACCAGGAGCATGGGAATAAAAGGAATTCCATATTTTGCCATTTTTAAATAATTTGAAATTGTGGGTAGAACTTTTGTTTCCCAAACCAGGGAAATGATTACCAGAAAAAATAGGACTCCCAATGTGATCGTTTTAGCGATAATGAGTCCCTGAAGTCCGCTACCTTTCACCATTATAAACCAAATCGTCAGTCCACAAATACCGATCAACTGAAATAATGCAATCGTAATATAAAAAATTGATTTTCGCTTGAATTGCAAGTAATAAAGAAAGTAACGAAAACCGAATGTGAAAATAATATTGAGAAATGTCAATTTAACCAGTATCACCCTGGAAATATCCAATCCGATAAAGGTAGCAATGTCACCACTGAATAAAGACAGGATCCATAATAGGATCCCGCTGACGACTACCGTTCCAAAAAACCCTGAAATAACAAATTTTTGTAATTCGTCAGTGCGAGATTTGGGCAATAATCGCCAAAGAGAATACTGCATTCCGGAGGTGATGAAAGAAACAGCCAATAATTCCATGGTCTCCAACAAAGCATAATAGCCCACATCAGATAGATCCAAATATCGCGAATAGATTGGAATTAACAGAAAAGCAATCAATTTCGTTAAAACATGCCCAACGCCGTAAACGATTGTATCAGATCCTAACAATTTTATTTGCGAGCGAATGGCCATATTTTATTTAGTTTCAGAAACTTTGTTGATGCGAAGTTTATTTGTGGCAAATGGCAATCTTGCGATCGTCCATGGGAGAATCAAGGAAATCAATTTTCCTAAATAACTTGTCGTGGTTCATTAAAATTCTCTCAATTGCCTTAGGGGTAAAAACAAAAGTTTGTTTCGCCGTATTTATCTCACTGACACCAATAAAAGGGAATTCATCCCAGGATCTCTCAAAACTTGAAACCGTTTTCTTAAACTTAATATCATTTATAGTGGGAAATTCAATAATCAGTTTTTCCCGAGCTAAATGGGATAGTTTTCGCAGCGCGCTCACAGGTTCCGGCAAGTGGTGAATTACGTTCAGGAATAATACAATGTCAAACTGCTCCTCGATCGTTTCAGTAAAAATATCGCCTAAGTGAAATTCCACATCACTGCCTTTGATGTCTTTGAGGATCTTAGCGCCCTCGAATCTTTTTTTCTTTAGATCATAGCCAACAACTTTTTTGGCACCCAGTTTTTCAGCCTCAAAACACATATAGCCTAGAGCACACCCAATATCCAATAAAGATTTTCCATCCAGTGAATCGGGGAAAATAGTATCACGTGTGTCACTGCGATCTGCTCCTTTGGTATAAAAACCGTAGGGCAATTCTATCCGTTGGTATTCAAATACTTTTCTTTTTAGGATTTCTTTGATTTTTGCTTTTGAATATTTAGTTTTCTCCTGCTTGATCACGTTTAGCATTTCTGATTCATTCTCAATCACTTTGTATGTATCTGTCTCAGAATTAACCAAGGTAAATGGGATTCCATTGCGCTTCAATTCTTCGCACCACTGCCGGTACAATAATTCCAAATTAACCGAAGATATCATTTTGATCCATTTTGCTTTGGGATATAATTTTTGTTTATTCAGCCCCTTAGCTTCTACAAACTTCCTTTTTTTAATTCTTTTAAGTAATGTATCCCGAGAACAAACCAATACCACCGCTTTTATATCTGCCCGTGCCCGCTTGATGGATGTCCAACTCGGTATTTTTTCAAAGTCGAATTCGGTTTTTTTTCTACCATTCTGTGAAAATATACCTATCATTTTTTCCCAAAGTGTCTCCGATTGAAGCATGTTATAATGTAGAATTGTTTCGGGGTTCAAGACCTGATTGGATTGAAATGTGTGAGCCATAATAGTAGGTGTATTTTCAGGCAAGCTAGTGATTTCCTTGCATTTTTCACTCTGAATAAATGTGCTTTTCCCGGCTGAGGACGGCCCGCAGATGAGCCAAATCAATGGGATATTTTTATTGTCCATATTAATTTTTTACCTTGTGAATTAAATCCAGCCAATAATCAATGTCATGGCCTTTTTCCGTCTGCCAATGAAAAACACCGGAAGAATACATGTGTGTCAAAATGGGTTCATTTTCATGGAAGTATAATTCAAATTCACGAGCAATAGCTGCAAATTTATCACAACCAATATCTAATAAATCTCTGCTGTAAGGTGTGTCAAAAACAATGGATTGAAAACCAGTTGATCGAAAGAGTTCGATAATTTCTTTCCCAGTATCTGGTGAGGTTATACCCGTGAGATTTTCCAACCATCCACAGAAGTTTCGTAAAAACCGAAAATGATCCAACCGGTTTTTACTTGCGATTCCACCAAGCCGAACGATTTTCCGGATAACACTGTTCCATAATCTGCCCAAGGTTGAAGAAAAAGGGTAGAATGTATTTCCAGAAGCTTGGACAAGCGCAGTTTTAAAAAACATAAAAACCACACTGGGGTAATCATGAACCTTTCCCAATTTCCAAATAGGATAGGGTGCACCCAAGACGGATTTTCCATTTTTTGATAATGGGTTTATACAAAAAGTATCCCAACCGGATTTAAACACATGAATATCGGGATCAACAATCAGGGTAAATTCTGTTTCAACATTTTTCAATCCAAGATCCAAGGCAGATGCATGTGATTTGGAACGCTGCCGAATTCTGCTGTCATTATTTACAATGGTTAAATCAACCACATCCTGTAAGGATTCCTTTAAACCTTTATCTTTCCCATTGGTATTGTCAACAATTAGGAATTGAATATTTTCAGGGTGATCTGCCTTTTCAACCAGATTTGTGAACAAGCGTTTCAAATGAAACGATGAATAGAAACTTACCGAAAGCACCGTAATTGATTTTGTATCCGGAGAAATCATTTGACTGCCAGCAATTTTTCTATTTTGAATTCTAAATCAGAAATATCATTGGGAATTTCAGCATCTTCTCCCGTCCCGCTGGTGCTGATCTTTTTATCTACAAAATGTTTTACAATAGTCGGATCGAAATTGGTTTCAAGAAAATCAAACATTTTTTCACAATGATCTTCCGGTGATTGTAAAATGCCTTCAAATGACATATAAAATGTGGGAAAATCATTGTGTTCACAAAAGTCCAGCACTCGTTCTGTATAAGATTTCCACAAAGCCATTCCATTTATTAATGAAAGTTCATTTCTTTTTTTCAAAGACCGGGCAACAGCGATGGCGGACCGGGTGACAAAAATGATTTTGATATATTGATCTAATTCCATTTCTCTAAAAATATCCATCCACTGGGGTATGGTCAAACAGGTCCGGGGATCCTTCCAACCCCAATGTTCATAATTCGACTGATATTTATTCACCATTTTAATCATGGTTTTTCTCATTCGATTGTTGATAGTCGGCAGGGGAATTTCTGATTCAAAGCTTTTCACATTATAACCGGCTTTTTGCATTAGTTTATCATTGATCTTCCGGAAATCATAATTTTCATAGAATCCCTTCGGATTTTGTGGTAAGGGTCGTGGCCAAAAATTCTGATAGGTTCCCATGACGATTTTATTCAAATGTAAAATACCAGCTACCGTGGATGTGCCGCTACGGTGCATGCCAAGAATAATAGTAATCATTTGTAATAATTCTTTTTAAAGCCCACCATTTCATCCTGCTGAAAAACGAATCGGCGGATAAATGCCTGAATAAAGCCGATGCCATACCCAATGATCTGAGAAGGAATTACAACCAATAAATAAGGGAATATTCTCAAATCATTTTTTTTGACCGCTCCAAATAAAGATAATAATCCCAATGGAATAAAAATAAGTAAGAATAATTGGTCTAATGGAAAATCAAGGTAAATCGCAGTTCCCACAATGCTAAATCCAAACAAAGTAGCCAATGAAGGTAGAAAATGGATTGGTTCCAACATGGCTGGATCAATTTTCCCTAAATTAATACGAGCTACTCCCCAGTTAAACACTTGTTTAAAAAACTGTTTTATGGATGTTCTCCGACGGTGGTAAACCACGGCATTGATTAGGAATTTGATTCTTGCACCCGATTTTCTGATTCGATTGCTTAATTCAATATCTTGCCCATGGCGAAGGTCCCCAAATCCACCTACTTTCTCGTATACTGATCTTTTTAGTCCCATATTATGTGTGCGAGGGAAAAACTTGGCCATCATTTTTTCGCTGTGTCCACGCATACCTCCAGTGGTAATAAAAGAGGTCATGGCAAAATCAATAGCTTTTTGTAAAATCGTGAAATCATCCTTTGAACCATCTGGACCACCGCAGGCATCAAATGAATCATTTAGGTATTCTTCATAAATCGTTTGGATCCAATCAGGATGAGCTTCACAATCCGAATCAATAAATAAAATTAATTCACCTTCTGCAATATCTAAACCGTGATTTCGTGCTGCTCCAGGTCCCTGATTTTTTTGTGATATAAATTTAATTTTAAATGGTGAATTAAATTGCCATTCTTCTACCATAGACTGCGTAATGTCTGTTGATCCATCATCTGAAATAATAAATTCAAATAATTTTAAATCAACAGTTTGTTTTTTTAAAGATTCATACAAATGAACCAGTTCATCAGCTCTGTTATAAGTTGGAGTTATAATACTAATGATCGGTGGAAGCCCAGCCATGTTAGAAAGTTAATCTCTTGAGATGAATCGGCGGATTCGGTTTTCTTGTCCTTGTGTAGATCTGGTCATTAATTCTCCCAATAAGCCGATGGAGAAAAATTGAATTCCAATGATAATGAACATAATGCCAAACATCAAAAGTGCCATATGTTTAGAAAAGGGTTCCCCCAAAGCATATTTGAAATAGAGGACAAAACATTCGACAATAAATCCAACATTTAGAAATCCGATCCCAAACATGCCAAACAGGTGTAGTGGCTGTTGTGTATAGCGATTTAAAAATAAGATCGTGATCAAATCAAAAAATCCATGAAACATTCGGGATCCACCATACTTGGTTTCACCAAATTGTCTTGCACGGTGATTTACCACAATTTCAGTGATTTTGAATTTCTGTTGTCCTGCCAAAGCAGGGATGTAACGATGGCGACCTCCATAAACTTCTATCGATTTTACCACAGCTTGTTTATATCCTTTTAAACCACAATTGAAATCGTGGATCTTCACACCCGTCATCAATCTTGTTACAAAATTAAATACTTTCGATGGGAGAGTTTTATTTAGTGGATCATGGCGCATTTTTTTCCATCCGGAAACGAGATCCCACCCATCAGATAATTTTGATATCAGATTAGGAATTTCCGCAGGATCATCCTGAAGATCAGCATCCATGGTAATAATATATTCACCAGTAGCAACTTTGAAACCTTCTGACAAAGCGGCAGCTTTCCCATAATTCCGATAGAATTGGAGCAATTTAAAATTGGAATTCTTTGTACAGAGATCCGACATCCATTCCGTTGAACCGTCAGAAGACCCATCATCAATGAATAATACTTCCCATGCAGAATATGTGGATAGGCTATGCTCCAATTCCCTTACTAATTCTGGTAAGGATTCTTTTTCATTCAAAACGGGAATAACAACTGATACATTCATTTTTAAATTTGTAATAATCTCCATACTTTTTTCAAATTGAGATGTGTTTGAGTTCTAGTTCGTCCATTAATCCGAATTTTTACAGACTGAAATGAATTGTCATCGCTAAACGTCGCACCAACAAGAGCATTGGATTCATTGTCCAAATCGTTCTTTTCAAAATTAAGGTGCATACTTTGCTCATCACTCATTTCTGTATTATTGAATTCCTTTTCATAGTCCGGTTGAACACCCCATAAAATTTTAGTGATATGTTCTGGCTCCACAATTTGTAAAAATGGGAAAAATTCAAGGATCTGACCATAGGTATATTGTTTATGATCAATCAAATTTCGGGCAGTTACATTTTGTGGGGTTAACCACATGAGTAATGCCTTTCTACCCAATGGATCTTTGAATTGTAAAAAAGAACTGTCATGCTGTGATATAAATGTAAAAGTCAATGCACCTTGAATAGGACCTTGTGAAACAATTTTCCCTTTTCCAGTACAGGAAACATATTCTGCCAGAAGATCATGATAGGTCTTTTGAATTACTGGGATTGAAAATTGTGTGCCTGAACCAGCACATCCTGCAAGAATAAGCCAACAAAAAATAATGTAGCGAAACATTCAATCCTGTTTTTCTACTTGGTGGATTTTCGGGATAGTTTCTTTGGACTTCGCTTTTACCACTTCATCCAGATGTTCCTTAATGGTTTTATTTTCTGGGTCTATATTTAAGGATTGTCGTATAAAATCCAAGGCCTCCTCATAACGATTCATTTTGAAATAGATCCAACCGATAGTGTCTAAATAAGGCGCTGATTTCGGTGCTAATCGAATCGCATTCATTGCAAGTTCAAGGGCAAATTCCACATCTTCCCCTCTTTCAACCAAACTATAGGCATAATTATTGAATGCTTGGGCATCGGTGCTATCTGTTGAGATTAATTCCATATAAAATTTATCCGATCTATCCCATTCACCGGTGGTATCATAGATGAGTGCGAGATTATGTTTTGTATTTCTCGATTCCGGAAAAATAGCTAACGCTTGAGAAAGATGAATTTTAGCATTCCCATAATCTTTGAATTGATAATATGCTGTCCCCAGGAGATATTGCATGGTAAAATCCTGAGAAAATCGATCTAAATGAGGGCTTAATGCTAAAATTGCTTCTTCAGGCTTCTTTCCGCTCAAGGCCATGACAGCATTGTTAATAAATCCACGTGGATCATCAGGGAAATGATCAATAATAAGCTGGTTATATAAAATAGCTTTTTCATTCTCTTCTTTATCTAATAAAAGAGAAACGATACGATGTAACACATTCACATTCAGGCTATCAATTTCAAACGCATCAAACATAACATTCAAAGCCTTTTCAGGATCGTTTAATTCTTCATAAAGTGCACTTTTCTGTATCAGTAATTCTGTGGTTGTTCCCTGAATATTTTCGATCCGATGGATCATGTCCAAGGCCACATCAAATTTGCGGCTGAATAAGGTAAGATCTCGAATTGTTTCAAGAAATTTGATATTGTCAGGATCATCTTCTAACAATAATCCGCATATTTCCTCAGCCCGGTCAAAACTGCTGGACGTCAGGGCAATTTGAAGTGCCTGTTCCAATCCGTTGATCGACATGGAATTGATTTGATAACCTTCAATATAATAATCAATTGCCAAATCCCAATTTTTTTGAAGCCTTGCAAGATCAGCCAGAGTAAATAAATAATCCAGATTGTCAGGATCAAGTATTTTTAATTCTTTAAAGACCAATTCAGCATCGATGAACTTATTTTGGGCCAGATAAAGTTGCCCCAGCATCTCCCGTGCTTCTAAATCTTTTGGATCAAGGTCCAAAGCGATCATTAAATGGTCTTCGGCTCGTTTTCCTTTCCCCAAGCGGCGATAAGCATCTGCTATTGATATATGAATGGTTGCTGCGTTGGGATCCAAATCAATCGCATCTTGAAATTCCAAGACAGCTAAAGCATAATTGCCCTGATTCATTAAGAATTCACCCTGCATAAAATGATGCAAGGCTATTTCTTTTTCCTGTTCGGTATTCGCTGATAAAAAAGCGAAACAGGTCAGAATGAGAAGAAATTTGTTAATCATTTTAGGTGGGTGCAATTGTTGCATCATCATTGCTGTAAATTTTAATCTGATTTCCACCTACTTGTTTTGCATCATACATGGCTTTATCAGCGAGGTGAATCAAATCTTTCATATTTTCTGAATGTGTTGGATATAAAGACATACCTCCCGATATAGTCATCTGAATAGTTTCATCATTCATAGAATAAGGATAATCGGCAATATTATCTACAATCCTTTGAGAAACAACCAAGGCCATTTCAGAGGTAGTATTAATTAAAATTATGGCAAATTCTTCGCCACCATAACGAGCAACCACATCAACAGTACGAACATTTTCCGACATTATTTTAGCTACGGTTTGAATCACATAATCCCCATAAGGATGCCCCAATGTATCATTGACCCGTTTAAATTTATCAAGATCAAATATAAGGATAGCCATATGGTGCTGAAAACGTTTTGCCCGTTGAATCTCTTCTGAAAATCGTTCTTTATAAGTTTGATGATTTAAGAGTTTTGAAAGACCGTCATGAGTAGCATTTTGGTAAATTTTTTCGTATTCCATAAGCCAGTTCAATGATGCACCCATCACCCGTCCAATCAATGTAAGGTTTTGTTCATCTGCTTTGGTATAGGGCTGGCCTGTTATTCGTTCAATGAAGAGAGAGCCGCGACTTTCTCCATAAGCTATGATGGGGACACCTAATACAGATTGAAAATCAGTTGGTGCTTCATTTGAATTAAACCTGGCAACATTTTCATGTGATTCTTTCCAATTTTGTGATAGGACGACTTTTTCGCTCACGGTTGGCAATCCATGAAGAGTACCATGGCTGGGAAATTCAGTACCTTCAACAAACTCATCTATAACCCCATCTACCAATTTAATTATCGAATTCAACTCTTTTTCACTTTTTAAGGAAATAGTTAATCTATCATAATAGAAAAATGTCCGAATTAAATACTTGAAATGGTCCAGCACCTGTGATTCATCTGATTTGAAATTAAGTTCAGAAAGAATTTCAATAATTCGAGATTTATTTTCTTCTCCCATGATATGTTTTTCTAGAGATTCGAGGCTTCCTAATCCATGGGAGATAAATTTCCCCATTGTCTGCAAGACTGATTTATCTTTATCCGTCATATCAGAAAAGTGATCAATTCTTGTTAAAACAAATCCGGCAATGGACCCATGAAGGGAAATTGGACTTCCGATGACACATTCACTTCCTCGCCAAGGTTTAACATCGAATAATTCATTCCAGCCATCTTTATCATCCTTTTGATAAACTGTACTAGTATCTTTAAGAATAGAAGAAATAATTGAATTATTTGAGGGAATTGAATCTAGAAAATCATCTGTGTGTGAAGCTTGTAGAGAAAAAACACCCGCTTCAGGATCAATCATATAAATTGCCGAATCAAATTTTGGGTTTATGGCCTTTACAGTTGATAAAACTAATTTTTTCAAATTTTCATAGAGATGATTGGTTGTCTTTAAATCCGTTTGATAGGTGGTGGATTCATCCGTATCCGCTACTTCTGCAGCCTGGGCTGGTGAAGATGTTAATGATCCCAAAAGTTGGCTGTAAATCATTAAGATTACAATGATACCAAGCAATATTAAATATCTAAGTATTCCAGAATAATTGGATAAAGATTCAGGGAGAAATAAAAAGATAAATAGTACGAGGCAAAAGGCAGCGAGCGCCCTGGTAAAAGTTGGTAGATTGTTTATTGTTGACATTATACAAAAATCCCCGTCTTTAAAATTAACAAGTTTAGACGGGGATTAAAACCAGTTTGGTGATGAGCTCAAAGATTAATCATTCACAAAATGCATCTGCTTTGAGAAATCTTTTTTAGATTTTACTTTATTATTTTCTATGGATGAATCTGCATCTGCATCTGCCAAATCTGGAGTACGATTTTTCACATTTTGTAATGGTGGGTTTGAAAGACTTGGAACAGAATCTTCTGCATAAAATTGAGTTTGTGATGGGATGCCACCGTCTGCCGGTGAAACCAACTGCATCGACACAAAAACAAAAGCAATCACCAATCCAGTCATTAGAGATGCATATATAGGTGTAAATCCAAAAATAGTGCGCTGAGAAGTTATTGGAATATCAAGACGATTATGATCTGATTGAATCCGGGCCAAAAGACGATCATTGAAATCAGGAGATACTATCACCTTGGGTATGATTTTCATTTGCGCCATGTTCGTTCGGATGGATTCAACAAGTTCTCTTGCATCCGGATTTTCTTCGAGATAGGTTTCGAATTCTTTCCGCTTGGAAAGGGATAATTCGTTTTCGATGTATTCCGAGATTAAATCTTCAAATTGGTAGCGATTCATCAATATTTTTACTCCTATTTTATCTTAAGTCTTTCAGATCGACCTGCAATTGCAAGCGCGCCCTGTTAATTCTTGATTTGACTGTCCCCAATGGAACATTAACAATACTACTGATGTCGTCATAAGAAAGTTCCTGAATATCCCTTAAAATGATCACTGTTTTGAAATGTTCCGGTAATGCATGAATGGCAGCCTGAATTCGTTTTTCTGCGAATTCGCTTTGTATTTCCTGGCCTATTTCCGGTTGAATTGCAGGTAAGTCATAGTCCCGTTCATCTCGAGTCATCTGACTCAATAGAGTAGTTTTACGTCTCTTTCTTTTTCTTAACTCCGTGTTGGCAAGATTTCGAGCAATGGTATAGATCCATGTGGAAAATTTAGCGATCTCACGATAATAATGTTTTTTCACATACAATTTCAGCATGGTGTCTTGCACCACATCTTCTGATTGTTCCCTATCACCAAGAAATTGGAAAACAAAATTGATCAATCGATCCCGAAATCGATTCACTAGTTCGATATACGCATTTTCATCACCAGCTTGGAAGCGAGCGATCAATTGTTCATCTGTGTAAACAAAAGGTGCTTTTTGTTTATCCAATGACATGTCCGATAAATTGAATGAGTTCTGTTTCATCATTACTGTAACTTGTTTTTTGCCTTTTATCAATATTACCTAATTCATTTAAAGCACATTCCAATTTTTTCTGTGAAAATCCGCGGGCATACTTTGGAATTTGCTTCTTTACCGATGGCGGTATTGGCATATAACCACGCGGTTCCCCTAAAGTTCCATTATTCATTTTAGCAAAAAGCATTTCCTGGAAAAGAGTTGTGAGGGGATAAATAAGTGAAATCATGGTATCATTTGATGTGATAATGGTTTTTCCCAATGATATGGCTTTATCGTAATCTTGTCCTCCCAAAGCTTGCAGAAATTCCCATCGCTGCCGGTCCCGCTTCCAACCAGAAAACATATCAATATCTTCCGAATTAATGGTATCCCTATCTCCAGTCCAAAGGCACACTTTTTCAATCTCATTATTCAGATGTGCCACCGAATCACCAGCCATTTCTACCATAACATTCACGACACTGGAGTGAGCCAATTTTTCCCGTTCCTTAAAAAAGAAATTTGCCCATTTTTTCATATCCTGTGCATATGGGGTTTGAACGTCAATAATACTGATGATTTTTTCAATTTGAGTTAAATATTTGGATTTGGCCATCCAATCATCATTAATCAGTACCAAAATATGATTTTCCATAGGGGATTTACAATATTGTATTAAATCATCAATTGGTCTCCCCTTCAACTGCTGAGGGTTTCTTAAAACAAATAGTTTTTTACTTGAAAAAAGATCACTCATTGTGAGACGATCCATTATCTCCTTCCCCTTCATATCATCTGGAAGCATAAGCGTATGATCCTTATCTGAATCACCGAAAAAAGTTTCTGATACTTTCTGAATAAAAAAAGTTTGAAGGAATTGGTCATTTCCTTTTAGAAAATAAACTGGGTGAATATTCCCAATCTTCAAGTCATTGATAGCGTCTTTAACTTTCATTTTGGGTCTGTAAACTCACAATATAAACAGCAAGGAATGCAAAAATAAAACTCGAAAGTCTTTCAGTAACCAAAGCCTTTAATGCAGGAATGTTTGCCCAGATGATCGTGGTGAGAAATCCCACCAATAAACCGGCGATGATGCCCTTGCGCGTAGTCTTTTTCCACCAGAGCGCCATAACCAAAGCAGGGCCAAATGCTGAGCCTAATCCACTCCAGGCATAACTAACCACGCCAAAGATCTTTTTGCCTTGAATTTCTGAAAATATGGCAATTCCGTACGCTGCCAAACCAAGAACAACAATCATGATCCTACTCAATTTTACCAGAACTTCCTGAGAGAGATCTTTCCCAAGATATTGATGATAAAAATCTTCCGTGACGGCAGAGGTAGACACCAGCAATTGTGAATCTGCAGTAGACATCATGGCTGCAACAGCGCCTGAAATAAAGAGTCCTGCAAGAACAGGGTGTAGCAGACTTTTGGCTAAAATCGGCATAGATTGTTCCGGATCCACAGTAAGAAAGTATTCCGGGCCAAAATAGACCAATGCTACAAGTCCAACTAAAAATGCACCTGTTATTCCCGGCAAAGCCCAAGCAATGGCAATTTTTCTTGCTACTTTTACATCTTTGGAGCTCCGGATGGCCATATATCGAATTACCAGATGGGGTTGACCAAGATATCCTAATCCCCAACTTAATCCACCCAATGCAGTTATGAGTGCCGCAAAACCATCTTTACCGCCAAAAAAGGAACTGTTATTATTTTTAAAAACTGAATTCGCAGCCGCTAAACTGTCTGAAATAGTCATTCCCGATTCTGATAATTCAATATATCCGGCAATAGGCAAGATGACCAAAGTCCCGATCATGAGTATTCCCTGGAGAAGGTCCGTCCACGCAACAGCGTAGAATCCACCCATGAGTGTATAAATAATGATGATGGCAGCACCGATAGAAATCCCGGTAATGGAATCTAAATCAAAAAGTGAATTTAGTACCTTGCCTGAAGCGTGAAATTGTGCCGAGACGTAAAACAGAAAGAAAAATGCGATAATGACAGAAGAAAACAGGCGGATGATATTGGAGCTATCATTGAATTTTCGGTGGAGGTATTCTGGGATTGTGAGGGCATCATATTTTTCCGTTTCTTCCCGAAGCCGTTCAGCGATTAAAAACCAAGATGCGATTATGCCAAGAATAATTCCGATTACAGCCCAGGATTCGCTTAATCCAATGGTTATAGCAGCTCCGGGCAGCGCCAATAAAAGCCAAGCTGATTCACCGGAAGCCCGTTCAGAAAAAGCAGTAACCCACGGACCCAGTTTCCGCCCTGCCAGCAAATAATCTTCCTGGGTTTTATTAAATTTGAATGTCCAAACGCCAACACCCAGCAAAAATGCCAAGTAAAGAATAAAAATAATTCCAATCATATCCATATTAAACCACCAATGTTATGAGTCCTACTACAAGACAATATATACCGAAATAATGAAATTTTCCCTGCTCCAACCAACCAAGGAGCCATTTAAGAGCCACCACGCCTACCGCGAAAGAACTGGTCAGCCCTGCCAAAGCAACCGGGATGGGCATTTGAAATCCACCGCTTACATCCAATGCAGTTAAAAGTCCCGCACCACCAATAGCAGGAATTGCTAATAGAAAAGAAAATCGCGCCGCTTCTTTTGCAGATAAACCTAAAAATAGTGCGGCGCTGATGGTCATGCCACTTCGGGATACACCGGGAATAATAGCCATAGCTTGAGCACAGCCAATTAAGATGCATGTTAAAAAAGAATGTTCTTTATCCTGACGATTTGCAAAAGATGATCCAAAGAGAACAACTCCGGTAAAAATGAGTGCACCTCCAACAGCCGTTACATTCTCAAACAGGGAATCAATTGGATCTTTAAACCCCAGCCCAATACCAACTGCAGGCAAAGTCCCGATTAGAATGTACATAATAAATATTTGTGTCTTTTTTGAAGCAAGCGACAATATTAAGGATTTTATGTCATCAAAAAAGATGACAAGCACACTGGCAAGTGTTCCAAGATGAACAAGAATCTCAAATTCGTTTCCCGGTTGGTCGATGCCCAGGATTGCCTGACCCAAGACCAAGTGTCCGGAGCTGCTGATTGGTAAAAATTCAGTAAATCCCTGGATAATGCCCAGGATAGTTGCTTCTAGTATCGTCATAAGATAAAATAAAGTGGTGAGAATTTAGACGAGTGAAACGGAATCGGGTATTGGTAACTGTGAATTAGTAACGTGTTAATAATTAATTTGTAAATGGTTTTCAGATTATTAGCAGTATCCCAATAATCCAATCATTCGTCCAGCTTTTTTTCCGTTTCGACGATATGAATGATATTTTTCTGCATCACAATAAGTACATTCGGTTAAAGTTGTTATTTTCTCACGTTTAAATCCATTTTGGACTAATTGATGCAATGCCAATTTTTGGAGGTCAATTTGATACTTTCCAGTCCTTTTCTCTTCAATAAAATTTGGATCGAATTTATTGATCACATCATCACTTACTTCGAAACAACATTTTTGAATTGACGGACCAATCAAAATATCAAAATTAGATAAAGATTTTCCATTTTCTTCTATCTGCTTTGCGGATTGTAGTAAAATTCCATTAACCAATCCTCGCCAACCAGCATGAACCAAACCAAATACCGAATCCAACTGATGAACAAAATAAACGGGGATACAATCCGCTACCTGGATAGAACAAACTAAATTTGGATCCGAAGAAAAAACACCATCTGTATCTAAAATCCGACCCGCTTCCATCGGAAATAATATATTTGTGGAATGTGTCTGTTTAGGAATAATAAGAGAATCAGAATTAAACCCAGTTTGATCCGCCAGATCTTTTCGCCCTTCTAAACCATCAGCATTGAAGGATTTATAAGAGAAAATAGCCTTAATATTTTGATTGGAAAAATGGTGGGAAAAATCCACCCAGTCTTTGTGAATCATTCAGATGTATGACTATAAATAGTGCCATCATACACACCGATATTTTTCAATTTATTTCGTGAGTATTCCAACACCTGGGCAGAGCCATTTTCATTCCTGTTGGCACCGGTAAATTGGATCGATGTTTGTTCCCCATGAAATCCACTATGTTTGCGAAGTTTATCCATGAATTGTCTTCGATTCATAACTCCTGAACTTATTATGGATTGCACGAATGAAGCATGATCCCTAGCCAAAATGTGATAATTAGAAATTGAATTATCGTTACTAAATGTATTAGCTGAATTCACGTTCGTAATGATTCGCATACCTTGTACGTGGGGACCGATCAATTCCTGGTTCAATATGGCCATATCCAACCAATTTTTATTTCCAAAAAGCATGGTTTTCAAATTATACATGGGAAATTGAGTTCCTACATAGGTGAGTTCATCTTGTCTAATGGGAATATACATGGCATGGATAGTTTCAAGAACCACATTGGCAGAATCCCTCCTATCCATTTTCTCTTCTTCTTCAGGAATTTGATAGAAATCAGTTACATCCACATCAAAAAGCGCATCTAAACTGTCAATTGTTAAGTTCATAGCATCTTCATTGGGGTCTTTCTCCGGCAAAAGTGTCCATGCTATTTTTCGAATGGATTTGAATTGGCGTAATATATTTTCCGGTTTTTCAATATACCATTCCGTTGCCACCGGGTCCACTCCCAATTGGCGACATTCCTCTAAAAAGTGATCTGTCATGGCTTTTAATTTGCCATCACCAGGTGATAATACAGCGATATTTTCGAATCCCAATTCAGTAATCATCAACTGGGCGGTGCGACGAGCGATAGTTCTGGAAGACGGTGATAAAAAGAAAAGGTTTGGAGCAATGTCAGACAGTCCGGGTGCCCCTGAATTAGGTATCAAGATAGGTAAGGAAGATTTGAACCCAGCCAAGGTCAAAACCTCTTCTTCTAATAGTGGACCAATAATACCAATAATGTTTCGATCAGAATGGAGCGATTTCACAATTTGCAAGGTATTCACACCATCTCCCTTTGAGTCGAAAACCAGAAATCGTATGGAATGTACAGATGATATATCGTCTAGATAATCAGCTAGTCCTAATAGATAAGATTGGCCTAACTCTTTTTCAGGTCCCGACAAAGGGACTATGACCCCTAGAGTCATTGAGCGGGGAAGACTGCTGGGTTTTGTATTTTTTATTGTTGAATATATGTGGGAAAAGGATTGTGGAAAAACTTGCATATCAATTCCATTTAAAGCCAGGGAGAAATCATATGCATCTCCGTTTATCCAGGATAGGTATGCACGAGCCAAGTTAATAATTGCACGATTTGTTGAATTTTTTTCCCTGAAAAGGATTCCCTCTATTCTTTCCTCTTTCAGCCCATTGCCTATACAAATGATAAGTCGTTGGTCTATATCACTCAATTGAAGAGAATCTTTAGCTGTTGATCGAATCGATAAATAGTTTTTGAACGCTTCGCTATTTTTCCCTTGAGATAAGGCGATATCCCCCATCAAAAGTAACGTATGGTTTTGGTAGGGAGATCCAGGAAAATTCGAAAGGACGGATTTAGCAGACCGAACTGCATCTTGCCATTTATTTTGTTGGTATTGAGATTTGGCTAACATGAGCTGAGATGCGGGATCCCGATAATCTTTATCTGTGATCAGGATGGATGAAAAATATTTTTCTGAAAGACGATATCTTTGTTCCTTGTAGGTTTGAACTGCTACATCGAATTTTTCATAATAGGTCAAGGTGTCAAACCCATCTGCCTTTAGAAGATTTAGAATTAAGATTAATAAAATAAATTTAGGAAATAGCATGATTTATCTGGAATAAAACCGATATGAAATTATAGACTCTAACACATGGATGGAATAATTGGTTTCACTGTTTTTTCCAGCATATTATGACCTTCCAACTCTCATCTGCAGGAAAGATAGATTAAACTGGTGAGAAACAAAATTATATTTTATTTATTAATGAACGTTAGCTTGCCATTCTCAAATTGATAATAGACTTTTTTCCCCATTTCAGCCCCGTACACCCATTGTTCGGCAATGCCATGACGGCTGGATGTATGATTCAATTCATCCGGATTCCCTATTGAAATTCTAACTTGTCTTTCAGTCATTCCAATTTCAATTCCTTTATTCAAAACTTTATCAATCATTTCTTTTCCCCATTTCCGGGGCAATGGATCCGATGTATA
>Ga0208895_1000244_pt1 | contig 26389 bp, 15 predicted proteins | sample ETNtaG_10_FD_185765 | JGI IMG/M metagenome (GOLD analysis project Ga0208895, IMG submission 185765) | Marine microbial and viral communities from oxygen minimum zone, Eastern Pacific Ocean - ETNP201302SV82 (SPAdes) (version 2) | ecosystem: Environmental > Aquatic > Marine > Oceanic ... | reverse complement strand
GGGTGGGTGTAGAAGGTTCGCAAGACCACGACTTACTTTTGCGGGCAACTGCTGGTCTTAATCATAATGAAGTTGTTCATTTACCTTTCATACTTTATCACTGGCGCGTTATTGAGAACTCGACAGCCTCGAATGCTTCAGCTAAGTCGTACACGACCGATGCGGGAATTGAATCAATAAAGTATTTCCTCGAACAATCAGGCCAAAATGCCTCAGTTGAAAAAGGCAATTATCCAAATACATATAAAGTGAACTGGGCGCTGCCAGATGAGCAACCGCTCGTTAGCTTGGTCATTCCGACAAGAGATGGTTACGACATTTTAAAGCAGTGTTTAGAGTCTATTTATGACAAGACGTCATACAAAAACTTCGAAATCATTGTTGTGGATAACCAAACGACCTGTGATAAAACATTGGGCCTCTTTAGTGAGTACACCAATGCTAAAGCTAATTTCAGAGTTTTAAAATGGGATAAGCCATTTAACTATTCTGCTATTAACAACTTTGCAGTCTCGCAAGCCAATGGGGAAGTAGTTGGCTTAATAAACAATGATATTGAAGTTATTAATGAGGGCTGGTTAACAGAAATGGTGTCGCATGCCCTTAGGCCTGAAATTGGCTGTGTAGGTGCAAAGCTTTACTACCCTAATGATACAATCCAACATGCTGGCGTAATCCTAGGTATTGGAGGGGTTGCCGGTCACTCTCACAAATATTTCCATAAGAGCGAACCGGGGTATTTCACCCGTTTGCATCTTGTTCAAAATATGTCAGCAGTTACAGCAGCATGCTTACTAGTCCGCAAGTCTGTGTTTGAAGAAGTAGACGGACTAAACGAACAAGATTTGACAGTGGCCTTTAATGACGTAGATTTTTGCTTGAAAGTGCATACTGCAGGCTATAGAAACCTATTTACCCCGTGGGCTGAACTTTACCATCACGAGTCGATAAGCCGCGGAGAAGAAGATACGCCAGAGAAGGTGGCGCGATTTAATAAAGAAAGTGATTACATGAAGGATAAATGGAAAAAGCTATTGTGCAATGACACAGCTTATAACCCCAATTTGTCTATTACCCATGAAAACTTTTCGCTGCGTTAGGCTCTGAACAACTAGAAGTATTATGAACAACTTTCCTCTATTTTTTATCCATATCCCTAAAACCGCTGGTTCGAGCTTTCGTGTGGCGGCAGAACAATATTTTGGGCCTGAAGCTACTTATTTTGACTACGGTAAAGGCTCAAGCGAAACGCATCCTGATATTCTGAAGTTTGAATACGAGTCTAAAGACAGGTATCTAGCAGCAAAGAGCATAAAGAAAAATGCAAAGTTTTTATCAGGGCATGTCATTTACCCCAAATATGCTCCCTTCTTTCCGGCAAAGAGCGTAGTAACGTTTGTTCGTGACCCTGCCCAACAAGTGCGTTCACACTATGAACACTTTTCTAGGCTTCATGGCTATAAAGGCAGCTTCGAAGACTTTATAAAGGAAAACCGCTTTGCCAATATGCAGTCTAAAGCATTAAATGGCATCTGGGCTGATGCTATCGGATTTATTGGTATTACGGAGCGCTATAATGAATCTATAGCCCTGTTTAATAAATACTATGGAACCGATATTAAAGTACTAGATATAAACAAAAATACGGCCAAAGCATCCGGTATTTATACGTTCACTGAGAGTGAGACTTCACTTATTCAAAAAATGAACGAGAAAGACTATGAACTATACGACTATGCGCTTAATCGATTTGATCTACACAAAGAAATTTTAGACAAAGAGCTTCCTCTAGTTAGATTTGGTGAGATGAATATTTTGCCGAAAGATAAAGGGAAGCAACTTAATATATGGGCGTGTTGTTACGAGCAAGAAGAAGCATTAGAAGCCGATATCATAGTCGACGGCCAAGTTGTCGAACATGTCAAGTTATCTGACTATCGGGCTTTGGCCTCAGAAAGAAATATTCATCGCGAAGGGTATATAGGGAAGTCTTACAAATATCCAGATACTTTTAGAGAAGGCCAGGCAGTTAAAGTTGTAGAAAAGCAAACGCAGATAGTGATTTTTGAAGATGTTGTTAGCTAAAAAGCAAGCTTCCGATACTGTTAGGCCTATTAAAATAGTCTCAAAATGAAAAAGAAATTACAGCAAAAACAACTTCAAAATCGGGCCGTTGCAACTAAGCAACAAGTGCAGCGTTACGTTAAAGCCATACGTAATAAGGTAACTGGCCAGAACCAGCCTCAGAGCCTTGTAAAAACGAATAGGTTTTGCTTAACAAATATAGAATTAGCCTTTACCCAACGGGAAATAGAAAAGGGAAATAAAAAGTTAGAGAAGCTTATTGGCTTTAAAAGTAATGAATTAAATAGCGACAGAGAAGTAAGAGTTTCGCTAGATGCTGCCAAGGCGTTAATTGCGAATAGTTTGCCTTCTACAGATATAACCACATTAGTTACTTTTATACTGAATCATGCAGACTTCCCAGTTAGTCAATTCATAATGAATGAAGACCTCTCTCCTGAGGTTTTTAGAGATTTAGCGATACTTTTTAGAAAGATTAGCAAAAGTACGAGCTTTTATTTGATTGCAAGGGCCAAGATGATTCGGCCTAATGGTCCTATAATCTCTAACCTTTTTGATTCGATAGCAGACGAATACATAGCTACTTTAAATGTAGGCATTGGAGTTATCACATACAATAGAAAAGACCATTTAGCAAAAACTGTCGAAGCCATTAAAGCCTTCACAACAGGTGATTATCAACTTGTTGTTGCTGACGATGGCAGTAAAGACGATACAGTAGAATGGTGTGAACAAAATAACGTACCTCATACTAATTGCCGGAATAAAGGGGTTGTTCGAAACAAAAACAGGGCTTTGTATTATCTCAACGAAGTCAAAAAAGTTGATGTTTTAATTTTGCTAGAGGACGACTGTCGACCAAACAAAGAAAGTTGGCAAAAAGAGTGGGTGATTGCTGCGCTTTTATGGGGTCACATTAATTATGCGCATAAGCGAATAATTAAAAAAGAAGGTGCAGTGGTTTCTGGTACAGGGGCGAGTACTTTACCGTATCTTTGCAGGTTGGTAACGGGGCAATGTACAGCTTGTAGCAAGGATGCAATGGATAATATAGGTTACTTGGATCCAAGGTTTAGTGGCTATGGTGCCGGACATGTCGAGTGGACTGAGAGGTTCATCCGGCAGGGGTACAACGGCAGCACGGAAAAGCACTGGGTGTACCCTGCAATCAACACTGGCTTAAATTCTGATGATGCGCCTACGTTTAAAAACCCTGAGCAGTTAGAAAAAAATAGAGCGCTTAAAAAGAAAATAAGTAAAGATTCTCATAAGCGCGAAGCTTGGGTCGATACCAGAGATAAAAGTGAGTTTTTAAAAGAAGTTGAATCAATCAATACTTAGCATTATACCTGTGGGTGTTTGCAGCTAAACGGCTTTCATCATTGCGGTTGTCAGTAGAACTGCAAATGTTAATATGAGCCAGTAAAAAAAAACTTGAATGCCCACCGAACTTTTTCTATTAGATAGGACAAAATGGAAGCAGCAAATTACCCATTATTTTTTATTCATATATCTAAAACTGCAGGTTCTAGTTTCCGTGTTGCCGCAGAGCGCTACTTTGGAAAAGAACATGTCTTTTATGATTATGGGCCTAAAGCTAATGAAACCAATCCAGACATACGAACGTTAGACTACGAACAACGTGACCGCTATGCCGCTGGAATGAAGATAGTAGAAAAAGCTAAGTTTCTTACAGGGCATATAAATCACCCTAAATATGCGCCATTTATTCCGGCTAAGAATGCAATTACTTTCGTTCGCGATCCCATCCAACAAGTTCGTTCTCATTACGAGCATTTTACCCGCCACCACCGTTATAAGCGTTCGTTCACCGAATTCGTAAATGAACCACGATTTAAAAACGTACAATACAAAGCGTTTCAAGGAACATGGCCAGATGCTATTGGCTTTATAGGTTTAACTGAACGTTACAATGAATCATTAGCACTTATTAACAAAATGTATTCTATCGATATCCAAGGGTTGGATATCAATAAAAATACAGAAAAAAAATCTTCAAGCTATGAATTATCTGACGAAGAGATTGCGCTGATAAAAAAGCATAACAAAGAAGATTTTAAGCTCTATGAATATGCGCTTACACGGTTTGAACGACAAAAATTGGCTATAGAGTCTGATAGTCCTTTTATTCGCTATGGTAAGACAAGCATGGCTACAAGTGATGAAGGCAAAATGATGAAAGGTTGGGCTGCCGATTACGACAGCCAGGCCCCTGTAGCTATAGAAGTGCGTGTTGGTAAGAAAAAAATAGCTGAACTATCAGCCAGTGAATACAGAAGCACTGCAAACGAAAGAAACGTTCACCGAAAGGGGTTTGTTGGGTTTAGTTTTACTTACCCTAAAAAGTTTAAAAATGGTACTCAAGCGGATTTTATTGTTAGAGGAACTGGCGAGGTTATTTTTAGCGATATCGTCAATCGCTAATATTAGTAAATAGTAATGTGAGTTTTTAGAAGTTATATACTCACAGAGCTAGAACTTGGCTGTATCAGCCAAAGTGTGTTTGGGGCTAAACTTTCAAGTTTTTGTTATTTTAAATTTGCAAAGCTCTATAACACGCAAATGCGATGCAATGCTTTTCGATTAGCGAAAACAAGTTATGTAGGATATTTTGTAATGGAATTTTTACTTGCAGGCCATTCACATTCCTTCGCATGTGGAGTGAAGGCGTCAGGCGATATAAGAGTAGAGCCTATAGAGAACACGCTATTACCTATTTTGGGTTTGATGGGAGGCTGGAAAGGTTCTCGAACTACAGAGTATTGGGATGCGTTGAAAGAAAATGCTAAAGGCAGGCATGTCGTTCTTTTTTGGGCTGGAAATCAGCATAATTTAGGCTTTATGTTTAAAGAAGAAGAGACTTTTGACTTTTATTTAAAGGGGCACAAACAGACACAAACGAAGAATACAGCGTTTGTACCAAAAGCAGTTGTTCAAGAGCATTTTTCGTCCTCTTTTTCTAGAGTTAAACAAATCCTTAGTGACTTGAAGGCTTGTGACTGCCTCTCTATTACTGTTGTAGAAACTCCCCCACCCAAAGGGGATAATGTTTTCTTATTGGAATTTATCAAACAATCAGATCATTTTTTGAAGTTGGCAGAGAAAGCAGGTATTAATTTAGAAAAACTAGATGTGTCATCACCCTTGTTTAGGTTAAAGCTGTGGAAAGTTTGTCAGGATCTTCTGAAAGATATTTGTGATGAAATGAACATTCGATTTGTCGCAGTTCCAGAAAAGATGAAAGCAGAAGATGGGACGTTAGATAAAAAATACTGGGCGAATGATATTACCCACGCTAATAGTGAATACGGAAAAGCTATCGTGCAGTATGTCTATGACAGAGTTTTAGAGGAGTAGAGAAGTAATGCCTCATCCATACAAATTTATGGACAGAACTGCATTTTGGAAACGTGCAGTTGCGTCTGGTTTTGAGAACAAAGAGCTAATACATAATGCCCCTTATCTAAAAAAGGGAGATAAATTCGGGTCAGCAGGTAGTTGCTTTGCTGGAAATATAATCCCTTATTTAGAGGCAGCCGGCTTCGAATATGTTAGGCACAATAACTCACTCGCGCACAATGCAGTAAAATATGACGAAAACTTCAATTACCATCTATTTTCAGCAGGTTATGGAAACCTTTATACTGCACAGCATTTATTGCAAATTATCGAAGAAGCTATGCAGATAAAAAAGCCGATTATTGACAGATGGTATACACCTAACGGTATTGTAGACCCCTATCGGCCGGGCCTTAAATACCTGCCTTCATGTGATGTAGAGTTTGACCTTTTAAAGAAAGATTATTTGCAATCAATTCTTCGAGCATTTTCTGAGATGGATGTCTTTGTATTTACTTTGGGACTTACAGAGGCATGGATTTGCGATATTGATAATACTGTATTTCCGGCGTGTCCTGGGACGATATCTGGTAAATATGATCCGAGCATCCATAAATTTAAAAACTATAATCTTTCAGAAATCACAAGTTCGATGAATACCGCGTTTTCTCTTCTTAGAGAAATAAACCCCGAACTTAAGGTAATTGTTACTGTATCACCTGTTCCACTAGTGGCGACGGCTACCAGCAATCATGTCGTAACTGCTACGACTTACAGCAAATCTGTATTAAGGGTAGCAGCAGAAGAAATCTGTCAACAGTTACCGTTTGTTAAGTATTTTCCGTCATATGAAATAGTTACAGGGCCTCAGGCTCCTTTCTCTTACTTCGAAGAAAATAGAAGAGATGTTAGTAAAGAAGCGATAGATGCTGTTATGGAAGTACTGGTGAGTTCATGCGAAGGTTCGTCGTTGGAACGAGATTTGAATGTTGAGGTTCCTATTCCCAAGAAGCCTTCCAATAGTTCAGGTGGCCTTTCTGAAGAATTAGCGAATATTGAGTGTGAGGAAGCTGCGGCAGATATGTAATCCTTATCATTCGGCCAGCAGTAAAAGCGTTGGTAGAATTTCTTAGTTTGTCACTACTGCGTACTAAGTAAAATGAACTTTTACTCCTCTATAAAAAAATAATAGGGAAGCTAATCCGCTTTTTAAGCCTTGGATAGCACTGCTTAATGTACATATCTCGCGGTCGGAGAAGCCGCGATCCTCGACGAAGTAAAAATACGCACCAAAAAAAGTAAACCCGTTTTGTTCAAGCTAGTATTTCTTAGATCAAAACGGGTTTTATTGAGCAAGTAAAAAGAATAGCCTTAGCTTTTAACTAAACCAGTTTCTTGAAAGATTCCGGAACTTCAAACAACGTATTTGGTGTAAGCATTGGAGGTTTAGTTCTTCCAGTAGAGTCTATCGAAGAACCTTCTCTTAACTGGTCCAAATAGGTAACGAGCGTTTCATTCATTGAACCGTCTGAGTAAAACAAGCCTTTTCTCAAAAACTTCTCAAAACTAACGAACCATTTCTTCCATGTCTCATCTTCCACTCTTTGATGTTGACCATCCTTTTCGCTCTTCCATTTCATGCTCCGAGTTCGCTCTAGCCGTGTCAAACCATATTGAAGGTCAAAGTATCTCATGTGGAACATATATATATCATCGAATACGGTTTCGTGGGTTGAGCCATGAAAACCTGGTGACCAAGTAATGGGTTTTGCGATAATACAAGGCTTACACATTGGTGAGACAAACCGTACGTAAGAGCGTTGTGAGAGAATAGGCTTTGAAAAGTCAATGGTATCTTCTTCACTTGGAAGCTGAGTAACGTTTAGACCAATAGCTGTGACTGATTTCCTATTCTTTATCCAGTTTGAAGTATACTCTTTAAGCCCTTGGTACTTTGCGGGGTTAGCCACTATAAACTCGTCGACGTCGACATGTATAACATGACTAAAGTAGTTAAGAAGTGAACTACAAAATTCGCTCAAAAACTTAGTTCTTTGCTGGTTATCTTTGTACTCTCTAGGAACTCTTATGATGTTGACTTCATCTTTATAGTCATCTAGAGATCCATCGTCCGAACCATTATCCACAATATAGCAATTTTCCTTCCCTACTTGCTCCCCATAGTATTTTATCCACAGGGGGATAAATTCAGGCTCATTGTATACCATTGTAACTGCGGCTAACATATTACGTAATCCTTATTTACCGTGAGCTTATTGGGTATGTTGTTCTGACAGTGCTTTAAGCGACTGGTTATAACTTAACTTATTTTGCTCGAAAAATTGTGTATATTTTTTAGCGTTGTTAAGCCTAACGTTATCGTAATTATTTGCATCTTCCTGAGTCCATTTACACCAGTCAATTAATTCTTCAGGTGTGGAGTTTTCAACATCTCTATAGCGTACGAATGGGATACCAGTTGTACTTGAAAGCTCTTCAGTACGAGAGTCGATAGCAATAACTTTGCCCGGAACTCCCGCTTGAATAGGGAGTGCTACGCCATGGTATCGTGGACCAACAGCTAGACTAAACCTCTTTGAGTAAAGCATCCAGTTTTGTGCGTCAGCAAAAAGCACACCGTGGCTTTTAAACCAACTTGTAAGAGTTTCCCAGTCTCCTAAACTGTTATATACCGTTTTCAGTCTCTCTTGCTGCTTGTCATCAATTGTAGAGCTTTCGTTTAAACAGAGTTTGATGAGGCTTTCAGGGTGCTGTATAACGTAATCCCCCTGATACTGATTCACAAGTTCAACTAGTGTCTTTTCAAGTACGTAAGAAGGATGCCACGGGTTACCTGCGGCCGTTAGTACTCTAAAATGTTTAGTAGATGTCTGATGTTCTAGGCACTTTTGACCCACATTTAGTTCGGTAGAAATAAACTGAGAAGGGCAACCAAAAGGGTTTGAATCTACACCACAAGATTCTATAACCTCAGAGGTAAAAGAGCCTCTAGTAATAATGTTCGATACCGCACTGTCTGTCCTAAGTTCTTTTGATAATGCTAAAAGACGCTTTGTACCTTCAGGAATTTCGGGGTGAGTCCCCACACTGTTACTTTGTGCACCCAAACCGATAAACATGGTAGGCAAATCGAAAGCTTTAAGTCTATCAGCCCAAGTACCCAAATCGACATGTGCACCAATTTGATTTGCACAGCAAATAACCAGCATGTCATAGGCTTTATTCACTTGCTCGGGATTGTCTCCCCAATGTACTTCTCTAACTACATCAGCTTTAACTATCTTTTTTACACCTTCAACAAACGCTGTGTTTCCAGTGTTTCCACCTGTTGCCGACATCCATCGTTTCGAATCTGCAAATGCCATCTCCGACTTCACAAACCTGTCGATGTGAATTAAGTTTGTGATAATACCAATTTTCATATCTGTACCATTTTGATTTTAAAGCTAAAATTTATCGCGTTTCGAAGAAAGACAAATGTTTTTCAGCGCACTCTGTGTAACTGAGAGGAGACGTTATGTTTTGATAAAAATCATTCCATATTGTTTTGTCAGTTGCCGCGTATTTTAACTTGTTTGCTAATTCTAGAGGGTTTCGGGCACTAAAATGTAAACCATCAACACCATCTTTTACCTTTTCCGCCATTCCACCAATATTTGAAACAATAAGTGGTCTTCCAGCGGTGAAAGCTTCTTGAATAACCATAGGTGAGTTTTCCCACCATACTGATGGAACAATTACCCAATCAAGCTCATTTAATCTTGCCCGTTGCTCTTCGGGCCTGTAAGGGCCGACCCAGCGAAGGCAGCCTTCTTTAATAAGAGTTTTTGCTAATTTCTTGATTTTTAACTGGAACTCACCTGATTGTGTTTCTAAGTTCGTCCCGTGAATTTCGACAAGAACAGACTTTCTCTCTTCTTTAGTCATGCTGCGCAGAGCTTCTAAAAGAACGTCTATCCCTTTATATGGGTTAACTTGCCCAAAAAAACCGAATCTATTCCTAGTTTCACCCTCTTGGATAGTACGGGGTTCTAATGGCGGTAAATCGCTTTGACCGTTCTCAATAACAACAATGTCATTTTCATCTATACCCCAATCGATATATCGCTGGCGTAAAAATTTAGAGGGGGAAATAAACCCGTCGGCTAAAGCAAAAGTAGATTTGAAGTGATGTTTTCGTAGCCAGAAATCTTCAGCAGTATTTTCTGGGAAACAGCTCCTGCACTCATCGAAACTCTCGCTACTACATAGCTTCATACCTTCGCCCGTTTTCACCATTTGACCATTATGTTTACAAATGGCCATATACTCGTGAAGGGTTAGATAAACTTTGATATTGCTATCGTACTTTTTAATAGCGCGTATGAACTCAAGTCCAATATGCGCATAATGGTGAATGTGTACAATAGTAGGTTTAAGCGACTTGAGTAAATCAACAAACCAAGTGGTTACTGATTCTTGATGCGCAGACTTCATTAAGTGCCAATCGGCCACACCTTGTTCCCACAAGTATTCATTGTCACGACGTTTATGAATTTGACCTGTAACGCCGCGACCGCGATCGGCGCGCGCCAAAAACCACGTGTCCTCCACATCGTCATTTTCTTTAAATGCTTCAAACAAGTTATAAGCTGCAATTTCAGCACCGCCCAAACTAAAGTCTGGGTGACCATGAGATACGACTAAAATTCTTTGTTTCATGTGCTTAGTTGCTTCCTTTTAACCTTTGCTAACGCTTTGTTGAAGTAATGAGGGCCATTTATTTTGATGGCGGGTAGCGTTATATATTACCACTTTAGTTCTAAAATCGGGAGCGCCGGTTAAATTAAACGATTGGCGTTCTAGATGCGTCAACTCTACAGTGGGGACGTATACACAATGTTTGCCTTGCTCTCTTATCTTGAAGCACAAATCAGAATCTTCGAAGTCGCCTATTAGGTAACCGTTGTCCCAACCACCTACAGAATCAAATAGCGCGCGAGTCATAAGCATACATGCGCCCGTTACCGCAGGAACAATGGTTGCTTCAGAATGTGAGTCTAAACTCGGATCAATGCCCATATTAGGGTGGTGGTTAGTCCAAATAGACAACTCATTTCTATATACGAATTCCATACCTGCGTGCTGAATAGAGCCGTCTGCGAACAATAGGCGAGGGGAGACCACGCCATAGTCAGAGTTACTGTTTAAAGCTTCCGTAAGCGCTTCAACCCAGCCAGGATTCGTTGGAAACGCATCGCTATTTAAAAATAGAAGATAATGGGCGGTAGCGTATTCAACGCCTAAATTATTTGCCCCTGAAAAACCTCTGTTCAATCCACCCCATACAACCTTAAACGGTATGCCGTAAAGTGCATAAATATCACTAGATAGTTTCTTAAAAGGTTCAACCAATGAAGGGTCGTCGATAACGTAAATCAACTCACAATGTTTTTGCACAAATACATCTTGCGAGAAACACTGCATTTGCGCTTCTACAAAATCTACTCTGCCGTATAACGGAATGACTATGCTAGCTTCTGGGCTATTACATTCACCAAAGCTATATACTTCGTGTGGCATAGCGGCGATGGCTTTATTTTTTTGCGCTATAGCACTAGAAATCAAAGGTTCATCAATTTTGCTAATGCGCTTGGGTAGTTCTGATAGGGGCGTGTTTATAGTTGCTAAAAATTCAGCTATTTTCTTAGGGGTAGATTCAAGACGCTCGACTTCACCTTGCGCGATCTCGTGGGCCCCGTCTGAGGATAACGCGTAAATTTTGAGAACTGTCCCTGGGTTACATGCCGTCAATGCTTGAACAAAACCAGTGAGCGGTAGTGCCTCGGTCATTTCATCTTCAAACGCATTGTAAACATCTTGGCGATACTGAAAAAATGCAGAGCGCATTGGCAGAATTTGGCCTTGATTTGTCTCAAACCAAATAAATGAATTCTTCTTTCGTATAACCCATCCTGATGCGATTGCTTCATTACCACTTCCGGTAGCTTTCACCGAGTCAATAAAAGCTTTTACATGTGGGTGGGCACCTGATGCTTTAGGGACTACTTTTGTCCAGTTAGCGAAACGTTCGAAATCGTTTGAGGTAAACTCGGCATGGGTGCCTAGAATGTTATAAGCTTCTTTAAAATATTTTGAGTTTTCGTACTCTAGATCGGCAAAGTTATTAGTTTTGACCAAAGAGCGTAAATCACCTTTATTGGTGCCGACTAATCCACCATTACGCCCTTCGGCTTTTCCATAGTGCAGATAATGGAAAAATGGGTTGACTCCAGATGCTGCTACGTCAGGATAGGCGGTCAAGTATTGGCTTGTTGAAAACCAGTCACAGGGGTCTAGTCCCTCTTTCCAGCCTTCTTTTAAGAAGTGGGAAAGGTAGTCATCAGTCTGCAAAAATTTATATTTTTCTGCATAGAACTCAGCATCAAATTCATTTTCTATGAGGCTTTTAATTGTGGCTTCTGTAATGTTGCCTTTATTTTTTTTGAAAACGCTAAGCACCTACTTCTCCATGTGAGCATTGTCATCATTCGATAATTTGTATGAGATATTACTACAACCTCATTATCTGGTGCAAAGCTTAGACAAACCAACATTGTTGATTCTGTTATTTGAAGTCTCAAAGTACTTTGATTGAGAACTTACAGATATCAGGTAATATTGGAATAAAATTAAAATGAATCGTATTCGATTGTGCTCAGAGGAAGTTGAGGAAAAATATGTCGGACTTAGAATCGACCTTAAAAGGCCATATTGACCGTTTTGAATGTGGCGTGATAGAGGGGTGGGCTGCGAGAGTAGGCGACGAATCTCCAGTCAAGTTAGCTGTATACGATGACCAAGGTATATTGTTAGGTGAAGGTGAAGCGGACCTTTATCGCAAAGACCTCGAATCTGGCGGAATTAACAAAGGGAATCATGCATTTTCTTTTGAAGTTAACACCTTACTCATGGAAGAAGGGCGCTCAATTATTATTAAGTGCAAGCAAACTAATAAAACAATAGCAAAATCGCGTTTTGAAATTGAACGCATAGCGCCTTCCGCAAGTGTTGCAATTGAAAATCTGTTGGGCAACAAGCTTTCGTTTACAATATACAACCATAGCGTTGCCGATGAGAGCAAAATCCTTACTTTTAGTGTAGGCAAAGAAAAAATTGCGACCTACGAGTTTAGCAGTAAAGAGAAAATGCACTCATCACACATTTGGGTGCCAGCGAAATTTCTTGATAATGCATACCACGTCATAAACGTTGGCGTACAAGGCGAAGTTGCAAGTTATGGGAAGTTGGAAATAAAAGGTGACCCAATCCTTACGCCTTGGGACTTTTTAAATCATAGTAGAAAAGAAGCAAACTACATTTCCAAACCTCCAAGTGCCGATGGTCGCTATGAGTCACTAACACTTCATCTAAGTGATACAAATCGAGTTGTCGATATCGAAGATTTGTCTATCGCTCATTCGGTGCTGGTTGAGGGTTATCAAGGAAGAAAAGTATACCCACCATTCTCTCTTCCGAAGTCTGAAAGTCCTGTAGTGTCTATAATAATTCCAGCGTATAACAAGTTCGAGCTTACTTATCATTGTATTGCTTCTGTTCTTCTTGCATACAACAAAACGTCTTTCGAAGTCATATTGGCCGATGATTGCTCTACTGATGAGACAGCAAAAGCTGAAGAAATGATAGGCAATCTTGTCGTATCTAGAAACGAGGAAAACTTACGTTTTCTCAAGAGTTGCAATAAAGCATCTGAGCTCGCAAAAGGCGATTATATTGTTTTCTTAAACAATGACACCGAGGTGAAAAGTTACTGGCTTGATGAGCTTGTTGCGCAACATAGATCAGATGAGCGAGTGGGGCTTACAGGTTCTAAGTTACTAAATCTAGACGGAACACTACAAGAAGCGGGCGGAATAGTATGGGCAACAGGAGAACCTTGGAACGCAGGCCGCGACGGAAATCCGTTTGACCCTGCTTGGAACTATGTGCGTCAAGTAGATTATGTTACTGGTGCAGCAATGTGTGTAACAAAATCAGTTTGGGAGAAAGTCGGCAGGTTCAGTGAAGAATATGCACCATGTTATTACGAAGATACTGACCTCTCATTTAAAGTACGAGACGCGGGTTATAAAGTGCTCTATGTACCACATTCTGAAGTTATCCATTTCGAAGGCCAGTCCCATGGTACAGATATAACGAAAGGCTTGAAGCATTATCAAGTAATAAACGAAACAACATTTAGGAGAAAATGGTTTAACACTTATAAAAAAGGTTCTAAGCCATCTCTTAGTACCATGCACCTAGAAAAGGATAGAAATATCGAACAGCGTGTAATGGTTATTGATTATGCCACACCTATGCAAGGCATGGATGCTGGCAGTCATGCGGCACTACAAGAAATGAAAATGATGCTAGCGTTGGGTTTTAAGGTGACTTTTGTGCCAGCGAATTTAGCACCTATGGGTAAATACACCAGTGCTTTGCAAAAAATGGGCGTAGAAGTCTTGTATGTGCCTTTTTATTATTCACTAGACGACGTACTTCAGCGCCGCTTAGGTGAGATGGATGCTGTTTATATCACCCGTTATGATGTCGCACAAAAGTATGTCGACGTAATAAAAGAATCAGGTAAACCAATCCTATTTAATAATGCTGACCTTCATTTCCTCAGAGAAATTCGTGCAGCTTTGGTTAAGAATGATGAAGAGGCAATGGACTTGGCTCTATTAACAAGAAATGAAGAGTTAGAGGTTTGTCAGAAGGTAGACGCTATCCTTACCTACAATACTACAGAGCAGGCAGTGATTTCGAGCCATATAGCGCAAGAAGCTAATATGCATATTACCCCCTGGATAGTCGAACCAAAAGATAGTGGACCCCACTTCCACGAGAGAGAAGGCATTGCATTTCTTGGTGGATACAACCATAAGCCGAACACGGAAGCCGTTGAATATATGGTTAAAGAGGTGATGCCGAAGCTGAAAGCTCAACGACCTGACATTACCTTTTTCATTTACGGCAGCAAAATGCCCGAACATTTCAAGGACTTTGAAAGTGAAAATGTAAAGGTAAAAGGGTTTGCAAAAACATTGGATGGCGTATACCACGACCACAAAATTTTTATAGCACCTTTACTATCAGGGGCGGGTATTAAAGGTAAGGTTTTAGATGCTTTAGCGTTTGCTACACCTACAATCCTTACTTCCATCGCTGCGGAAGGTACTGGTCTAACGAAGGGAATTAATACATTAATTGCCGACGACGTGGACGAGTGGGTTGAGGCTATTATAAAACTTTACGATGATGAAAAATTATGGAAACAGTTTAGTGAAAATAGTGAAATACTGGCGAAGGAGAATTTTTCTTACCTAAATGGGGTTAAGAAAATGAGAAAAATTTTTGAATCAGTTGGTGTTTTTACTTCTCTACAATAAGGTTCGTAACAGCCAATAGCAGTTCCTAAAAAAGCCACTCACCGAAGTGGCTTTTCTATCATCTATGGGGGCAAAAAACGTTTGAAGTGAAATGTATATGAGAAATATATGAATTTTGGCTGTTGAAAAATCAGGCAGCGTGATCTAGTGTAATTGAGAAAGATGGCTTATTTACATTTTAAATATTGACAGGGACGCCTTATGAAGACCATACGCATGGCTCTTACTAGATGCTTTTTGCTAGCACTAGCTTTACTTTCTACCCACCTAAATGCATCAACCTACCAAACTTTTCAAGAGTTATTGGACAATGAGTCACTAATTCTCTCTGTTGACAAAACTTCGCTTGATGAATACGGAATTATAGTCGAAGGAATATTAGTTAAGTCAGGCTCTGGCGGATGGAGTTTTTCAGATAAAACACAAACTCAAATTGTTCCTTCCTACGATGTTATTTTCTCTGCTAGTGGTAATCAGCTCACTCAGACTTATCTAGACAAGTCCCATGGAAGCACCTCATTTCAAACTCACGATGTTTATACTGATACATACCGGGAGCGATGGGGAGATCAAGTTGCTGATCAGCTCATTGCCGCGTTCGAGCAAGGTTTAATAACTCAAACACCATCCTTACAATGGACAAGTGTGACTGACAATGTTGTTTATACTATAGCCACCGCATCTGATGGCTATTTAGACGTTACCGCCAGTGTTACAGTAGAGGATATACTTTACATCCCTGAAAATGTTGTTAACGGAATTGCGGGGGGCTGGCAAGGCGAAACGGAAGTTTCTGCGTTTTCAACAAACGTATATGACGGAGTACGTTTTGAGTTTGGGATAGAAGATAGAGGACTTACGTTTGACAGCTTAGAGGGTATGAGTGCTGCTATTCCAGTAGTCGATGAAATCGACTTCCACTTCGGTGATGAAGTAAATTCGATTGTGCATGACATTTTCGAGTTATCGAGCACGCCTGTAACATCAATAAGTCAAATTCTTGAAGACGCATACACAACTGAGCTCAAAAGTAACGAAATTTTGGTTAATATGAATGGAGTTCTGTTTGTCATCACCCCCATCCAGAAGGTTAATGAGTCGGTGTGGACTGTTCTCGTTGAAGTAAGCGCTGAGGGGGAAACGTATCGCTTTGCTCGTGAGTTGGTGGCGATTGATGGCTCGGCTAAAAATTTTGGTACTGGGTTAGTCTCAAACTTTCCCTTTGTTTATAACGCTAATATTAACGGTCGTATTGACGCTTGGGCGAATGACAAAGGTTGGCCTATTTGCGACATGTTATATGCTTACTCCTTCAGCAATGACGGTACTTTCAATCGAGGTGTTCACTGCACCAATGACACGATCCTAATGGGAACTTCAGGTTGGACATGGACAGTGTTAGATGGGAAGGTCTCGTTAAACTTCGACTCTAGTTATGCTATACGAGAGAGAAATTGGATTCCCCTAACGACCAACGATAATGGCTTAACGTTTGTATTGGAGTATAGTACATATGAAGACGTTTTTAGTGGCACAAGTGGTGTATTCATTGCTCCTCGTATTAATTACTTGGAACTAGTAGATCTTAGTCACTACAAAGATGAATACATCGCTGGAGGGTTTGACGGTGATAATGACGGTGATGGCATATCTGATTCTGATGACAACGATGATGACAACGATGGAATGGAAGACTATTTCGAGGAAAGCTACGGGTTAAATCACTTAGATAGTAATGATGCTAATCAAGATGCCGACAACGATGGATTAACAAACCTTGAAGAGTTCGTGCTAGGAACAGACCCAACAAATTCAGACAGCGATGGAGACAGAGTTCCAGACATAGCTGACGAGTTTCCTACAGACGCACTAAGAACGGATGCTTCAACTCAGCTCTTTTCATTTTCATACTCATTTGATGCCAATGCTCGAGGTACAGCAGGTCACGAACTGACCGCTATCATAGAGGGAATGTTACTTGCTGATAACGACACGGTTGTCATCTCAAATGTTGTAAGTGCCTCTTTATCAGGAATCGAGTACGACATCACTAGTGGCTTAGCAATAAGAGCCGCTGATCCTTCGCACGCCGCTAGGATGAGTATTTCTGGTAATACATTAGATTTTTGGGTCTGTGTACAAGGGTTTACATTTTTAGATAATGGGGGCGATTGTTCCTTTGGGCTAGAGGGCGGATTTTTGATTTCTCCTTACCTAGATTTTAATTCTTTAGACTGTATTACTTTTGACCAACAAGGTGACTGTATAACATGGGCGTGGGCTGGTATTCCGGAGTTGGGAGGTGATTACCGCGATGGGGACGTTCCTTTTAATCCCGCTAACTGGTCAGCACAAGAAATAAGAACCTACACGCCAGTGAATGATCTCAATGCAGATGGTAAATCTGACCTGCTATGGCGTAGTTTCAACAAAGGTTGGAACTTTCTGTGGACAATGGATGGGACTCAAACTTCTGCTGCTACCCCAATCAATGTTGTACAGGAGTATACATGGACAATGGATGGTCTTGGTGATTACGACGGTGATGGTAAGTCGGATATTCTGTGGAGAAATAGCGCGACAGGTATGAACTTCATGTATTTAATGGATGGAGCAAGTATTAAGAGTCGATATGCGCTAAATGTAGTAACCGCTGGTAGGTGGGAGTTAGTCGGTAACGGTGACTTCAATGGTGATGGAATTGGAGACGTAATGTGGCGCAATGTAGAACGAGGAGATACGTGGTTTTACATGATGAAAGACGGGCTTATTGAAACAAGTCGACCGGCTTTATGGGTCACAGATTTAGATTTCAAAGTGGCTGCGACAGGCGACGTAAATGGTGACGGTTCTGATGACATCATTTGGCGTCACAATGGCACTGGACGCAATTATATTTGGATAATAGAAAACGGTGCTATAGCTAGCAGATATACTCTTAACATCATCAATACAGACTGGTCTATTGTGGGGGCGGGAGATCTGGATGGTGATGGAACCGATGATATAGTTCTGCGCAATCAAGTTGACGGTAGAAATTGGGCATATTTAATGAAAGATGGCCAAATTGAAACCAGTACTCTTATTAACCAAGTTGCGGATTTAAACTGGGAAATAGGCAACATTGGGGATTATGACGGCGATGGCAAAGTAGATTTCATGTGGCGAAACGAAACGACAACTCGTAATCTTATCCACTTAATGAACGGAACTGCAATAAAAGATCGCGGAGTGTTACGACCAACAGATAATACATGGAAAGTAGCCAAGTAGGTTTACTGACTAAAAAGGCGGATCAAAAACCGCCTTTTTTTTATATAAGTTCTATGCTATTTTGAAAAAATAATTAAGGAAAGGAACTCCGTAAATGAAGCGTATTTCATTTATATCAGGGATGGTCGTCATAAGCGTTGCTAGTGGTGTACTGTACCTAAACACTATTAACGACGAAGAATTATCCCTTCAAAATACCCACACTCTCATCAAACACGATGAAAAAGAACTAGATATTGAATACGGCAACAGTGACTCGCCACAAGCACCTAGCAGTACATCAAAGAGTGTTTCTGAACCTGAAAAAATGAGGCTGAAAGAACAGCAGGTGGAGCAGGACGAACTCCTGACTACTGATGTTTTTTCATCTACCAGCCGTGACGGGAACAGCCAATCACGTATTAAAGTACAGTTACTAGATGCTAATAAAAACGCTCAAATAGTGACCACAGGCGATATCCATAAGCAACCAACTTCACTACTGAATTACGGCTTTAAAAGAACAAAAGACGTTTATTCTGGTATTGATGTTATTGAATATGTTGATGGAGGAAAAGTCGACTTTGATTTCCACGTTACACCCGAAGGTAACATATCTGATATAGAAATGCGCTTTTCGGAAACATCGACAGTTACCATGGATACTGAAGGAAATCTTCTTATTACGGCGAGCAACGGTACAATTCAGTACGTAAGTCGTCCCAGAGCGTGGCAAGAAAACGATGGTCAAAGACAAGTGCTTCAAAGCAACTATGTAGTCGATGGCAATCTCGTGTCCATAGATGTACCAAGTTACCGTTCAGATAAAACACTAGTTATTGATTAATATAAGGATATAGAGGTGAGGAAACTTTACAGTTACTTCTGCATTAGCTTATTAGCAACAGTTTTAATGCTGTCCAATGCCGTAAATGCTGCGCCGGGAGATATTAAATGGTCTGTCGATTTAAATGCTGGCGATGTTATAACCGTCCCAGCCGTTGCTGAAGATGGCACGATTTACATTGGTACTTACTATGATGGACTAATGGCATATTCTATCAACGGCTCACACCTTTGGACCTATAATTCTTATACAAATTACAGCTCTTCGCCTGTAATAGGTCAAGATGGCACAGTATATGTCGGGTCAACCGATAACTCTCTTTATGCAATTAATGCTGACGGTTCGTTGAAGTGGAAGTTTACCACAGGAGCTAATGTTTCATCGACGCCAGCGCTTGGCGCAGATGGAACTATATATGTGGGTTCTGACGATAATAAATTTTACGCAATAAATCCAGATGGTACACAGAAATGGGTTTTCCAAGGTAGCGGAGATTTCTCTTCAGGTGCTGCGATAGCTACAGACGGTACAGTATATGTTGTGTCTGAATATCGTGATATTTATGCGCTAAATCCGGACGGTTCTTTGAAGTGGCAAGCTGAAACAGAAGGATATAATTACGGTGCTCCGAGCATAGACGCCACAGGGACCGTTTACATTGGTTCAACTGACAACAAAATGTATGCGCTTAACTCTGACGGCACGCAGAAGTGGGTTTTTGAAACAGGCAATGACATCAGAGGTTCAGCAGCAATTGATAACACCGGAAATATTATCTTTGGTTCGGCAGACAACAATGTTTACTCGTTATCCCCAACCGGCAGTATCAATTGGGTCTACACCACAGGTGGTTACGTTTATAGTACCCCAGTAGTTGGAGCAGATGGAACTATCTACTTTGGTAGCAGGGACAATATTTTTTATGCTCTTAGCAATGCAGGTGATTTTTTATGGAGTTCGAACGAAACGGGTTTCTATGATTTCGATGCGTCTGCAACCTTAGTTTCAGACGGTACACTTTATGTCGGTAACGATAATGACGAGCTAATCGCTTTCGAAACATCGACCTCGCTCGCTGAGTCCGCGTGGCCTAAAGCATACGGAAATGTAAAAAACACGAGCTTAGCTGGCGACGCTTCTGGTCAGATTACAGCATCACTAGTGCCTTTGCTTACCAATATCAATACAACCGGTCAATGTCCTGAAATGGAAATGACGGTAACGGTACTAGATTCCTACAGAAACAACATATCAGGCCTTACGGCTGACGATTTTGATATTTTTATAAACGGTGACCCGGTGGAGGTCAATACCGTAAACTTAGTTTCCGACGTACGTTCATCAGTTTTAAATGTCGCCTTCACACTAGATTACAGTGGTTCAATGAATTCTACTGATATCATCTCGATGGAAGCTGCAGCTACACAATTCGTGTCTTACATGCAACCTGGCGACGAAGCTAGCATAATCAAATTTGCAAGTAGCGTAGACGTCATACAGCCATTCACTGATGATCTTGCTCTTGTTACAAGTTCTATACCTGAAGATTATGCTGGAAGGGGTGGTTCAACTGCATTGTACGATAGCGTATATCAGGCTTTATCGAATGTATCTGGCCAACCAGGTAGGCAGGTTGTGGTAGCAATGTCTGATGGCTCTGACAATAACTCATCGTTCAATATTGACGAAGTGGTCGATTATGCAAATCGTCTTGGTATTGTTGTTTATACAGTAACACTTGGTTCTGGTGATAGAGGTGCCATGAACACTCTAGCACAACGAACTGGTGGCCTGAGCTATTATTCTCCAACGTCGACAGAGTTGGAAGACATCTATCAATTAATAGTTACAAGCATTCAAAGTCAGTATGTAGTCACATTTACAGACCCAACAAATGGTGGTTCAGATCACAACATTGAAGTCGACGTTACAAAGGACACTCAATTCGGTTCAGTGTCTTCTACTTATGATAGTTGCCGCGATTACAATACAGGCATTAACCAGATAGTGGAATATCAATGCCCGCTACTTGAAGCGGTGGTGAGTGTTTACGATCAAAATGGTGTGCCTTTAGATGGATTGGGTATAAATAGCTTCGACTTATACCTTGATGGTACCGCCTCTCCAATCAGTAGCGTCACTCAAGTACAGTCAGCCAATTCAAAAACGACTTTCGCGGTGGTGATGGACTACAGTGCTTCTATGTCGTCTTCTGATATAACTAGTATGCAAACGGCTGCTAAACTTATCATTGAAAATAAGTCGGATGCCGATGAGGGTATGGTTGTTAAATTTTCTGACCAGCCGAATGTCGTACAAGCCTTAACGACAGACACTGCTTTGCTTTCTGCTGCTATCGATTCTCATTTCGATAACTACGGTGCAACAGCAATGTACGATGCGATTGATGTAGCTTTAACTGATATCGCTAATACATCGGGCAGAAAAGCTATTATTGTTCTGACTGATGGTGACGATACAGCCAGTAGCGGAACACTCGATTCCGTAATTGCTAATTCTAATCAGTACGACATACCTGTATTTACAATAGGTTTAGGTCAAGCAGATGCTACCGTACTACAAGAATTGGCAAACAGAACTTATGGTATTTACTACTACGCGCCAGATAATTCGGAGTTGGCAAACATCTACGCAACCTTGTCTGACGTTTTACAAAGTCAGTACCTAATAACGTTTGCCGATATCTTTGCTGACCAAATGCAACATACTGCGGTTATTAACACTGTCGTTCAAGGTAGACCTATCGCAAGTTCACAACGTAGCTTTTTAAGCTGCGCTCCTCCAACAACTAGTGCACTAGATTTTGAGTCTGGTGACGCATCGCTAAGCCCCTTTGTTCTTACAGGTAACGAAAATTGGGAAGTAAGCGACATAGATCCTATAGACGGCTTATATAGTTTAAAAGTGCCAGATGCACTAATCGACGGTCAATCCGCAACAGCAGAGTTAACGCTTGAAACTGCTGCTGGTGATTTAAGCTTTGACATGAAAGTCGATTCAGAATCTGGTTATGACTTCTTAAAATTCTACATAGACAATGTACTGCAAGGTCAGTGGTCTGGTGTAAGTGCAATTGAAACCGTTGTGTTTCCAATTAGTGACGGCACTCACACCTTCAAGTGGGATTTCTCAAAGGATAGTTCGGTTTCTCACGGTCAAGATTCTGCTTGGATCGATAACATAGATATCCCAGGTGTAGACAATGGCAGTGGCACTGATAGTGATGGTGATGGCGTTATTGATAGCATTGACGCCTTCCCCAATGACAGATTCGAATGGGTAGATACTGATGGCGACGGCATAGGCAATAATAGCGATCCAGATGATGACAACGATGGTTGGCTAGATACGGTTGATGCGTTCCCTCAAAACCCTGCAGAGTGGCTTGATACTGATGGCGATGGTATTGGTAACAACGCCGATGACGATGACGATGGTGACGGCATTGTTGACCTTGCCGATCCCACTCCACTTGGCTATGCAGCGATAAACGATGTAAACGGCGACGGAAAGTCCGATCTACTATGGCGAAGCTTTGCGAAAGGTTGGAACTTCTTGTGGGCTATGGATGGTACTCAGTTGTCTTCAGCAACTCCTATCAACGTCGTGCAAGAATACACGTGGTCAATGGCTGGTCAGGGTGACTACGACGGTGATGGCAAATCAGATATATTTTGGCGAAATAGTGATACAGGCAAGAACTTTATTTACCTGATGGACGGCGCAAGTATTAAAGAACGTTACGCTTTAAACTATGTCACTGCTGGAGTATGGGAGTTAGCAGGTAGTGGCGACTTTAACGGCGATGGTACGGGTGACGTACTGTGGCGGAATATAAACCGAGGTGATACATGGTTTTACATGATGAACAACGGTTATATCGGTACTAGCCAGCCGTCTCTCTGGGTAACTGACCTAAATTATAACATTGCTGCAACCGGTGATCTGGACGGTGATGGCGACGATGATGTTATTTGGCGTCACAGTACTACAGGCGTAAACTACGTCTGGTTAATGGAAAATGGTGTCATTGCTAATCAATATACGCTTAATACAGTGAATACTAATTGGAATATTGCAGGTACTGGTGACCTCAATGGAGATGGTATTGACGACATTGTTATGAGAAACCAAGTTGATGGCCGTAACTGGGTTTACTTTATGCATGCTGGTTTAGTAAGTACAAGTACCCTTATTAATGAAGTTGCAGACCTAAACTGGCAAATTGCTAACATTGGCGACTATGACGGTGATGGAAAAGTGGATTTTCTCTGGAGAAATGAAGTGACTTCAAGAAATATCATCCATCTGATGGACGGTACCACTATAAAAGATCGTGGGGTCTTGAGGCCAACTGACAACAACTGGCAAGTAGCTAGATAAATAGAAAAGAGAGCGTTTGCTCTCTTTTTTCTTTCAGTAGGCTTGCGCTTTAGTTGAGCGCAAAGCTTATTTCGTTAAATAGCCGTTTACTTACACAATATAACTATAGATATTGAGGTGCTTTGCCTTAAGCTTGGTAAATCAGTAAAAAGCAATGTTTGTTTATTGCGTTTTTGTAGTCACATAGGTTCTTATTTAATCAGATTAAGATGCTCTCGACACCTGGATATTTGGCCAGACCTTTACACTGCGATGTAAGTACTTTTTGAATACTGCGCGCCTTCTCTTTGTTCCCTAAATAGGCCCAGATGACCATTGAACGAAACTTCGCGCCAGGGTCAGAAATTTGGCTTTCAATGCTAATTAACTCGTCACGAATTCCGGCTTTTACTGACTTTGTTTCAAACGTATCGTTAATTCTGGAAATGTGCAGATAAGCATATAACTGATCAACTTTTACCGTAGTGTTTTGACTGGATTTTTGTGAAATTTTTACTGCATTTTCATAAGCTTCCATCGCCTCTTGTTTCATGCTCTTAGCCAAATATGAATCTCCCAAGTTTATCCAAATAGGATAAAGGCCATTACTATTTGTATCAGCCATGGAATTAAGGCTTTTCAAATTGTACCCAATAGCGTCGTCGTATTTCTGCATATAGAAGCTAGCGGTTGCTAGTAGGTGATCTGAAATGTTGGAGGCACCAAACTCGTGTTCCATTGCTTTATAGTTTTGAAAGGCTGCCTCAATGTTCCCATCGCAAAAATAGATACTACCCAAGTTAGCTAAAACGTTTTGAGTAACCTCAATTTTTTTACTCTCTTCAAATTTTTTCAATGCAAGCGAAGTGTTGCCTTGGTAATAATGTAGGCGGGCTTCAATAAAGGGAATCATCCAATCGTTAGGCGCTAACTCACCTGCTTTAACGATGCTTTCTTTAGCTAACGACATAGCTTCAGAGCTTTTTGTCATTAAAAACTGTTTTAAATAGCTCTCTGTCAAACCTACGTAGGCGGAATAATAATTAGGACTTACTTTCAACACATCCAAGTAATAAGCGATGGCTTCATCAATGTTATTTTCTCGACGACTTTTTTGGGCCAATGAAAATAATACTTCCGGTTTGCCTTCAGCTAGTTCGTTCGCTCGGTTGCAAGCATTGTTAGCGTGAGACAAGTAGTTTTTATCCGCTGTTAAATACATTTTCTGCGCATACAGATTACAAAGTTGAGCTAGGGCCAATGGGTTTGTTGGCGCAGACGCTAAAATTAAATGGGTCTTTTCAAGGGCAGCGTTAACGTTATCTTCGTTTAGGCCTTTGTGAAGCAATGCTTGGCTAGAAATATAATTTTTCGCGTTGGTCTCGTTCAACCCCTTATAAGTGTATTCAGGTGAAGCTAAATACTGTTTAAGAGCGGTTTCTAGTTTGACAGAGGATTTATCAATAGTTTCTTCTGTAACGATAGTTTCGCTGTCTATCAAAGATGCGAGCAAAGTTTTGTTTGTAGTGGTGTAAGCGAAGCCCAAAAGTGCCTTAAATATACCCTTCTCAACTAACTCTAATGAGATGACTAAGTCAACATCATAGTTTTCCGTTAACGAATAGGGCGATTCATTCGCTGCAATATCAGATATAGAAACGGAAGATATTGTGAAGTCTTTCTTTAGCTTTTGGGTCAGGTTTCTAGCCAGCTCTTTTTCTAACTCGCTAGTACCTTTTATGATCATCAATGATTTTACGGTCGGTATAGCCGTTGGGTTTGAATCGACAGGATTTTCGTCTGTATTCCATAATAAGGTTAGCGAAACCAAAGCGACAGAAATAACAAGGAAAGCCACGATGTAACTATGTCGTAGCGTTCCGGCGTTTCTTTGAGGTTTGACTGCGTTTGCTCGTGGAGTTAAAGCAGGTTCGCGATTTATGAAGCTGTTTTGTTCGTTATCCTCAGAAGCCTCAAAGCCCTCTTCTAAGCTTTTACTTTGAGGTTCTAATGTTTCCTCACAATTAATCTTTTCGGTTACCGTTACTGGGTTAAGCTCCTCTTCTTCTGCCAACTCATCTTGGGTAAGAAAAAGCGAATGAGGGGGGACATCCAGAACAGTGGCAATACGAGTAATAGTTTGATGAGAAACCCTTGTTTGGCGAAAAGTTCTATTAATTAGGTCTCGAGGAGGGGAGTTGATGCCTTCTTTTTCTGCAATAAGCTTGGCCAGTTCAGACTGGGAACGAATGCCTGCATTGAGCATTGCTACTTCAAGCTTGTTTCGTGACGCGATAACACCTCTAACCCGCTTTCTTGTAGCCATTTTTCAAATCCTTTTCTTTGGCGTTACAAAAATTCTTAAATGTCTTTATTTACGGTTAAGTACTGCTAACTACGTATTCCTTAAGTTACCAAAAACTGTATTGTTTGAAAAGTGAGCAGGTGTGTTTTTGGTAGTTACCCGCTCATTTTATTTTTATAGAGAGGGAAATCTTCCAAGTGAGAGAGCTAGCTCAGCTCTATTCTAAGTTTCCCTAAAATTCCGATTAATAATCAAATTCAATGCAATATTAAGGCGGGTGACACATGGACTGCGGTAACTACAAACCTAAAATAAACATAGCAATATTGTTGTATAGCGCTTTCTTGATGATGATGTCGTCAATGGCAAGTGCCATGACATTAAGCGTTACAAAAACAACTGACAAAGCTTCAACAGGTGGTTATGTCTACCACAAAGTAATTGTTTCAAATGACTCAAGCTCTACCAAAAATAACGTTACTCTTTACCGGCGTTTTTCAAGGTAGTTGTCGCCTGAGCTGTTAAGCTGCTTCTTTTTTATTCTCCGGATTTAGCTCTACGCTTCCGATCTTATCCCAGTTTCTGGTTTCACCAGACCAACGACTTGGATTTCTCACTTTTGCCTCGGCATATAACTCAGTGCGCTTTGCCAGTATCTGTTGGTCTTCACCTTTGTGTCGCTGCTCTGGGGTAACGAATCTT
>Ga0208895_1000228_pt1 | contig 26824 bp, 22 predicted proteins | sample ETNtaG_10_FD_185765 | JGI IMG/M metagenome (GOLD analysis project Ga0208895, IMG submission 185765) | Marine microbial and viral communities from oxygen minimum zone, Eastern Pacific Ocean - ETNP201302SV82 (SPAdes) (version 2) | ecosystem: Environmental > Aquatic > Marine > Oceanic ... | reverse complement strand
AAATGAATCTATAATTTTATCTATGACAAAAAAAGAAAGAGAGAACCCAAAAATAATTGATGGTTCCAGAAGAAAAAGAATTGCTAATGGCTCTGGTACAGATGTAGCCACTATCAATAAATTGTTGAAACAATTTAAAATGATGTCTGAAATGATGAAGAAGATGTCAAAAGGCAACGTGAAAGGTATAACAGATAAAGGAATACCTCCAGAGCTTTTTAATCAATTAAAATAAAAAGGAGAGAAAATGTTAAAACTAAGATTATCTATGGGTGGAACAAAAAAAAGACCTGTATATAAAATTGTAGTGGCAGACAGTAGATTTGCAAGAGATGGAAGATTTATTGAGAAACTAGGATTCTTTAATCCTCTGCTACCAAAAGAAAAAAAGGAAAGAGTAGGACTCGAGTCAGATCGAATAAAATATTGGCTGAGCCAAGGCGCCAAACCTACCACAAGAGTAGCTAGAATTTTGGGTGAAAACCAATTAATTTCTATGCCGGCAAGTGGGAACAATCCCCAAAAAGCTATTCCTAAAAAGGATAGAAAAAAAGATGGAAAAGATGTATCTAAAACTCCAAAAGTAGAAGAGAAAAAAGCAGAAGCGCCAAAAACGGAAGACGCTAAAGCTCCAAAAGCAGAAGAGAAAAAAGCAGAAGCACCAAAAACAGAAGCCGCTAAAGCTCCAAAAGCAGAAGAGAAAAAATAAACATGTGGCAGGCTCGAATATTTACACTTTATCCAGAATTATTTCCTGGACCTTTGAGCAAAGGTTTGTACGGCAAAGCTCTATCAAACAATATCTGGAACATCAAAACTATAAATATAAGAGATTATGCATCAGATAAGCACAAAACTGTTGATGATACTCCATTTGGAGGAGGATCAGGCATGCTAATCAAGCCAGATGTTTTAGCAAAATCTTTAGATCAAAATATTAAATTAAACGAAAAAATATATTATTTAACTCCAAAGGGTAAATTGTTTAATCAAAAGCTTGCTAAAGATTTATCAAAAGAAAAAAATATAAATTTAATATGTGGACATTTTGAGGGAGTTGATCAAAGAGTGATAGACACAAGAGGTATAGAAGAATTGAGCATTGGTGACTATATTTTGTCTGGAGGAGAGACAGCTGCTTTTGTAGTTTTAGATAGTGTTTTAAGATTAATTCCAGGAGTCGTCGGAAATGATCAATCGATATTTGAAGAAAGTTTTGAAAATGGATTGTTGGAATATCCTCAATATACAAAACCTCAAATTTGGGAGAAAAAAAGCGTACCAGATGTACTTTTATCTGGAGATCATGCTAAAATTAAAGACTGGTGTTTATCACAATCTGAAGCTATAACACGCGACCGAAGACCGGATTTATGGCAAAAATATAAAAAGAATTAAATTGATAAACTTAAACATGAAAACAATCGAAGAAATTAATCAGTCTAATGTTAAAAAAATAGCTGCTGAGAAAAAATTACCTGAATTTTTTCCAGGAGATATTATTAAGGTTGGAGTTAGAATTACAGAAGGAAAAAGAGACAGGATTCAATACTTTGAAGGTGTTTGTATTGCCAAAAAAAATAGAGATTTAAATTCATCTTTTACTGTTAGAAAAATATCTTTCGGTGAAGGTGTTGAAAGAACTTTTGCACTATATAGTCCAATAGTAGATTCAATAAAAGTAATTAGATCAGGTAAAGTAAGAAGAGCAAAATTATACTATTTAAGAGATAGAACTGGTAAATCTGCAAGAATTTCTGAAAAAATTAAAAAGAAATTTAGCATAGATTTAGAAACCAAACCTGAGAAAGTTTCCGAAGAAAATGTTGCTCCAGTTGCTGAAGAAAAGAAGGCAGAAATCTCTTCAACAGTTACAGAGTCTAAAGTGGCTCCGAAAAAAGAAATAAACAAAGAAGAAAAACCAAAAAATCCTAAAAAGAAAAAATAATTTTTTTCTAAATGCCTGAAACTATTTACGATAAGATTTGGAATGATCATCTTGTTCATCAACAAGATGATGGAACTTCTTTATTATTTGTTGACAGACATTTAATACATGAAGTTACTAGTCCACAGGCTTTTGAAGGGTTAAGAAGTTCAAATAGAAAAATTAGACAACCAAGCCTAACTTTGGCAGTGGCCGATCACAATGTTCCTACCACAGATAGAACAAAAGGGATTACAGACCAAGATTCAAAAATACAAGTTGATAAACTTGAAACTAACTGCAAAGAGTTTAATGTTCAGTTATTTGGCATGAATGATAAAAGACAAGGCATTGTTCATATTATTGGGCCTGAGCAAGGATTTACTCAACCAGGAACAATTATCGTTTGTGGAGATAGTCACACTGCAACGCACGGCGCATTTGGAGCATTGGCATTTGGAATTGGCACATCTGAAGTGGAACATGTGCTAGCAACACAAACTTTAGTACAAAAAAAATCAAAAAATTTTAGAATAAATGTAATTGGATCTTTACCTGCAGGAGTTACTTCTAAGGATGTTATTTTGCAAATTATTGGCAAAATAGGAACAGCAGGCGGAACTGGATACGTAATAGAGTATGCAGGTAATTTAATTTCTTCTTTAAGCGTTGAACAAAGAATGACAATTTGCAATATGACAATTGAAGGAGGAGCAAGAGCAGGATTAATACAACCAGACCAGAAAATTATTAATTATTTAAAAGATAAGCCGATGTCTCCAAAAAATGATAAATGGGAAATAGCCTTAGAATGTTGGCATAATCTTAAAACAGACGAGGATGCCAAATTTGATAAAGAAATAACCATAGAAGGAAAAGATGTTAAACCAATGGTAACTTGGGGCACATCTCCACAAGATGTCGTTACTATAGATGGCAGAATTCCAAATCCAGAAAAAGAAACAGATCCAGATAAAAAAAGATCTATAGAAAGATCATTAGAATATATGGGATTAAAACCAGATGTTGCAATCAAAGATATTAAAATAGATAAAGTTTTTATAGGTAGTTGTACCAATGGTAGAATCGAAGATTTAAGAGAAGCAGCAAAAATTTTAAAAGATAAAAAAATTGCAAGTCATATAAGTGCAATGGTTGTTCCTGGGTCTGGTCTAGTAAAAGAACAAGCGGAACAAGAAGGGTTAGATAAAATTTTTATTAATTCAGGATTTGAATGGAGAGAACCCGGATGTTCTATGTGTTTAGCTATGAATGCAGATAAATTAAAACCAGGTGAAAGATGCGCTTCAACTTCAAACAGAAATTTTGAAGGTCGGCAAGGTCGAGATGGAAGAACTCATCTTGTAAGTCCAGCGATGGCAGCTGTTACGGCGATATCTGGAAATTTAGATGATGTGAGGAAGTATCAAAATTAATGAAAAAATTTAATATATTAAAAAGTATTCCTGCATATTTACCGATTGTAAATATTGATACTGATATGATTATTCCAAAACAATTCTTAAAAACAATTAAAAGAACTGGTTTAGGTAAAAATCTATTTTATGAAATGAGATATGATAATAATGGCAAAGAGATTAAAGATTTTATTTTAAATCAATCTCCATTCAATCAATCTAAAATTCTTATAGCTGGAAAAAATTTTGGATGTGGCTCTTCAAGAGAACACGCTCCTTGGGCTTTGTTAGATTTTGGAATAACTTGTGTAATATCCTCAAGTTATGCAGACATTTTTTATAACAATTGTTTTCAAAATGGGATACTGCCAGTAGTTATTAACGATGAACAAATAAAACAAATTTCAGAATATTCTAACAGAAAAGAAGAAATTTCAGTAAATTTACAAGGTCAAAAAATTGAATTTGGAAATAATGAAATAGTTTTTGATATAGATCAGTTTAAGAAAAAATGTTTATTAGAAGGTTTAGATGATATAGCTCTATCGCTAGAAAAATTAGAGAAAATAATTGCATTTGAAAAGAAATTGAAATCTACAAAACCATGGATTTTTAATGATTAAAGTAAAGAAAAGAAAAATATTGCTTTTACCTGGAGATGGAATTGGTCCAGAGGTAATTAGAGAAGTAAAAAAAATTATAGAATGGTTTAACAAGAACAAATCTTTAGATTTTGAAATAGAAGAAGATTTAGTGGGAGGATCTTCTTACGATAAGCATAAAATTCCAATTACTGATGAAGTTTTTTATAAAGCTTTAGAAAGCGAAGCAGTTATTCTTGGAGCTGTTGGAGGATCTAAGTGGGACAATTTAGAATTTTCAAAAAAACCAGAAAGAGCACTATTAAAGTTAAGAAAAGAATTAAAGCTTTTTGCGAATCTTAGACCAGCAATTTGTTTTAAACAATTAGTTAATGCCTCTACTTTGAAGCCTGAAATAGTCTCAGGTTTAGATATTATGATAGTTAGAGAATTAATAGGAGGTGTTTATTTTGGTGAGCCAAGAGGTATTAAACCTATTGATAATGGTGAAAGAAAAGGAATAAATACTCACACATATACTAGCAGTGAAATAGCTAGGGTTGCTAGAGTTGCTTTTGATTTAGCAATAAAAAGAAAAAATAAAGTTACTTCTTGCGAAAAATCAAATGTAATGGAAGCAGGTCAATTATGGAAAGAAGAAGTACAAATAGTGCACGATAAAGAATATAATAACGTTGAATTAAGCCATATGCTTGCGGATAATTGTGCAATGCAGTTATTAAGAAATCCAAAACAATTTGATGTAATAGTAACAGATAATCTGTTTGGTGACATGCTATCTGATGAGGCTGCTATGTTGACAGGATCTCTTGGACTTTTACCTTCTGCTTCATTTGGCGCAAAAGATAAAAATGGAAATATGAGATCAATGTATGAACCAGTTCATGGTTCAGCTCCTGATATTGCCGGAAAAGGAATTGCAAATCCTATTGCTTCTATTTTGAGTTTTTCGATGGCATTAAGATATTCATTGTACCTTGATAAAGAAGCTGACAATCTTGATATTGCAGTTCAAAAAGTATTAGATGATGGATTAAGAACCAGAGATATTATGTCCAAAGGAAATAAAGAAGTTTCTACAGAAAATATGGGAAATGCTATTATTGCGTATTTGCAAAAATAATTAATTTAACCTATTTTACTTTCTAATATTTATGACGACTTATACAGCTCCAGTTGAAGATATGATGTTTCTTTTTGAGAAGTTGAGAAATAATAAGAATTATAATGAGCTTGATAAATATAAAGAAATTACACCCGAACTTGTAAAGGATATTTTAGTAGAAGCAGCAAAAATTAACCAAAATATAATACTACCTTTGGCTAAATCTGGAGACGAAAATCCAACTATTTTAGAAAATGGAGTTGTAAGAACTCCACCAGGTTATAAAGAGGCTTACAACAAATTTATAGAAGATGGTTGGCAATCTTTGTCTTGTGACCCAAAGTATGGTGGACAAGGAATGCCAAAAACAGTTAGTGCTTTTTTTGATGAAATGTTATCATCAGCAAGTCTTGCATTTAAACTTTATAGTGAACTAAGTATTGGGGCATATAACTGCATAAATCATCATGCAACAGATTCTATAAAAGAAAAATTTTTACCAAAAATGGTAGAAGGAAAATGGAGCGGTACAATGTGTTTGACCGAGCCTGTTTGTGGAACTGATTTAGGTTTATTAAAAACAAAAGCCGTAGAACAATCAAATGGAACTTTTAAGATAAGTGGACAAAAAATATTCATTACTTCTGGTGATCATGACCTTACCGAAAATATTATTCATCTTGTTATAGCAAGATCTCCTGACTCACCTTCAGGCACTAAAGGAATAAGTTTATTTCTTGTGCCAAAATTCCTTGTTAATGAAGATGGATCTATTGGACAACAAAACGGAGTATCAACAGGTTCTATTGAAAGCAAAATGGGAATAAAAGGATCAGCAACTTGTGTGCTGAATTTTGATAATTCAATTGGATATATGATTGGCCCAAAAAATAAAGGATTGAGCTCAATGTTTACTATGATGAATTTAGAAAGGATTGTAGTTGGAATACAAGGATTGGGAATTTCTGAAATTGCATATCAAAATTCTCTAGCTTATGCAAAAGAAAGAAAACAAGGCAAAAGTCACAAGAGTCAATCAGATGAAATTATTAAAAAAATTAAAAAAACAATAAACAAATTCTTACCTTTTGGTAATGACAAAGCTGATTTTATTATAGAACATGCCGATATAAGAAAATCATTATTAAATATGAAATCAATTATTGAAGGAGAAAGAGCTTTATGTTTTTGGTTGTCGCAACAAACAGAAGTAAGTCTTTACCACAAAGATGAAAAAATTAGAGAAGAAGCATCTGACCTTGTTTCTTTAATGACACCAGTTGTTAAATCTTTTTTCACGGATATGGGTATGGAAATCACAAGTGATGCTATGCAAATTTATGGAGGTTATGGATATACCAAAGATCAAGGAATTGAACAATTATATAGAGATAATAGAATTACCCCAATTTACGAAGGAACAAATTCTGTTCAAGCAATTGATTTAGTTTTTAGAAAATTAGTAAATAAAAACGGCAACATAATTGATAAATACATTTCTTTAATAAAAAAAGACATTCTTATAAATGAAGAAAAAATCAAACCGTTTATTAAAAAACTAAATAAAAATATCGAAATATTAGTAAAATTTACCAATTGGATTAATGAAAAAATGAAAAACTCAAAAGATGATGTAAGTGCTGCTTGTAATGATTATTTAAAAGTACTTGGTCTTGTGGCGATTGCTCATGCATGGGTTAAGGTGTTAGAGGTTAGTTTCAAAGATTATGAAAAAAATAAACAATTTTATGAAGAAAAAATTCAAACAGCAAATTTTTTCTTTAATAGAGTTCTTCCAAGAACAGAAAGTTATTATTTGACGGCAACTAGTGGAAGTAAGTATATTATGGATTTTAAATTTAACTAGTATGAGCCATTACGATACAAATTTAGACAAGAATAAAGCGAATTTTGTTCCATTAACACCCCTGTCTTTTTTACAAAGAGCAAAAGATATTTATCCTAATTATGAAGCAATAGTTTATGAAGATAGAAAATATACATGGAGCGAGGTGTATAAAAGATGTATTAAATTTGCAAGCGCATTAGAAAAGATTGGCATTAGCAAAGGAGATACAGTTTCATTTCTAGCTTTTAATACCCCGGAAATTTTTGAAGCTCATTATTCTGTTCCTATGACTGGCGGAGTATTAAATACAATTAATATTAGATTAGATGCCAAAACCATCGCCTACATTTTAGAGCATAGTGATGCTAAGGTGCTAGTTGTGGATAGACAACTTCATGCAGAAGTTAAAAAAGCATTAAGCACTATAAATAAAAAAATTATTGTAATTGATATAAATGACAAACATGCCGATCAATCAAAATTAGAAAAGATTGGTGATTTAGAGTATGAAGAATTTTTAAGTACAGGTGATGAAAATTATCTTTGGAAAATGCCAGAAGATGAGTGGCAGGCTATTTCATTAAGCTATACTTCGGGAACAACAGGAAATCCAAAAGGAGTTGTTTATCATCATAGAGGATCATATTTAATGTCAACAGGAAGTGCGGCAGCTTGGAATATGCCTAATAGATTAAATTTTTTAACTATTGTACCAATGTTTCATTGCAATGGTTGGTGTTACCCTTGGACCGTTCCTATGTTAAATGGAAGGACAATTTGTCTGCGAAACATTGATATTAAGAAAATTTTTGACCTAATCGATAAACATAAAGTAACTCATTTTGGTGGTGCACCAATCGTGCTTAATATGATTACAGGAGCACCTGAAAGGGATCGTAAAAAATTAAAGCAAAAAGTTTATGTATTGACAGCTGGAGCTCCACCACCAAGTATTATTTTTAAAAAAATGAAAAGTCTTGGTTTTGAAGTAATGCATGTTTATGGCTTAACAGAAACCTATGGACATGTAACACAATGTGCATGGAATGAAGCATGGAATGAATTAGAAGAGGAAAAACAAAATGAGATTAAAGCTAGACAAGGAGTAAGATACCCTAATACAGAGGGTGTAGTAGTTATGGATCCAGAAACTATGAAACCAATTCCAATGGATGGCAAAACAATGGGTGAGATAATGATTAAAGGAAATGTAGTAATGAAAGGTTATTATAAAGATAAAGAAGCTACAAATAAAGCAATGAAAAATGGATGGTTTCATTCTGGAGATTTAGCCATCATGTATCCAGATGGTTATATAAAAATACAAGACAGATCTAAGGATATAATTATTTCTGGTGGAGAAAACATTTCATCTATTGAAATAGAAAATATATTATCAAAACATCCTTCTGTATCTATTGCCGCAGTAGTGGCAAAACCAGATGAAAAATGGGGAGAAGTACCCTGTGCATTTATTGAAGCAATTAAAGACAAATCTGTTACAGAAATAGAATTGATTGATTTCTGTAAGAAAACTTTAGCTAGTTTTAAAGTTCCAAAAAAAATAGAATTTTGTGAATTACCAAAAACATCAACTGGAAAAATCCAAAAATTTGAATTAAGAAAAAAGGCCAAGGAGCTAAACTGATTTTAGACGTTAACGAGAAAAACGTGTTTGTCTCAACAGCTGGCATGGAGTTTGATGAAAAAAAACCATCAATATTGTTGATTCATGGTAGCGGCCTAACCCACATTGTTTGGTCTCTTCATGAACAATTTTACGCTTCACAAGGATTTAATGTTTTATCAGTTGATCTTCCAGGACATGGCAATTCTGAGGGACCATCTTTAGAATCAATTCAAAAAATTTCCGATTGGGTAAAATTATTAATACAAGCTCTTGATATATCAAAAATTACTATTGTTGGTCATTCTCAAGGAACACTTGTGGGTATTGATTTTGCATCTAGATATTCTGATTTAATATTCAGTTTAGTACTTGTCGCTGGTTCATATAAAATGCCTGTGAACCAAGAACTTATCGATTTAGCCGAATCTGGTGATGATAAAGCAATTTTGCTTATGATGAAATGGGGATACGAAGGTTCCAAAGCTTTTATTGGAGGTAATCCTGTAAAAAAAATTATTAATTCATCAAGAGAAATTAGGGAAGTATTATCTGTGGACTTAAAAGCATGTAATAATTACAAGGATGGTAAAGAAGCTTTAGAAAAAATTAATTGTCCAACATTATGTGTATTCGGGGATTTAGATAAAATGGTTCCTCTGAAAGTGGGAACTAAAATGTCAGATTTAATTAAAAATTCTGAAACTAAAGTAATATCAAATTGTGGACACATGATTATTTTTGAAAAAGCTTTTGAAATGAGAAAGTTGGTAAAAGAATTTATATTAAAAAATAAAAAATGAAAAAATTTTCTATAGCAAAATCGAGAAGAGTTAGAAGTACGCCTTATACTTCAAGAATTGAAGCACAAGGAGTTACTACTTATAGTTCTTATAATCATATGTTAATGCCAGCAGCTTTTGGGTCTTTAGAAGAATCTTATCATCATCTAAAAAAATATGTGCAAGTTTGGGATGTTTCTGGTGAAAGACAAGTGGAAATAGGTGGGAAAGATTCTTCTCGTTTAGTTCAATTAATGACCTGTAGAGATCTGTCCAAGTCTAAAATTGGAAGATGTTACTACTGCCCTATTATTGATGATAAAGCTGGTTTAATAAATGATCCGGTAATTTTAAAATTAGCAGAAGATCGTTGGTGGATTTCGATAGCAGATTCTGATGTGATATTATTTGCTAAAGGTTTGGCAATAGGACATAAATTTGAAGTTACAATAATTGAACCAAATGTAAACATTATAGCAATTCAAGGTCCAAAATCTTTTCAAATAATGGAAAAAATATTTGGGAAAAAAATTTCGAAGATGAAATTTTTTGGTTTTGATTATTTTGAATTTCAAGGTGTGAAACATTTAATTGCAAGATCTGGTTGGTCAAAGCAAGGCGGTTATGAGATTTATGCGGAAAATACGGAAGCAGGACTTGCTCTATATGATCATTTGTTTGAGATAGGTAAAGAATTTAATGTAAAACCTGGATGTCCAAATTTGATTGAAAGAATTGAAAGCGCTTTGCTTTCATATGGAAATGATATTGATAATAACGATAATCCTCTTGAATGTGGCTTAGACAAATATGTGAATCTTGATAATGATGTGAATTTTCTTGGAAAAGAAAAATTAAAAGAAATCAGCAAAGAAGGAACTAATAAGAAATTAATGGGAGTAAAAATAGAAACCAAAGAAATTAATGTATCAGAATCAATTAAACTTTATAATAATAAAAGTAATTTAATTGGCGAATTACGGTCTGGCGTTTATTCTCCTCATTTTGGCAAGGTTATTGGAATAGCTATGATATTCAAACCTTATTGGAATGTCTCACAATCCTTAAAAATTGAAATAAATGGAACAAATTTTGATGGAAAAGTTTGTGATTTGCCTTTCATCTAGGTATAAGATCGAAAAAAATATCATGAATATAGCAATTGTAGGCGCAACAGGTAACGTTGGAAGGAAAATTATAGAAGTTATTGAGAGTAAAAATTTTCCTGTAGATAATTTATATTTACTCGCTTCATCAAAAAGTACAGGCTCAAAATTAAAATTTAGAAACCAAGAAATTGAAGTACAAAATCTAGAAACTTTTGATTTTTCAAAAGCTAATATCACTTTCTTTTCTGCTGGGGGTAAAGTTTCAGAAAAATATGCTCCATTAGCAGCAAAACATTCAACAGTTATAGATAATTCAAGTTTCTTCAGAATGGATCCTGATGTTCCTTTAGTAGTTCCTCAAGTTAATGCTGGAGATATAAAAAGTATAAAAAAAAATATAATTGCTAATCCAAATTGTTCTACAGCACAACTTGTTATTGTTCTAAAGCCTTTACATGATTTTTTTAATATAAAAAGAGTTGTAGTATCTACTTATCAGTCTACCTCAGGCGCAGGGAAAGCTCCAATGGACGAATTGATAGAACAAACTAAATTATTTTTAGAAAGAAAAAAAATTACTTCAAAAAATTTTACAAAGCAAATTGCTTTTAATGCAATACCCCATATTGATGTATTTGATGAAGACGGATACACAAAAGAAGAAATTAAAATTATTAATGAAACAAAAAAAATATTAGATAATGATATAGAGTTAACAGCAACTTGTGTGAGAATTCCTGTATTAGTATCTCATTCTGAGTCATTAAATATTGAATTTGAAAAAGCATTTACCGTAGAAAAAATAAGAGAAGTTTTGGATGCAGCAAATGGGTGTAAAGTAATAGATGAAAGAAAAGATGGTGGCTATATAACTCCATTTGAGGCCGAGGGGAAAAAAGAAACATTTATCTCTAGAATTAGAAAAGACAATTCAAACAAAAATTCTGTTAACCTATGGATTGTTTCTGATAATTTACTAAGAGGTGCGGCCCTGAATGCTGTAGAAATTGCAGAAGTTTTTAGTAAAAATAATTGAATGGAAAATAACAATCCTTTATCGCCACATATTCAAATTTATAATTGGCATATTTCATCTTTAGTATCAATAGTTCATAGAATTACAGGTGTAATTAATATATTATCATTAATATTTGTATTTTTTTGGATAGCATCAATGTTGCTTGGAAGTGTAAGTTACGAAATGATACAAGGTATTTTAAGTTCTTTTTTTGGAAAATTAATGGTTATCGGAATCACTTGGTGCTTTAGTTTTCAAATTTTAAGTGAAATTAGGCATTTGTTTTGGGATATGGGCTATGGCTTTGAATTAAAAACATCCAATATAACAGGGTTAATAGTTATTATTGGTTCATTTGTATTGACAATATCAATTTACTTAATTGGGAGACAATTAATTTAATGGTAAATGCTACGAAAAAATGGATATTTCAGAAAATAAGCTCAGTCATTCTAGTTCCATTAATGTTATGGTTCATAATAAATCTTGTATCATTATATGATAAAAGTTTTGATCAAGTTTTAATTTTCTTTACTAGTCAACCATCAAAATTTTTATTTTCTCTTTTAATGGTTATAGCTTTTTTTTATTCAGCATTGAGCATTAGTGAAATATTTGAGGATTATGTAGAAGATGAGAAAATAAAAAATTTCTTTAATAAATTACTTTATTCTTTTGCTATAATAATTCCAATATTAACTTTAATTGTAATTCTTAATTTAAGCATATGAGTTCTTACAACATTATAGATCATGAATATGATGTAGTAGTACTAGGAGCCGGAGGTTCGGGCTTGAGGGCAGCAGTAGGACTTAGTGAAGTTGGTTTAAAAACAGCATGTGTATCAAAAGTTTTTCCAACTAGAAGCCATACTTCAGCGGCTCAAGGAGGAATTTCAGCTGCTTTAGGAAATATGGGAGAAGATGATTGGCGATGGCATATGTATGATACGGTTAAAGGATCAGACTGGTTAGGAGATCAAGACTGTATTGAATATTTGTGTAAAGAAGCTCCAAGAGCTGTTTTAGAGTTAGAAAAATATGGTGTTCCCTTTAGTCGTACCGAAGATGGAAAAATTTATCAAAGACCTTTTGGTGGAATGACTAAAAATTATGGCAATGAACCAGTACAAAGAACTTGTGCAGCAGCAGATAGAACAGGGCATGCGATACTTCACACTCTATATGGGCAAGCTTTAAAACATAATACTAAATTTTTTATTGAATACTTTGCTTTAGACTTATTAATGAAAGATGGAGAGTGTAAAGGGCTTGTAGCCTGGAATTTAAATGATGGTACTATTCATAGATTTAGAGCTCATATTACTATTATTGCAACAGGTGGATATGGAAAAATTTATCAATCATCAACATCTGCACATACTTGTACTGGAGATGGTAATGCAATGATTTTAAGAGCTGGTTTACCTTTGCAAGATATGGAATTTGTTCAATTTCATCCAACAGGAATTTATGGACATGGAACTTTAATATCTGAAGGAGTTAGAGGTGAAGGAGGATATTTAGTAAATTCAAAAAGTGAAAGATTTATGGAGCGCTATGCCCCAAAAGCAAAAGACCTTGCCTCAAGAGATGTAGTAAGCAGATCTATAGCCATTGAAATTAATGAAGGAAGAGGAGTTGGAAAAGAAAAAGATCATGTTTATCTTCATTTGGACCACTTAGATCCAAAAATTATTGAAGAAAGACTTCCTGGAATTTCAGAGTCATCAAAGTTATTTGCTAATGTTGATGTAAATAAAGAACCAATACCTGTTGTACCAACTGTACATTATAATATGGGAGGAATACCAACTAACTATAAAGCTGAAGTTCTTACAGTTAATGGTTCAGAGAAAACTGTTCCAGGATTAATGGCAATAGGTGAAACAGCATGCGTGTCAGTTCATGGTGCAAACAGACTTGGATCTAACTCATTAATTGACCTTGTTGTATTTGGTAGAGCTGCAGCAAAAAGAGCAGCAGAAATTATTAAACCTGGAACCTCACATGAAAAAATACCAGAATCAGAAACAGACAAATGTTTAGATAGATTTGATAAATTAAGAAATGGTAATGGAACTAATAATACGGCCTATCTAAGATTAGCTATGCAAAAAACTATGCAGTCAAAATGCGCAGTATTTAGAACAGACAAAACTTTAAAAGAAGGGGTTCAAGAAATAAGAAAGCCATTTGAAGGTATAGATTCAATATCAGTAAAAGACAAATCTTTAATATTTAATACTGATTTAGTTGAAACATTGGAATTTGATAATTTAATTAGACAGGCAATCGTAACTATAGACTCCGCATATAATCGTAAAGAAAGCAGAGGAGCTCATGCAAGGGAAGACTATCCAAAAAGAGATGATGAAAAATTTATGCAACATACTTTAGCATGGTGTAATGAAAGTGAAACTAAAATTACTTATAGATCAGTTCACAAAATAACCTTAACTAATGAGGTGCAATATTTTCCTCCTCAAGAAAGAGTATACTAATGGTACAAATAAATTTACCACAAAATTCAAAAATCAAAAAAGGAAAATATTATAAAGACCAAACAGGTTCAAAAAATATTAGAAAAGTTAATGTTTATAGATGGGATCCTTCAACTGGAGAAAATCCAAGTATTGATACTTATGAAGTGGATATGGATAATTGTCCGTCTAAAATATTAGATGTATTGAATAAAATTAAAAATGAAATAGATCCATCACTTGCTTATAGAAGGTCATGTGCGCATGGAGTATGCGGATCATGTGCAATGAATATGGATGGAAAAAATGGTCTTGCATGTACAAGACCACATGCTGAAATAAAAGGAGATATTAATATTTATCCTTTACCTCATTTAAAAGTTTTAAAAGATTTAATTGGAGATCTAAGTGTTTTATATAAACAATATGAATCAATAGAACCTTGGTTAAAAAATTCAAAAAAAGATGATGGTATGGAAAATTTACAAACAAGGAAAGATAGAGAAAAATTAGATGGTCTATATGAATGTATTATGTGTGCATGTTGTTCAACTTCATGCCCTAGTTATTGGTGGAATGGTGAAAAATATTTAGGTCCAGCTGTCTTGCTTCAAGCTTATAGGTGGATAATAGATAGTAGAGATGAAGATAGAAAAGAAAGATTACAAAAAGTTGCTGATGAGCTAAAACTTTATAGATGTCATACTATAATGAACTGCACAAATGCATGTCCAAAGGGATTAAATCCTGCAAAAGCAATTGCTGAAATTAAAAAAATGTTAGTTACAAGCAAATACTAATTTTTAAAAAATATTATGATAAAACTGGAATAGTAAATTCTGGACCAGCGTTATCTTCAACCCATGTTACTGTAGCTGTTTTTAGTTTGGTGTAAAACCTAACACCATCTGGGCCATGTATGGAATGGTCTCCAAATAATGAACGTTTCCATCCCCCGAAACTATGATATGCCACTGGAACTGGAATAGGAACATTAACGCCTATCATACCAATTTTTGCATTTTCTGTGAAATGTTTCGCTATATTTCCACTTTTAGTAAAAACGGCAGCTCCATTTCCTAATTCGTGTTCATTAACTAAATTTAATGCTTCTTCATATGTATTAGTTGTCATCATACTTAATACGGGTCCGAAAATTTCTTCTTTATAGATTTTCATATTTGGTTTTACATTTTCAAAAATTGTAGGTCCAACAAAATAACCATTTTCATATCCTTGAAGTTTAAAGTTTCTTCCATCGGCAAGCAATTTTGCTCCTTCTTTTTCTCCAGTATCAATATATCCGAGAACTTTTTCATAATGAGATTTGTTATTAAGTGGTCCAAAATCACTTTTTTCATCAGTATAAGGACCTACATTAAGTTTTTCAGTTTTGTTTAACAACTTACTTTTAACTTTTTCTTTAGTTTTGTCCCCAACACAAACAGCAACTGAAATAGCCATACACCTTTCCCCAGCTGACCCAAAAGCTGAACCAATGATAGCATCTGTTGTTTTATCAACATCAGCGTCAGGCATTATAACCATATGATTTTTTGCTCCTCCAAGAGCTTGTACTCTTTTGTTATTTTTTGTTCCTGTGTGATATACATATTCTGCAATTGGTGTTGAACCTACAAAACTAATTGCTTGAATATTTTTGTCTTCTAATAAAGCATCAACTGCTTCTTTATCTCCGTTTACTACATTTAAAACACCTGGCGGTATACCAGCTTCAATTGCAAGTTCAGCAAGTTTAATTGCGCAACTTGGGTCTTTTTCAGAGGGTTTGAGTACAAAAGTATTTCCACAAGCAATAGCTACAGGAAACATCCACATTGGAACCATTGCAGGAAAATTAAATGGAGTAATTCCTGCACAAACACCTAGGGGTTGACGCAATGTATGTGAGTCAACATTAGTACCAACACTAGTTGAATGCTCGCCTTTTAAAGCACTTGTAATTCCAGAAGCATATTCAACTACTTCAATTCCTCTTTGGATTGAACCTTTTGAGTCAGCAATTGTTTTTCCGTGCTGTTTTGAAACTATTTCAGCAAGTTCATTCATGTTTTTAATTATTAAGTCTTTATACTTTGATAAAATTCTTGATCTACTAATAGGAGTTGTTCTTGACCATTTTAAAAATGCTTTAGAAGCATTTTCTGTTGCTTGTTTTACTATTTCTTTACTTGCCAATTCAACTTCAGCTATTTGTTCTCCTATAGCTGGATTAAAAATAGCACCAATCCTTGAGTCTGGTGAACTATAAGTTTTTCCATCTATGAAATGACTTATTTTTTCCATCGGTAATTTAATATAACAAATGAAGCTATATCAACTTTTTTTTGTTTGCAATCTTTTAATATGTTACTGTTAGTTTACAAGTATTGATTAATCTAAATTTATGAATACAAGTTTATTTAATTAATGGATAAAAAAATTTCTTTAATTGGAGCTGGACAAATTGGAGGAACTTTAGCCCATTTAATTGGGCTAAAGGAATTAGCGAAAGAAGTAGTACTATTTGATGTAGCAAGTGGAGTTGCCAAAGGAAAAGCACTAGATATAGCCCAATCTTCATCAGTAGATGGATTTGATGTGAATTTTTTTGGCACAGACAATTATGAAGATATAAAAAACTCAGATGTTATAATAATAACTGCTGGCGTTCCTAGAAAACCTGGAATGAGCAGAGATGATTTGCTTAGTATAAATTTAAAGATAATAAATCAGGTATCTGAAGGAATAAAAAAATATTCTCAAAATGCTTTTGTGATTTGTATTACAAATCCACTAGATGTAATGGTTATGGCTTTACAAAAATATTCTAGTTTGCCAGTTAATAAAGTAGTTGGAATGGCAGGAATTTTAGATACTTCGAGGTTTAAATTATTTTTGTCATTAGAATTAAATGTTCCTGTTAAAGAAATTGACGCGATGGTAATGGGTGGTCATGGAGATACGATGGTACCTCTTCCCAGATTAACAAAAGTTTCCGGAAAACCACTCCTTGATATTGTAAAAGAAGGAAAAATTTCTGCAGAAAAATTAGAAAGTATTAATCAAAGAACTAGAGATGGTGGTGCTGAAATAATTAAATATTTGGAAAAAGGATCAGCATTCTATGCACCAGCTGCATCTGGTATAGAAATGGCATCTTCCTATTTAAAAGATTTAAAAAAATTATTACCCTGTGCAGCTTATTTAGATGGTCAATATGGTGTTAAAAATTTATATGCTGGCGTTCCAGTTATAATTGGCAAAAATGGTGTTGAGAAAATTGAAGAAATATCTTTAGATGATAAAGAAAAATCTCAATTTATGAACTCTGTAAGTGCTGTAAAAAAACTTTGGCAAGCTGCAATTTCTATTGACCCTGATTTAAATAAATGAATATTCATGAGCATCAAGCCAAGCAAATATTAAAAAAGTTCGGAGCTGATGTTCCTGAAGGAATTTTTGGCTTTACAGTCGATGAAGTTATTACTAAAGCCAAATTGTCTTTAAAAACCAACAAATTTGTTCTTAAAGCACAAATCCATGCCGGAGGAAGAGGTAAAGCTGGGGGCGTTAAAATACTTAATAATATTGATGAATTAAATAAAGCTGCAAAGGAATTATTAGGAAAAAGATTAGTAACACGTCAAACTGGCCCCCAAGGAAGAGAGGTAAAAAGATTATACGTAGAAGAATCTTCAAATATTGAAAAAGAATTTTATTTGTCTTGTTTAGTTGATAGAGCTAGCTCAAAAATTGCTTTCATATCAAGTAACCAGGGAGGAATGGATATAGAAGAAGTAGCCAGAAAGAGTCCAGATAAAATTATTACAACAAAAGTTGAGGTTTTAGAAGACATATCCGTTTCAGATTGTGAAAAAATTATAGAAATATTTAAATTAAAAGAAGAGCCAAAAAAACAAGCAATTGATTTAGTGAAATCAATATACAAAGCATTTATTGATACAGATGCAAGCATGATTGAGATTAATCCTTTAATTTTAACCAAGGAAGAAAAAATAGTTTGTCTAGATGCTAAAATGAATTTTGATGACAATGCTTTGTTTAAACATCCTGAAATAATTAAACTAAGAGATTTGAATGAGGAAAACCCAACTGAAATAGAAGCTAGCAAATATGATCTTGCTTATATTAAATTAGATGGAAGTATTGGTTGTATGGTGAACGGAGCAGGCTTAGCCATGGCAACAATGGACATTATTAAACTGTATGGTCAGAAACCTGCAAATTTTTTGGATGTTGGAGGTGGAGCATCTAAAGAAAAAGTTTCAGCAGCTCTGAAAATTATTCTTTCAGATAAAAATGTTAAGGGTATTTTAATAAACATTTTTGGTGGAATAATGAGATGTGATGTGCTTGCCCAAGGAGTTGTAGATGCAGCAAAAGAAATTAATATTAATGTTCCTTTAGTTGTAAGACTAGCGGGAACAAATTTTAAAGAAGGAAAAAAAATTTTAGATAATTCAAGTTTAAAATTAATTTCTGCAGAAGATTTAGATGATGCGGCAAAAAAAATAGTAGAAGCAATAAAATAAAAAAATGTCTGTTCTTGTTAACAAAAATACAAAAGTTATTTGCCAGGGTTTTACTGGTGCGCATGGCACATTCCATTCTGAACAAGCTATAAGATATGGAACAAATTTAGTTGGTGGAGTTACTCCTAAAAAAGGAGGTCAAAAACATCTTGATAAACCTGTTTTTAATACTGTAGTTGAAGCAAAAAAAGAAACAGGAGCGAATGCGACCATGATATATGTACCGGCAAAGTTTGCAGCTTCAGCAATCATTGAAGCCATAGAATCATCGATTGAACTAATTGTATGTATTACTGAAGGAATACCCGTATTAGATATGGTTAAAATTAAGCAAAAATTAAAAAGATCAAAAAGTAGATTAATTGGCCCGAATTGCCCAGGAATAATAACTCCAGATGAGTGTAAAATTGGAATTATGCCAGGTAATATTCATAAAAGAGGATCTGTCGGAATTGTTTCTAGATCTGGAACTTTAACTTATGAGGCAGTAGCACAAACAACAACCAATGGACTGGGACAATCCACCTGTATTGGAATTGGTGGAGATCCAATAAATGGCACTAATTTTATAGATTGTTTAGAACTTTTTTTAAATGATGATGAAACAAAATCAATTCTAATAATTGGAGAAATTGGCGGTACAGCTGAAGAAGAAGCGTCTGAGTTCATAAAAAATCATAAATTAAAAAAACCAATTGTTGGCTTTATTGCTGGTATTACTGCACCTCCAGGAAGAAGGATGGGTCATGCAGGTGCAATAATTTCTGGAGGCAAAGGTGGTGCAGAAGATAAAATAAAAAAAATGGAAGAATGTGGAATTACTATGGCAAAATCTCCATCTGAAATTGGTAAAACATTATTTTATAAATTGTCTAATTGAAAAATACTTCTCTAGCATTATACTATATTAACAATGTCCTTATCAAAAAATCTTGAATATGAAAAAACCTCATTTCTGAGTAAAGCAAATAGTGCTTTTATTGAAGAAATGTATCTTAAATATATAAATCAAGACTCAAATTTACCTGATAGTTGGCGAAAATATTTTGAAACATTGGGAGACGAAATGAATCAGATAGCTAGAGAAATTAATGGCCCAACTTGGAGTTCTAATAAAAAAAGAATTTTAATAGATGAACTTCAGAAAAAAATTGATGATAAAGTTAAACCAGATGTTCAAGAAACTGGAAATAATGATTTTAATTATTACCAAGATCAGACAAATTTTGTACAAGCAAGCGGTGATTCAATTAAAGCAATTGCTTTAATAAGAGCTTATAGACTGCGTGGTCACCTAATGGCCAATCTTGATCCTCTTGAGATGAAAACAAGAGAGTACTTAGACGAACTTCACCCGGATTTTTATGGATTTAAAAAAGAAAACAATCAAAAGAAAATTTTCTTAAATGGTACGATAAATAAAGAATATGCAAGTATTAAAGAAATTTTAAGTTTTTTAAAAAAAATTTATTGTGGTTCAATTGGATATGAATTTATGCATATTTCTAATCCGGAAGAAAGATTGTGGTTTAGAGATAGAGTAGAACAAGATGAGCGTTCAGTTGAATTTACCAAAAGAGGTAAAGAAGCTATATTAAATAAATTGATCCAAGCAGAAGGATTTGAAAAATTTTTACAAAAAAAATATATTGGAACAAAACGTTTTGGATTAGATGGTGGAGAAAGTTTAATTCCAGCTTTAGAGCAAATAATTAAAGTTGGCGGGCATTTAAATATTGTAGAAGTTAAAATTGGAATGTCTCATAGAGGTAGACTGAATGTCTTGGCTAATTTATTACAAAAATCTTATAAAAAAATATTTAATGAATTTGCTGGTGAAATTCATTCAGTTGGAGAAGATAGTGCTGGTGATGTAAAATATCATTTAGGCGCTTCATCAGACAGAGAATTCGATGGCAACAAAGTTCATGTAAGCTTGACTGACAATCCATCCCATTTAGAGGCTGTTAATCCAGTTGTTTTAGGTCAAACAAGAGCTAAACAATATTATCATAACGATACTAAAAGAAACAAAGTAATTCCAATAATCATTCATGGAGATGCTTCTTTTGCGGGCCAAGGTGTAGTAGCTGAATGTTTTGCAATGTCAGGTTTAAAAGGACATAACACCGGAGGAACCATACATATAATTATAAACAATCAAATTGGATTTACTACTAGTCCAAGATTTGCAAGATCTTCTCCTTATCCATCTGATATAGCAAAAATGGTTGAGGCACCAATTTTACATGTTAATAGCGACGATCCTGAAGCCGTAGTCTATTGCGCAAGAATCGCAACTGAATTTAGATTAAAATTTAATAGAGATGTTGTAATAGATTTAATTTGTTACAGAAGATTTGGTCATAATGAAGGAGATGAACCTGCATTTACTCAACCTTTAATGTATAAAAAAATCAAATCTCATCCAACGACCTTAGAAATATACGGAAAAAAATTAGTTAATGAAAACTTAATTACTCAGCAACAGCTTAATGATTTAATTAATAAATTTAAAGATTTATTAGATGATCAATATAAAAATGCAAAAGATTATAAACCAAAATTAGAATGGTTCGAAGGTACTTGGTCTAGATATAGACCTGAAAAGGGAAAAGATAAAAGAGGAAAAAGTGGAGTAGATGCAAAAAAACTTCTTCAAATTTCAGATAAAATACATGAAATACCTTCTAAGGTAAATTTACATAAAACTATTGTTAAAATTTTAGAGGCAAGAAGAAAAACTGTAGATAAAGGAAGAAATATTGATTGGGCTACAGCTGAATCTTTGGCGTTTGGCTCGCTAGTTGAAGAAGGATTTCCTGTTAGGCTAGTTGGGCAGGACTCTGGTAGAGGAACATTTAGTCAAAGACATTCAGTATTAAGAGATCAAACAAATAATTCTAGATACATACCTTTAAATAATATTTCAAAAAATCAAGAACAATTTGAAATAATTGATAGTTTCTTGTCAGAGCTAGCAGTATTGGGTTTTGAATATGGATATAGCTTAGTAGAACCAAATACACTTACAATTTGGGAAGCACAATTTGGTGATTTTGCCAACGGTGCACAAGTTGTAATAGATCAATTTATCGTCTCAGGTGAAAGAAAGTGGTCTCGGGCATCGGGTTTGGTTATGTTATTACCACATGGTTACGAAGGTCAAGGACCTGAACACTCTTCAGCTAGGTTAGAAAGATTTTTACAGCTATGTGCTCAAGATAATTTGCAAGTGATGAATTGTACTACTCCAGCAAATTATTTTCATGCATTAAGGCGCCAAATACATAGAGATTTTAGAAAACCTCTAGTTATTATGACTCCTAAATCATTATTAAGAAATAAACTCTGTGTATCTAATTTAGAAGATTTTGGAAAAAATAATTCTTTCCATAGAGTCATGTGGGATCATGCTATTGATCCAAATGAAAGTAGTTTTATAAAACTTAAAAAAAGTAACGAAATAAGAAAAGTAATTTTATGTTCAGGAAAAGTATATTTTGATTTGTTGGAAGCTCGTGAAAAATTAAAAAAAGATGATGTAGTTATTTATAGAATTGAGCAGTTGTATCCTTTTCCAATTAAACCTTTGGTTAAAGAAATTAAACCATATGCAAAAACTTCAAAATTTTACTGGTGCCAGGAAGAGCCAAAGAACATGGGTGCTTGGTTTTCAGTTAGAGATTATATCCAATGGACATTAGATTATATTGGAGCTAATAATAGAGAAATTTCTTATATTGGGAGAAGTCCTGCTGCATCTTCGGCCTCAGGTTATGCAAAAAGACATATCGCTCAACAAAAAGAAATAATTGAAAATGTTTTTAACTAAAGATGAGTGAAAAAATTTTAGTTCCAGTTTTAGGAGAAAGTATTACTGAAGCCACTGTTGCAAAATGGCTAAAAAAAAAGGGAGAAAGTGTAAATGCTGATGAATCTATCGTTGAACTAGAGACAGATAAAGTCAATCTTGAAGTGCCATCACCAATAACCGGCGTACTTACAGGAATTAATTGTAACGATGGCGACATAGTAGAAGTTGGCGCTTTGCTAGGAATAGTTTCTGAAGGCAAGAGAGAAATAGCAGAAGTTGAAAAAGAAGAGAAAAAATTAAGCGAGCAAAATCAGACAACTAACGTTGTCAATTTTGAACAAGAAAAAAAGCAGGAGCCAAAAATTTTTGAAGACAATAATTTAAATAAAAAAGTTTCTGTTGAACAACCGTTGGTTTTAACAAATTCTGTTGAACAACCATTGGTTTTAACAAATGAAATTGTGCAAAAAAATAAACATTCCAATAAACAGACTTTATCTCCTGCAGTAAGAAAAATTGTAGACGAAAATAAAATAAATTTAGATTTGGTTCAAGGCACAGGGAAAGATGGCCGTATATTGAAAGGTGACTTAATTAGTTTGATGGGAACTATACCAAAACCATCGGAAAGAAAAATTCAATATGGTCAAGAAGAAAGAATTAAGATGACTAGATTGAGACAGACTATTGCAAAAAGACTAAAAGAGGCACAAGAAAATGCAGCTATCCTTACAACTTTTAATGAAGTTGATATGGGCAATATCATTGCAATGCGAAAAGAAAACCAAGAGGATTTTCAAAATAGATTTGGAATTAAGCTTGGTTTCATGTCTTTTTTTGTAAAGGCATGTGTACTTGGTTTAAAATCTTTTCCAGCAATAAATGCTGAAGTTGATGGTCAAGAAATTATTTATAAAAATTATTATAATATTAGTTTTGCAGTAGGAACTGAAAAAGGTTTAGTAGTTCCTGTATTAAGAAATGCAGATGAATTATCATTTGCTGAAATTGAGAAAAATATTAAATCCATTTCAGAAAAAGCTAGAAGTGGAAAATTGACAATTGAAGATCTTCAAGGTGGAACATTTACTATAAGCAATGGAGGTGTTTATGGTTCAATGTTATCGACTCCTATACTAAATCCTCCGCAATCCGCTGTATTAGGTATGCATAATATTGTTGAAAGACCAGCGGTAGTAGATGGAGAAATTAAAGTTAGACCAATTATGTATTTAGCTTTATCTTATGATCATAGAATAATTGATGGCAAAGATTCAGTTTCTTTCCTTAAATTAGTAAAAGAAAATCTTGAAGATCCAAGAAGATTATTTTTAGATATTTAAATGTCAGATAAATTTCAAGTAACCGTAATAGGAGGAGGTCCAGGCGGATATGTTTGTGCAATTAGACTGGCACAATTAGGAATTAAGACGGCATGCATCGAGTCACGTGGAACTCTAGGAGGAACATGTTTAAATATTGGTTGTATACCTTCAAAAAGCTTACTTAACCTTTCAGAGTATTTTCACAAAGCAAAAAATTTTGCAAAAATTGGTATCGAAGTAGGAGATGTAACACTTAATCTCCCAAAAATGATGCAAAATAAGGATAAAGTTGTAATTACTTTAACAAAAGGAATTGAATTTTTATTTAAAAAAAACAAAGTAACTTATTTTAAAGGTATTGGAAAATTTAAATCTGTTAACCAAATTTCAATTTTAGATCAAAATAATAAAGAAACAATTATTGAAACTGAAAAAACTATAATTAGTACTGGTTCCGAACCAGTGACATTGCCTGGAATTGAATTTGATGAAGAAAAAATACTGTCTTCAACTGGCGCTTTATCTTTAACATTTGTACCGAAAAAAATGGTTGTTGTTGGTGGTGGTTATATTGGATTAGAATTGGGATCAGTTTGGTCAAGACTAGGAACTGAGGTCCATGTAGTTGAGTTCTTGGACCATATTACTCCTGGAATGGACAAAGAAATTTCTAAAGAGTTTATGAACATTTTGAAAAAACAGGGATTAAATTTTCATCTACAAACAAAAGTAGATTCTATTAAGAAAGATAACAAAGGCGTAGTAATAAATACAACTGATAAAGATGGAAAACAAATAGTTTTTGAAAGCGATGTAGTTTTAATATCGGTTGGTAGAAAACCCTACACTAAAAACCTAAATTTAGAAAAAATAGGCGTTGAATTAGATAAAAAAAATAAAATAAAAGTAAATAAAAACTTTGAAACAAATATTCCTAATGTTTATGCAATAGGAGATGTTATTGATGGACCAATGCTTGCACATAAAGCAGAAGAAGAAGGAATAGCTGTAGCTGAATTAATTTCTGGTCAGTCAGGTCATGTAAATTATGATGTTATTCCAGGAGTTGTATATACTTCGCCAGAAGTTGCATCAATTGGAAAAACTGAAGAACAATTAAAAGAAATGAATCATGCATATAAAGTAGGAAAATTTCCTTTTATGGCTAATTCAAGAGCCAAAGCAATTAATGAACCAGAAGGATTTGTTAAAATTCTTGTAGAAGAAAAGACAGATAAAGTTTTAGGAGTTCATATAATAGGAACCCATGCTGGAGAAATGATTGCAGAAATGGCATTAGCAATGGAATTTGCTGCAAGTTCTGAGGATATTGCAAGAACTTGTCATGCTCATCCTACTTTTTCTGAGGCTATAAAAGAAGCAGCATTATCGGTAGATAAAAGACCAATTCATTCGTAATTATAGGACTTTGAAGGAAAATCCTAAATTATCCTTTAATAACAAAGATAATAATTAAATTGTTTAAATTTTCTTAAATTTTAAATCTTGTTGGCATTACTAACTTTTTTAAACATTTATTTTTACATACTTGTTCTTTTCTTGGTTCGCAAACAAAAAAAGTCTTGGTTCGCTCTTGGTTCGGGGATGTATCTGTGTTTTGAACTAGGATCTCGTCAGTTTTCCTTTTCCGCCCAAGAATAATTTTTCCAGCGAAATCAACTAGTCAAATTTTAATGAAATATTAGGTTTCTTTTAAGTTTTCATATTAAGTAATTAATGTATAAGAACCGCAAAATATGGCTAACAATATTCGAAACATTACAATCATTGCTCACGTTGATCATGGCAAGACAACTATGATTGATGCGTTAATGAAACAAAGTGGATCATTTAGAGAAAATGAAATTGTAGAAGAAAGATTAATGGATTCTGGAGAATTAGAAAAAGAAAGAGGAATTACAATTTTAGCAAAACCTGCATCAATTAATTGGCAAGGTTCAAGAATAAATATTATAGACACTCCAGGTCACAGAGATTTTGCAGCTGAAGTTGAGCGTGTTTTAAGTATGGCTGATGGCGCTCTATTACTTATAGATTCTGCAGAAGGAGTAATGCCTCAAACAAAATTTGTACTATCTAAAACTCTTAAACAAGGGCTTAAACCAATTGTAGTAATTAATAAATTAGACAAATCAGATCAAAGAGCTGAAGAAGTTTTAGATGAAACTTTTGATTTATTTGTAAACTTAGACGCAAATGAAGAACAGTTAGATTTTCATGTCTTATATGCCAGTGGAAGATCTGGTTGGGCAAGTAAAGAAGTGGGAGGTTCTAGAGAAAATCTTCATCCATTATTAGATTTGATTATTGAACATGTTAAGCCTGCAAAGTTTGATAAAACAAAACCTTTTGCAATGTTATCTACTCTTCTATATGCGGATACTTTCTTAGGAAGAAGTTTGGTTGGAAGAATATCACAAGGAACTGCTAAAGCTAACCAACAAATTAAGGCAATCAATCTCCAGTGTAAAAAAGTTGATGAAGGTAGATTAACTAAAATTTTTAGATATGAAGGAACTAAAAAAGTTCCAATTGAAGTTGGCGAAGCTGGTGATATTGTTGTAATTGCTGGATTAGAAAAAGCCAATGTTGCTGATACTATTTGTGATATTGATGTAAATGAACCTATACCTGCAACACCAATAGATCCGCCTACTATGTCTATTAAGATAACAGTTAATAGCTCACCGCTTTCTGGAACAGAAGGAAAAAAACTAACAAGCACTCAAATTAGAGATCGTTTAATTTTAGAGGCTCAAAATAATGTTGGTATTACTTTTTCAGAAAATGAAAATAAAGATGCATTTGAAATTAGTGGCAGAGGTGAATTAATGCTTGAAATTTTACTAACACAAATGAGACGTGAAGGTTTCGAAATGACTGTAACTCCTCCAAAAGTATTGTTTAAAAAAGACAAAAATGAAAATAAACTAGAACCTATTGAAGAAATTACCATAGATTTAGACGAAGAATATTCTTCAAAAGTAATTGACTCAATGAATAGAAGAAAAGGCAAGCTAATTGATCTTAAAGATACTGGTAAAAACAAAAAAAGATTAGTTTTTCATGCTCCAACAAGAGGCTTAATGGGTTATACAAGCAGATTTCTAACATTAACGAAAGGTAATGGAGTGATTAATAGAATATTTCATTCTTACGGAAAGTACGAAGGTGATATGGAAGGAA
>Ga0208895_1000217_pt1 | contig 27204 bp, 27 predicted proteins | sample ETNtaG_10_FD_185765 | JGI IMG/M metagenome (GOLD analysis project Ga0208895, IMG submission 185765) | Marine microbial and viral communities from oxygen minimum zone, Eastern Pacific Ocean - ETNP201302SV82 (SPAdes) (version 2) | ecosystem: Environmental > Aquatic > Marine > Oceanic ... | reverse complement strand
GTACAAGGTTTTTAGTTAGTGTGTTTTCACTAAAAGACCTTCCAACAGACATTGGTTTAGAAATAGCGTTTTGTGGAAGATCTAACTCAGGGAAATCGAGCGTCTTAAATGCCATCACAAGAAATAAGAAGCTTGCTAAAACAAGCAAAACTCCTGGAAGGACGCGGGCTATCAATATTTTTTGTATTGATGATCAAAAATTGAACAGAATTGCTGATCTTCCTGGTTATGGCTTTGCTAGGGTATCTAAACAAACTCAGAGGGAGTGGGCAAAATTAATTACCGCTTACCTGAATAGTCGTCAAAGCCTAAGGGGGTTAGTCATTATTATGGACATAAGACATCCATTTAAAGAATCAGACTTAACCCTTATAGACTGGTGTTCAGAAACAAACACACCCTTTTTGATAGTGCTTAATAAGTCAGATAAGTTGTCTAAAAGCAAAGTAATAAGAGAAGTAGAAAAAGCAAATTTGATGCTCAAACAAATGAACCTAAGGGGGCAGGCTCTAGGATTTTCCTCTACAAAAACAACTGGCATAGAAAAATTGGATGAAAAGCTCAAAAGATGGTTTGATGTTTAAGGCCCCGAGCACCTTGGGGGAATACCCGGGGCATCCATCATTTAACTAACTTAGGTATAAAATAAGACTAAAAATAAAAAGAAAAGTTCCTAAATGTTTGCAAGAAACTAAAATGTCAGAAGAAAGATCTATTGAAACCCCCCTCATCCTTATAGATGGATCTTCTTATCTTTATCGGGCTTATCATGCTCTCCCGCCTTTAATGAGTTCCAAAAACCAGCCAACTGGGGCTATCAGGGGCGTTATTAGTATGGTAAAGAAAATTCTTATAGACCACCCCAATAGCCCACTTGCTGTTATTTTTGATGCAAAAGGAAAAACTTTCAGACACGAAATGTATAAAGAATATAAAGCTAACAGACCCCCTATGCCTGAAGACTTAGTCGAGCAAATTGAACCAATTAACCAAATTATAGAAGCCCTTGGAATAAAGCTTTTAAGTATAGAGGGCGTAGAGGCGGATGATGTAATTGGAACTCTGGCCCAAGAAGCCAGTGAAGCCGGTATAGATACAGTTATTTCTACTGGCGACAAAGATATGACTCAGCTAGTGAACAAACATATCAAAGTTGTAAACACCATGAATAGCGAACTCTTGGATGAAAAGGGGGTAGAAAAAAAATTTGGGGTTAAGCCAGAACTCATTATTGATTACCTTGCCCTTGTGGGAGACTCTTCAGATAACGTCCCAGGGGTTGAGAAAGTAGGTCCCAAGACTGCTGTGAAATGGCTTATAGAATATGGAAACTTAGACGAAATCATAAAGAATGCTGACAAAATTTCAGGAAAGGTGGGGGAAAATCTAAGGAATGGGCTTGATCAGTTACTTCTTTCCAAGGAATTAGTAACTATAAAAAAGGATGTTCCTTTGGAAATTGGAGTTCATAACTTGACTGTAGGCAAAGAAGATAGGAAATTACTTGAGGATATCTATACAGAGCTTGAGTTCAAAGCCTGGTTAGAAAAAGAAGAGACAGTAGCAATAGCCCCAGAAAAGGATATTAAAAAATCCAAATACGAACTGGTAACCCATAAGAAACAGTTAGAAAACTGGATAGCGAAATTAAAAAAATCCTCTTTTTTTGCGTTCGACACTGAGACAACGGGCCTTGACTATATGGATGCAAAGCTGGTTGGAATTTCACTATCTGTTAAATCTGGAGAGGCTGCTTATATCCCTTTAGCCCATGATCATGATGATCAGTTGCCCGAAGATCTAGTCCTTGCAAAACTAAAGCCAATTCTTGAATCCAAAAAAACAAAAGTAATTGGCCAGAACATTAAATTTGACAGAAATATTCTCTCTAGGTATGGAATTAATTTAAACAGTATTGAGAACGACACCATGTTAATGAGCTATGTGTTAAATAGCACAGCCTCTAGGCACAATTTAGATGCGCTGGCTCAACATTATCTAAATTACAAGACAACTACCTTTGAGGAGGTAGCTGGCAAGGGAGTCAAGCAGATCACCTTTGACCTAGTTCCAATAGACAAGGCAGTACACTATGCTGCGGAAGATGCTGACATAACTTTTCGTCTCTATGAAGAACTAAAATCTAAACTAGCAAAAGAGCCTGTTTTAAGTGCCCTCTTAGAAGAAGTAGAAATACCTTTGATTAGGGTTTTGTCAGATATGGAGCAGGCAGGAACTTTAGTAAACGAGAAAATACTTAAAGCTCAGTCAAAGAACTTTAGTGAAAGAATAGCAAAGCTGGAAAAAGAGGCTTATGGCTTAGCTGATCAGGAATTTAATTTGGGATCGCCTAAACAACTTCAGGAAATATTTTTTGGTCAACTAAACTACCCTATTATTCAAAAAACGCCGGGTGGTCAACCGTCTACTGCAGAAAATGTTCTTAAACAACTTGCTGAAGATTATGAGTTACCTAAAATCATCTTAGAACATAGAACTCTTAGTAAACTTAAATCTACCTATACTGACAAACTACCTTTGCAGACTTCTGCGAACACTGGAAGAATTCATACCTCTTTCAATCAAACCGGAACTTCCACAGGAAGACTTTCTTCTTCTGATCCAAATCTACAAAACATCCCTATAAGAACTGAAGATGGCAGAAGGATAAGACAGGCCTTCGAGTCCTCAAAAGGATATCAACTTATTTCGGCTGATTATTCTCAAATAGAGCTAAGAGTAATGGCCCACTTATCAAAAGATGAAAACCTGATAAGGGCTTTTCAAGAGGGGAAGGATATTCATTCCAGTACAGCAAGTGAAGTTTTTGAAGTTACTATTGAAGAAGTTAACTCAGACCAAAGAAGAAATGCTAAAGCAATTAATTTTGGCCTCATCTATGGTATTTCTGCTTTTGGTCTGAGCAAACAGCTAGGTATTAATAGGAATTTAGCTGCTGAATATATGGATATATACTTTTCTAGATACCCAGGAGTTAGGAAATTTATGGAAAAGATTAAATCAGACGCTAAGAAAATAGGATACGTTGAAACTCTGTATGGACGCAGATTGTACCTTCCAGAAATTTCTACAGGAAACGCTATAAGAAGGCAGGCTGCAGAAAGGGTAGCCATTAATGCCCCCGTCCAAGGAACAGCAGCTGACATAATGAAAAAGGCTATGTTGGCAGTGGATGATTCTTTAATTAAAGAGAAGATTGATGCTAAATTAATTCTTCAAGTTCATGACGAGCTGGTGATTGAATCCAATAAAAAAGATAGTGAAAGGGTTGCAGAAATATTGACGAAATCTATGTCAAAAGCAGCTAAGCTTTTGGTTCCCCTGGAAGTCGAAATTGGTATAGGAAAAAACTGGGACCAAGCCCACTAATTAAATGCAAGATTTGTTATTTTCAAATTCAAGAAGATTTTTTGCTCTTTTGGGAGGTGCTAGTCTTAGCTTAATAATTGTAGCGCTTTTTTTTGAGCATATGCTTCTACTTAAGCCATGCATACTTTGTTATGCTCAAAGAGCTTGCGTATACCTTTTAATCTTAGTGTCTCTTGCAGGTTTCTTGCACAAAAATCAATCTCTTTTGATTCTTAGGATTTATATGGGCCTTTGTATCGTATTTATTATTTCCGGCATGACGCTTTCAATTAGACAGCTGTATCTTCAAAACCTCCCACGCGAGCTGGTCCCTACTTGTGGACCAGATATAGATTACCTATTTGAAACCTTACCTGTCTTAGAAGTTATCATGATTGCTATTAAGGGTGACGGAAATTGTGCGGAAGTACTCTGGTCCTTCCTCGGTATCAGTCTTCCGGGATGGTTGCTGGTAGCTTTTGTGGGTTTACTTTTTTACACACTAGTGTCTTTGTATATTTCAAAGAAATTGCATTCTAAAAGTTAATAAAATATCTATAATGCGCACTTAATCAGCAAGTCTCCTCATGGCAGCTAAAATACAAGAAGATTTAACCCAAGACGAACTAATAGAACTTTCTCTAAACAAGGGTGAAGGTGAAATAGCAGCTAATGGCGCTTTATTAGTAAAAACGGGCAAAAGAACTGGAAGAAGCCCTTTGGATAGATTTATTGTTAAGGACTCTATAACGGAATCTAAAGTAGATTGGGGAGAAATAAACAAGCCTTTTGATGAAGAAAAATTTAACTCTCTCTGGAAAAGAGTAGAGCTTTATTTATCAGAAAAAGAGGTTTTTATTTCCAGTCTTCATGTAGGTGAACACAAAGAGCACTACGTTCCAGTGGAAATTAAAACTGAATGGGCTTGGCATAATCTTTTTGGTAGACAGATGTTTATTCGACCAGAAATTTTTAATCCTTCCGATAAAACAACCTGGTCTGTAATGAGTGCGCCTGAATTTATTTGTGTTCCTGAAAGAGATGGAACTAACAGCGATGGGGCAGTAATCATTAGTTTTTCGAAAAAAAAGGTTCTTCTGGCTGGAATGCAATATGCAGGCGAGCTGAAAAAATCAATATTTTCAGTACAAAATTTTCTATTACCCGAAAAAAATGTTCTTCCCATGCATTGTGCCGCTAATGTGGGAAAAGAAGCTGATGTGTGCCTTTTCTTTGGTTTGTCAGGAACAGGAAAAACAACCCTTTCTGCGGATCCTGAAAGGAACTTGATAGGAGATGACGAGCACGGATGGGGTGAAGGATCTGTGTTTAACTTTGAGGGAGGATGCTATGCCAAGTGCATTGATCTAACTCATGAAAATGAGCCGGTGATCTGGGAAGCCATCAAACATGGAAGTGTTATGGAAAATGTAATTATCGATCCCGAAACTAAAGTCCCTGATTACAGCGATTCTTCCTTGACTGAAAACACGAGAGTAGTTTATCCAAGAGAACATATTGAAAAGAGAGCTAAAGAAAATTCTGCAGGAGAACCGTTGTCAGTTATTTTTTTAACCTGTGATCTTTCTGGCGTCATCCCGCCGGTGTCGATTTTGAGCAAGGAAGCTGCCGCCTATCATTTCTTAAGTGGCTACACGGCAGCAGTTGGCTCAACTGAAGTTGGTTTAACCGAAGCTTTCAAAACAACTTTCTCCACATGCTATGGCGCTCCTTTCTTTCCTCGACCTGCTAGCGTATATGCCAATTTACTTATGGAAAGAATAGAATCGTTCGGAAGCCATGTTTACTTGGTAAATACTGGTTGGACGGGTGGTCCTTATGGGACAGGAAGCCGATTTGATATTCCGGTAACCAGAAAGATTATCACTGCGATCCAAACAGGAAAACTGGCTTTTGTGGAGACAGAAAAAATAGAAGGCATAAATTTGGACGTTCCCACTTTTTTAGAGGGTATAGACAGTAATCTGCTTAACCCTATAAAGAATTGGAAAGACCCCTCACTGCATCAGTCTTATCAAAATAAATTAATAAAACAATTCACTGAAAATTTTACTAGGTTCGAAGTCTCTCAAGAAATCATCGAGGCCGGACCAAAAACTAGCTAAAGAAAAAATTATGCATTTAAGCTTAAAGGACCTTAGGGAATCTGGTGCCTTAGATGATCTTAAGTCTATCAAAAGAGGTATTGAGAAAGAAAGCTTAAGGGTGGATTCCCAGGGTTCAATATCTAAGAAAAAGCACCCAGACAAACTGGGTTCTGCTCTTACAAACTCATTTATCACTACTGATTTTTCTGAGGCCCTTCTTGAGCTTGTCACTCCAACTTTTACTGACACGCAGAGTTGCTTAGACTTTTTAACCAACCTCCACTCTTTTGTGCATCAGTCTATTGATAAAGAATTGTTATGGCCCATGAGCATGCCTTGTTCTATAGGGTCCAATGAAGAAGTGGCAATTGGAGAATATGGAAGCTCTAATTCTGGAACGATGAAATCTGTCTACAGGAAGGGTCTTGCTCGTAGATACGGGAGTAAGATGCAAGCTATTGCGGGGATTCATTACAATTTTTCTTTTCCTGATAGCTTCTTCAAGAAGATTGCTGACTTTAGGGGCCTGACTAACCAAGGCCTTAAAGATATGAAAAGTGATATCTACCTCAGCATGGCCAGAAACTTTAGAAGATACGAATGGCTGTACTTTTTACTTTTTGGTGCCTCACCGGCTTTCTCGGGCACTTTTACTGAAAAAAATTTAGATAGGTTTGAAAAACTACCTAAAGGTAGTTGCTTTCAAAAACATGCTACTTCATTGCGCATGGGTGACTTGGGATACATAAGCAAAATTCAAGACAATCTAAATATCTCCATAAATTCTATTGAAGAATACATACAAGACTTAAAAAATGCTCTAACTAAACCTCATATTGAATATAAAAATATAGGTGAATTTCTGGATGGAGAAAGAATCCAATTAAATTCCTCTGTGATACAAATAGAAAATGAGTACTACAGCACTATCAGACCTAAACGAACCTGCCCTTCAGGTGAAAGACCAATTAACATCTTGCGCTCACAGGGAATAGAGTATCTTGAACTTAGGTGTGTTGATTTAGATCCATTTAGCCCTATTGGAATCGATAGAAACCAAATAGATTTTTTAGATATATTTCTTTTGCTCTGTTTAACAAAAGAAAGTCCGCCACTTGATAAAAGAGAAAATCAATACTTAAAAGAGAACCATAAAAAGATTGTTAATTATGGCAGAAAGCCGGATTTAAAAATCTACTCTGAACAGGGCGAAGTAATGGTAAGTGACCTGGCTAATACCTTGCTACAAGAAATGAATGAGATAGTGCAAGAAGCTGAAGGGGGACTTTTTAGAAAAAAAAATAATCCTTGGAAAGAGTCTTTACAAATACAAAAAGAAAAGATTGAAGACCTAAATTTAACCCCAAGCGGGAGACTAATAGAAAGGTTAATCAGAGACAACCTCTCGCATGAAGAGTTGTGCTTGGAAATAGCGAAGAGTAACGCCTCTTTTTTTGAGAACCACAATAGCTCCACAGAGGAAGAATTTAAGAAAGAGGCTTCCTTGTCGAAAGAACGTCAAAAAAAGATAGAATCGGAGAAAAGTCTTCCGTTTGAAGAGTATTTAACTGAATTCTTGAATAAAGTTTCTTGACCTTATTAAACTTATTAGTAACGTATCATGATAAAGATGTAATTAAGGAGAACATTTAAATGAAAGCATTTGTTTGTAAAGAATTTGGACCCATAGAGTCTCACGGAATAGAAGAGATGCCTGATCCTGTTGCGGGTGATGGCCAAGTGGTTGTAGATATAAAGGCTACAGGAATAAGCTTTCCAGATGTCCTAATTGTTCAAGGCCTCTATCAATTTAAACCGCCATTTCCTTTCAGCCCAGGTAGTGAAATTTCAGGGATAGTCTCTTCAGTAGGAAGTGGGGTCTCCCAATTTAAAGAGGGGGATAGGGTAATGGGTAATGTCGGCTCAGGGGGTTTGGCTGAAAAAGGTGCCTTTTTTGAACCCCAGCTAATGCCTTTACCCGAAACAATGGACTTTCAAATAGCTGCGGGATTCCCGCTTAACTATGGAACAACTATTCATGGGCTGAAACAGAGAGCTGAACTTAAACCAGATGAAACCATTCTTATTTTGGGTGCCGGTGGTGGGCTCGGTATAACCGCCGTGCAGGTGGCTAAAGCCATGGGAGCTAAGGTATTAGCCGGTGTATCTTCTGAAGATAAATTAGAACTGTGTAAAAGAGAGGGTGCAGACGAGGGAATACTATATCCAAGAAAAATGGATAGGGACGCCCAAAAGAAGTTCTCAAATGACATTAAAGAAATATCTGGAGGAGGAGTGGATGTAATTTATGATATCGTTGGAGGAGACTATGCTGAGCCGTCTTTAAGGGCCATAAAAAGACATGGCAGATACTTAGTTATAGGCTTCACAGCTGGTATACCTAAAATGCCGCTCAACCTCACTCTATTAAAAGAATGCCAAATAATTGGAGTATTTTGGGGACAGTTTGCTGGCCTGGATAGGGAAATTAACAAGAAAAATTTTGAAGAGCTTTTTCAAATGCATGTTGACGGAAAAATCAACCCCTTCGTAAGCGAAGCCTATCCCTTAGAAAGGGCAGGAGAAGCAATAAAGACTTTAGAAGATAGAAAAGTGTTAGGAAAAGTTGTCGTCAGCATGGAATAAAACCTTTTGTATTAGATTTTGAAAAGCTTAAAACTTTTATTTTTTTTGGTAACTCTTGCTTCGCAGGGACTGGCTCCTGATTCTGAAAGAGAAAAAAAAGAATTTGTCTACGACCTTTCTCTCGCAACTCAGGGAATTATAGTTAGCCAATACAATACAGGCGTAAATTATTCACTTGGTCTTGGTATTCATGTGGATATGGAAAAAAGCGTTTATTGGTTTCAAGAGGCTACCAAACAGGGGCATTCAAAAGCCCCCTTTAATCTAGCTATTCTTTATGCAAAAGGGGGTAAAGTGCCAAAAAATTTGACCTTGTCAGAAACCTATTTTTTATTAGCTGCCGAAAGAGGAAATAAAGAGGCCAAAGTATTTATCAGTAAGATTTATGCCTCTGGGTTTGAAAACAGCTCTGAAGCCATAGATAAATTATGCTGCCCCCCTCTTTTACTTCATGCAACAGCTCTGCCTTTTATTGAATAGAAGCAGGGAAATTTGGTTAGGGTTTAGTTTTAGAGGCTAGCACAGATTCACTATCTACTAACCTTCTATGAATAGATCTCGTAGAAATAAAAACCTCAAAAACAAAAAATATTAAGGAAATAATAAGTAGTACCATGCAAGTTATAAATAAGATGGCAATCAACAAAGAAAAGTCCTTTTCATATAAGTTCCCTACAAATAAAGAAACAATTACAAAGCATACAAAGAGTGCACTTGCAGCACATGAACATATAGATGTATAAATTAATTTACTTCTATTAGTAAGCTTATTCCTCTCATCTTCAAGGACTTCCTTGCCTTCCCCTTCAATATTCACAAGCGCTTGTTGTAAAACTCGCATCCTATCCTTTATTCTCCCTAATCTTACTCCCAAAACACTCAAGATAAGACCTACACCAGCTAGTAAAAATACAGGTGTAACAGCCATCTGCATACTTTCAGCTATTCTAATTGAGCCTTCGATTTCCTCTGCCCAAACACCACCAGCAAACAGCATCAGCAGGGATAGAGTTAACGAGGTTCTTTTCATTTGGTTTTTTTTCAATTGAGATCAATCGCAAACTTTTTCAAAATTTCTAAGGGTACAATGTCTAAAGTTCTTAAATTGGTTCTTTTTATATATAACTTAGGAGCCATACTCACCTCGTAAGCCTCTACCCATCTTTCTGCACACAGACACCAGCTGTCACCCTCTTTTAGACCAGGAAAATTGAATTTTGGCCTTGGAGTGCTTAAATCATTTCCTTTAGATTTAGAAAATTCTAAAAAGTCTTCGGTCATGCTTACACAAACGGTGTGAACGCCTTCGTCTGTGCCGTCTGTATGACAAAACCCATCCCTAAAAAAACCGGTAATGGGGCTTTCACAGCAAGTCTCTATTTCCTCCCCAAAGACATTCTTCTGTTTTTCTACTGAACTCATAAATCTCTTCTGGTTATTTCTAAAAGAGCCTTTTTTATTTTATCTTGATTGTGGGGCGCCCTAAAGAAGCCGGCATAATTACCGCCAGGATCTATCAAAACAATACTGCCAGTATGATCGACTGTGTAATAAGGGTCCTCGCTGTTGTTAATGGGGGTAAAGGGAGCGTTTACTCTGGTTGCAAAATTATATATTTGGTCCAAACCCCCGGTTAGGCCTGTAAAGTTCTCGCTGAAATTTTTTAGATATATTTTAAGCTGATTTGGATTGTCTCTTACTGGATCAACCGTGACTAAAAAAATTCTAATTTTATCTAGTTCTTGAGAGTCAATTTCCTTTTCAATTCTTGACAGCATTCTCATGGTGATAGGACAAATATCAGGACAAAATGTAAAGCCAAAAAAAAGCACATTCCACTTTCCTTTAAAGTCTTGGGGAAGAAATTCTTTCTCATTTGTATCTATAAGATTAAATGAACCCAGGTCCCTTGCAGGCTCAATTAAGTAAAGGCCCAGGTCTTTTAATTGCTCATTACTTAAATAAACTTTGGTTGTCATCTTGTTTACATACAAAGACAAAGCGATAAGCATGACAGCTAAACAGCTGACAATTGTCCAAGTGAAATTTCTTTTCATAATTTTGATTATCCTATTTTTGAATTTTGTAAAACCTTCTTAAGGTCCTGTAAAAGTTCTCCTCCAGGCAATTCTGGTGAATAAATCAATATCCCATTTCCTAAGGGGTCAAACAACATGTAAGAATCCTTAATTATTTCAGAAGGAATGTTTTGCTCTGATATCCTAAATAATTCTAGACGAGGGTATTCTTTTGTTAGTCTTGCTGTCTCTTGTGGTGAAAGACTGTAAGAATCTGATATTAATAGATACCTTCCAACCCTTGTTGCATCTCTGCCAAGCCTAATATTTACTTGTCTTGTTTTATATAAAGAACTCCAGCAAGTCTCCTTACAGGGACTGTTTAAGAAGTGGATAATGGTCCATCTGCCTGGAAAACCATTGTTAACACCCTCTATCTTTAATGTAGCCAGATCTATAGGTGGCTCAATTAACTCACCATTATTGGTTCTGCCTTCTGGTGAATATCCAAAATAAAACAATAGAGTGCTGGCAATAACAACAAGGATGGGGGTAAGAAAAATGATAACAGCTTTATATTTTTGATTTCTCTCTTTTTGTTTCATCGCTTTGAAGGTTGTTTAAATCCGAAATAAAAGTAAAGAACGACCAAAGCTAAAGCTAGACCTAGCCATTGGGTCGCATATCCCCAGTGACTAGAAGCCTTGAGTTCAGTAGGACCCCAGATGGGCTCAAATGATCCTTCTGAGGCAGCTGAAAGGTGTATAACTAAATTTTCAATGTTTACTTCTTCCCCCAGTAATTCGGAGGCCAAAGTGTAAGTTAATTCCTGAAGAACAACTGGGAAAGACGCTGAGGCTTTCATGTTAGATAGATTTAAGCCGTATTTCTCAAACGGAGAAATGATTCCCTCGACCTGTAGCTTTCCCTCGGGAGCTGTAAACGGGTGGCTAGCATCTTCACTAGTCCAGCCCCTATTGATCAAGTAAAGCTTTTGATTTTCACTTTTAAAGGGGGTAAATATCTCATAGCCTTTTTTGCTACGATAAATTCTGTTATCAAGTAAAAAGGATTGATTAATGTACGACCCCTTAATTACTAAACTGCGATAAATCAAATCTTCCTTTTTAACAACAGAAAGTTCTTTTTCCACTAACGGGGGCAAGATCTTATTGACAGAATACGCTTCCCATATTTCTTTTTTTTCGAACCCTCTGGATATTTGCCAGGATCCCAAGTACAAAAGTACTGGTAGAAAAAAAAACACAAAACAGGTCATCCATACCCCAGGGCTGAAGCTTTTATTAAGAAATTTCCTCATTTTTAATTATTAATACTTGTATACTTCGCATTTCGTCATGATCAAGTATTTTATACTTTTCCTAATTGTAGCCATGCTCTTAAGTCTTTTTAGCGGTGGTTTCTTTCTAATAAAAGATAAAGGCAAAACAAAACGAACTGCTTATAGCCTTGGCATTAGAGTTTCTATTGCTGTGGTGTTGTTTGCAACAATTTTATATGGCCTAACCACAGGACAAATTGGTCCCGGATCTTAGCCTACAGAACATAAACGAAAGCTACCAAGCAGATCCACACTACGTCCACAAAATGCCAATACCATGACCCTGCTTCAAATCCAAATTGATCGTCATGACTAAAATGTCCCCTGAGCCCCCTAATAAGCATGACCGTTAAAATTATGGCTCCCAGGCACACATGAAATCCATGAAAACCTGTCAACATGAAAAATGTAGTCCCGTATACACCAGTCTTTAGAGTTAAGCCCATGTGGGTATAGGCTTCGTAATACTCAAAGGCCTGAAGCATCACAAAGGAATAACCCAAGACCAATGTTACTGCTAACCAGAAGTTAAACTGATTTCTATTTCCATTTTTTAAACCTAGATGGGCTATGTGAACTGTAACGCTGGAAGAAAGAAGTAAAACCGTATTATAAAGAGGTATCCATCCCAGTACACCTGCCAATCCGCCGTGTGCATAGGCTGTTCCTAAAGACATTTCCTCCCCGGGTCCAGGGAAGGCAGCTTGATCAGGAGTTGTCATTAAGGGCCAATGTGCTTCAAAGCCCGGCCATAATATATTTGTTATACCTTTTTCTCCTTCGCCACCAAGCCAAGGTACAGCAAAGGTTCTTATGTAACCAAGTGCAAGGAAGAAAGCGAAAAAGAACATTACTTCTGAGAATATGAACCAGGCCATTCCATAGTAATAAGAGTTATTCAACATCTGGTTGTTTAGTCCCTCATTGTTTTCTTTAATTACTTGTGAAAACCAAAAAAACATTGTAGTCCACATCATTAAAAAACCCGCAAGTAGTATTAGGTAGGAATTTTCTCCAAATGGGCCCAGTTCAGGATTTACTGTTGTCGAAGCCCCAAATATTAAAGTTAACATCGTTACTGCCATTGCAAAGGGCAGTTTGCTAGACTCGGGTACGTAATAAGGTTGTTGGCTTGACATCTTTCCTATCCTACAAAGCTGCTATTTGATTATTAGGGAGTTGGTCTGTGATATCAAACAAGGTATAGCCCAAACTTAGGGAGCCAATATCTAATGGAATATTTGGGTCAACGATAAATACGACTGGAAGCTCTAACCTCTCTCCGGCTAAAAGCTTTTGTTGTTCAAAGCAGAAACATTCGGTTTTGTGGAAATATTCGGCCCCCCTACCTGGGCTCACGCTTGGAATTACCTGACCTACCATATCTTCAGAAGATTTATTCTCAAATACAAACATAACCCTTTGTTGAACACCCGTGGTAATTTTTAGTTGTGAAATTTCAGACTTAAAAGTCCAAGGCATGTATTCATTATTGTGAGTTACAAATTGTATTAACATCTCCCTTTTACCTTCTTCTATGTCTTTAGAAGAAAAAACAGAAGGTCCTTCAATTTTTCCATTTAACCCTGTAATTTCACAAAAAACATCGTAGATTGGAACCAACAAGAAGCTGAAAGCAAGCATACCCGCTACTGTTAACGCTAAGTTTCTTATGGTTTTCTTTGTTTCTTTAATCACTTAACCTCCGGTTGGACTGTAAAGGTGTGGTAAGGAGGAGGCGATTCCAAGGTCCATTCTAAACCCCAGTCCTTGGTGTCTTCCCAAACCTCATGTGAGGCCTTTTTCCCAGTCCTTATAGCCTTAATCACTATGAAAAGTAAAAGTAATTGGGTGAATCCAAATATAAATGCCCCCACAGAAACCATTGCATTAAAGTCTGCAAATTGTAAGGCATAATCAGGATATCTTCTTGGCATACCTGCCAACCCAACAAAGTGCATGGGGAAGAAGGTAAGATTTACGGAAATAAAAGACAACCAAAAATGGAGCTTGCCTAAAGTCTCGTCATACATGTTTCCAGTCCACTTGGGTATCCAGTAGTAAACCCCAGCGATAACTCCAAACAATGACCCAGGAACTAATACATAATGAAAGTGCGCCACTACAAAATAAGTGTCATGGTATTGAAAGTCAGCAGGCGCGATTGCTAGCATCAACCCTGAAAAGCCACCGATTGTAAAAAGTGCTACAAAAGCAATGGCGAATAACATAGGTGTTTCAAAGCTGATTGACCCCTTAAACATAGTAGCCACCCAGTTAAAGACCTTAACTCCCGTTGGAATGGCTATAAGCATTGTTGAGTACATAAAGAAAAGCTCTCCTGCTAAGGGCATACCTGTAGTAAACATGTGATGAGCCCAAACCACAAAGGAGAGAATGGCTATAGAGGTCATGGCATAAACCATCGAGGAGTAGCCAAAAATTGGTTTTCTAGAAAAGGTTTCTATCACATGGGAAACAATCCCAAAAGCCGGAAGAATCATTATGTACACCTCTGGATGGCCAAAGAACCAGAAAATGTGTTGAAATAAGACTGGGTCCCCTCCTCCCGCGGCGTTAAAAAAGCTTGTTCCAAAATGAATATCCATTAACATCATGGTTACGGTTCCAGCTAAAACTGGCATCACTGCAATCAATAAATAAGCCGTTATCAGCCAACTCCAAACAAATAATGGCATCTTCATTAAAGTCATGCCCGGAGCTCTCATATTTAAGATAGTGGTAATAATATTTATTGAACCCAGAATAGAAGAAACCCCCAACACATGAACAGAAAAAATGAAGAGCGTTACTGTATCGGGTGCATAAGTTGTAGAAAGTGGTGCATAGAAGGTCCATCCAAAATTTGGTCCCCCTGCATCCATGAATAGTGTTGAAACAAGCATTGTAAAAGCCATTGGTAATAACCAAAAGCTTAAATTATTTAACCTCGGTAAAGCCATATCGGGGGAACCTATTTGCATGGGTATCATCCAATTAGCAAGACCTACAAAGGCTGGCATAATGACTCCAAAAACCATAACCAGTCCGTGGTTGGTTGTCATTTGGTTAAAGAATTCAGGTTGTACTATTTGAAGTCCGGGTTCAAATAACTCGGCCCTTATAACCATAGCCATTGCGCCACCAACGAATAGCATCAAGAAACTAAACCAGAGATAAAGAGTTCCAATGTCCTTATGATTGGTTGTAAAAAGCCATCTAGTTAGGCCTTTAGCGGGTCCGTGATGACCATGATCATCATGTGTTTCTACTATCGTACTCATCTTTTCGGGCCTCTTTTTTTTATTTAAAGATTTACTGTGTTTTTGTAGTCAACTATATCTTTTGGCACAACTATTTCTCCATCTCCATTTTTTCCATTACTCCAAGATTGTCTTGTGTAAGTTATAACCGAAGCCATATCCACTTCTGATAACTGATTGGAAAACGCCTGCATAGCAGTCCCTTGAACGCCTTCCATCAAAATTTCTATATTCCTAGCCTTGTTGTTCATCACTATTTGGCTTCCATCCAGAGAAGGGAAGACTGGTGGCAATCCCTGTCCGTTTGTCTGATGGCAAGCGACACAATTTTTAAGGTAGACTCCTTGTCCTCTTTCAATAAGTTCTGCTTTTGTCCAAACTTTCTCGGTAAGAAGTTTTTCGGCTTCAGCCATTGCTATCTTTTCTATAACCCAAGCTTCGTATTCTTCTTGTTCAACAGCCCTTACTACAATGGGCATAAAAGCATGCTTTAAACCACATAATTCAGTACATGAGCCTCTGTAAATGCCTGGTTTAGGCACATTTGTCCAAGCTGTGTTGATAAAACCTGGAACGGCATCCTGTTTAACGGCAAAGTCTGGAACCCACCAAGAATGTATTACGTCGTTTCCAGTAATTAAAAACCTTATTCGTTTATTAATTGGTATAACAAGAGGCTCATCTACTTCTGAGAGATAAAACTCTCCTTTAGGAATCGCATTGTCTATCTGCTCTTGGCTGGTAGACAGACTGCTAAAAAAACTAACTCCATCTTCTAAATACTTATATTGCCATTTCCATTGGTAGCCAGTAACCATAATATTGATATCACCCTTAGAGTCATCGTATGCCTTGATCATGACAGAGGTGGAAGGTATTGCCATGCCGATCAAAATTACAGTGGCTGCTATGGTCCAACCAATTTCTAACCAGTAATGGTCGTCAAATTTTGCTGGTTTTGCTCCTGAAGATTTTCTGTATTTCCACATAGACCAAAACATAATCCCAAATACAACCACGCCTATCCATAAACAGATCCACATAATTAACATGTGCAAATCAAAGATTTCCTTACTTACCTCAGTTACTCCAACTGGCATGTTGTAAGCCGAAGCTTCAGAAAAAACTGTAGTAGGAACTAAAAATGGGAGTGTGAAAAAAAACTTCCCTGTAATCCTTGAAATTGACTTCATAAACTCATTTATATTATTTGGTTGGAGCCAGTAGAAAACGCGCGGATTCTACCCCATGGGGTCTGAGCGAACAACCTATATTATCAATCCCTATAAAATAAAAATGGAGTTTAATATAATTTTTTAAGTCATCTGACTAAGAATAATTTTTCATTTTTACAAAAAGCTTTTTATCAAGCTAAGAACTCTATTTGTTGGGGGTTGTTTTCCTGTCCAAATTTTAAAACTAAAAGCAGCCTGGCTTACCAGCATACCCAAGCCATCAAAACAGACTTCTATTCCTGAATCTTTCGCTAATTGATTGAAACTAGTTGTTTCTTTTGAGTAACTTAAATCATATGACCAGTCAGCTTTTTTAAAGATACTTACATTCAAGATTAGATCCTCTCCTGTCACTTCTGCTGAAGTAGTGTTTATGACTCCAGTTAAGGATCCTTCCGGGGCTTCTTTCATAGGTATGGCCTGTAGTTGAACACCCCTGTCTTTAAATTTATCTACTAAAGCGCAAGACTTCTCTAGGGTTCTGTTGAGTATAGTTACTTTTTGGGGATGTAAACTCAAGATGCTAGGAAGAATGGAAAGTGCCGCTCCTCCGGCTCCTAGAATTACTAAATTAGAATCTTTAAGAGAAATTTGGTTGTTCAGCAAATCTTCTAACAGTCCTTTTCCATCTGTAGAATCAGCTAAGATTTTTCCTTTCTCTTTCCACAGCGTATTAACTGCTCCGGTTTCCCTTCCAGTCTCACTTACTTCATCAGCCAAACGATAAGCCAACTCTTTAAGCGGAAGAGTTACATTAAGGCCATCATATCCATTTTCAAGTAATTGCTTGGTCGTCGAGTTAAAGTCTTTTGGAGCTATTTCAATGGCATCATAAGAAATATCAATCCCAAGTTCTTTTGCGAATTCAGAATGAATTCTTGGAGAAAGCGAATGTTTAATTGGTTGACCTATAACTGCAAACTTTTTCATTATTTAATTTATTCCCTTATCCACTCGTCAGTTTCGACATCCTGAATCGGAGTTGAATTATTTAGAGTTCCAAGACTACCTTCCACTATATTCAAGGTCCCAAAAAGCTCTTTTACCTCTTGCTTAGTAGTCACAGGTTTTTCTCCTTTCATATTCGCCGAAGTGGAAACCATTGCACCTTCAAACTTGTTACATATTTCTGTAATTATAGGGTGATTTGAGACCCTTAAGGCTACAGAATCATAATTCCCTCTTATCCAAACTGGTGTTGTTCTTGTGGGCACTATCCATGTATGGGGTCCAGGCCATTTAGTCATCAACCTTGCTTTATATTTGTTTATATTTATATAAGGTTTCATCTGCTCAAGTTTGCTGCCTACAAGTATCAGCCCCTTGCTTACAGGCCTGTTCTTTAATTTTAGAAGCCTGTAAACGGCCTCTTCATTTACCGGGTCACAGCCTAATCCCCAAACCCCCTCTGATGGATACGCGATAATCTTGCCCTGCTTTAAATCTACCAAAGCTTCATCAAGCCCATTCATATTTATTTTTTTGAGAGTTTTTTATTAACTTCTGAAACTTTCTGCTTATTTGCTTCCCTTATTGACAGAAGGGTGTCAGCAATTTTTTTTGAGCTAAGGGAGAGTATTTGAGCCGCTAAATATCCTGCATTGGCAGCACCAGCAGAACCGATGGCTACTGTTGCTACCGGCACTCCTTTTGGCATTTGGACAGTTGATAAAAGTGAATCAAACCCATTTAAAGGGCCTCCATCTGCAGGGATCCCTATGACGGGCTTTACAGTCTTCGATGCTATAGCTCCAGCTAAGTGGGCCGCCAATCCTGCAATAGCTATGTATATTTGAGTATTCCCTTTTTCTGCTTCCTCAAGGTGTTGTTCTAGTAGATCGGGTGTTCTGTGAGCAGAAAAAACATTTATAGAAAAATCTATGGAAAAGGAGCTTAATACTTCACCGCATTTGTCCGCCAAATCTAAATCAGATTCTGATCCAATGATGATTGAAACTGTTGCTGTCAATTTTTCTCCTTATAATTGAGAAGTCGTATTCTAATATAATCCTCGCGGTTAAAATATAAACAATGGCTGTATTAAAGATTTTAATTTTTCCTGATCAACGGTTGAGAGCCGTAGCTGAAGAAGTTCTTGTAATAGATGATGAAATTAAAAAGCTCGTTAGTAATCTTTTAGAAACAATGTATGAAGGAAATGGCATAGGCCTTTCTGCAACACAAGTAAATATTCATAAAAGAATTCTTGTGGTAGATGTAAGTGATGAAAAGGATTCTCCCCTTATTTTGATCAATCCAAAAATAGAAGTTCTTAATAAAGAAGAAAAAATCTACAGCGAAGGTTGTTTGTCTGTTCCTGGGTTTTTTGAAGAGATAAGTCGTCCGAGTGAGATAAACATAACAGCTCTAAACTTGGAAGGAGAAAGGTTTACAATTATGGGTACTGACTTGCTTGCTGTGGCAGTCCAACATGAAATGGATCACCTGGATGGAAAAATATTCTTAGACTTTTTGTCTAACTTAAAAAGACAAACAATAAAGAGAAAGTTATTAAAAATATCTAAGGCTGCTGTTTGAAATGAAGATAGTTTTTGCTGGCACTACACCATTCTCTGCTTTTCATTTAGATTTATTGATAAAAAGTAAAAATGAAGTTGCAGCTGTCCTTACTCAGCCAGATAGAAAATCAGGAAGAGGTAAAAAAATAACAATTTCACCCGTAAAGTCTTTTGCTGAAAAAGAAAGATTACAGGTTATTCAGCCTAAGAGCCTAAGAAATAATCTTGAAGTTATTGAAGATCTTAGGGCAATAAGCCCCGATCTTATTTTAGTTGTGGCTTACGGTTTAATCCTACCTGCAGAAATAATTAATTTACCTAAGTTTGGTTGCATTAACATTCATGGCTCTTTACTTCCAAGGTGGAGGGGGGCTGCTCCCATAGAAAGAAGCATTCTGGGGGGCGACAGCAAAGGCGGGATAACATATATGAAGATGGATGAAGGACTGGATACAGGCCCTATTATGAAATTGCTTCCCTGCCCTTTTTATGAGGATGAGGACTCTGAGTCTCTAGAAAAAAAATATCAAAACTTAAGCCAGGTTGAGCTTATAAGCTTTCTAAGAGATGTGGCCGAGGGAAGAGTTAAAGAAGTAAAACAAGATTCAGAGCTTGCTACTTACGCTGAAAAAATTGAAAAGCAAGAAACAGAAATATTTTGGGAGCAAGAACCCGCTGAACACATTGAAAGAAAAATAAGAGCTTTATTTCCTAAATATGTAGCTTTTACTTTTTTTGGAGATAAAAGGATTAAAATTTTAAATTCGACGAAAGCTACAATTTCTCACCTCTTATCTCCAGGAGAGCTGTCTGCAGAAGGTGACGCTCTTTATGTGGGGTGTCAAAATAATCAATCCCTGAGGTTGCAATCTTTACAGATTGAGGGCAAAAGGCCAGTTAGTGCTGAGGACTTCATAAAGGGCAATGGGGCAAAGATTTTTAGGATAAAAAAATTCTCGTCTTCGCTTGAAAATTAATAGTTAGAATCGTAAATAGGTTTATAATCCCGTTGACTTGATTTCCGGGAAGGAAAAATTTGAAAATTATTATTCTTGGAGCAGGCACAGTTGGAACTACACTGGCCATTTCATTGTCTCAAGAAGACAACGACATAACGGTTGTTGATAAAGACCAAAGTACTCTTCATCACCTAGAAGAAGAAGCAGATATCAATACAGTTAATGGCAGCTGTTCTTACCCGAATACTTTGGTTGATTCTGGCATAAAAGAGTCAGACATGGTTGTTGCAGTTACAGGAAGTGATGAAATAAATATTGTTTCCTGTCTGATCTCTAAGGTTCTATCAAAAAATGTTAAAACTATTGCTAGAATTAGAGAGTCTTCCTATTTGAAAGATAGAACTAAAAAGGCAATTGAGGAGGGGGTTATACCTGTTGACATTGTAGTGAGTCCAGAAAAGCTTATTACAAATCATATACAAGCCTTAATTGAAACTCCTGGTTCTCTTCAGGTTTTAGAATTTGGTGATGGTTTACTACATCTGGTTGGTGTTAGGGCTATAAAAGGAGGTCCTTTAATAGGTCACGAAATAGGGGATCTTAAAAAACACATGCCAAACGTAGACACTCGGGTAGCAGCTATCTTTAGAAAAGGAGGGGCAATTATTCCCAAGGGGACAACTACAGTTGAGGCAGGAGATGAGGTTTTCTTTATTGCCAGAAGAAAAGACGCAAGAAAAGTAATTAATGAAATGAGAAAAAAGGAAGATCCCTATAAATATATCGTTATAGCTGGAGGAGGAAAAATTGGAAGTGCTCTTGCTGAGCAGATTGAGCACAATCACACGGTAAAGATTATTGAAGCTAATTCAGAAAAGGCTAAAGAAATTTCAGAACGCCTGGTAGATACAATTGTTCTAGAAGGAAATGTTTCTGATAAATCTCTACTTCATGAAGAAAATATCGAAGAATGTGATGTTTTTGTAGCCGTAACCAATGACGATGAGGCCAATGTCATGTCATGCATGTTAGCGAAGGAAATGGGGGCCCATAAAGTAATTGCTCTCATTAACAATGAGGCTTACGTAGATTTAGTACAGGACAAGGGTATAGATGTGGCTATAGCTCCATCTCAAATTACCATAGGCACATTCTTGTCTGAACTAGCTGGAGATGAGGTAATAAAAGTTCATTCTTTAAGGCATGGGGCTGCAGAAGCCATTGAAACCATTGTTAAAGAATCAACTAATGGCAAAGAAAGTGCTATAGGGAAAGAGCTGGGTGACATAAGACTACCTGTTGGAGCAACAATAGGTGCGATTATACGTAAAAATAAAGCTAAAATCGCCCATGATGACGTTAAATTACGTGAACATGATCATGTAATACTTTTTTTATCAGATAAAAAGCTACTACCTAAAGTCCAGCAAATCTTTTCTCCCTCATAAATTAACTTAAATGAACTTTCTTTACACCCTTAGAATTCTGGGTATCCTTTTAATGTTTTTTAGTACAGCCCAGCTATTTCCTGCTTCTGTGGCCTATTATTTCCAAGAATATGGCCTCATTAAGGTATTTTTTAATACTCTATTGGCGACCTTTCTTTGTGGTTTTTTACTTTATATTCTAAGTGCAACCAAAAAAGAAGACCTTAGGACAAAAGATGGATTCTTAATAACTGTTTTATTTTGGACTGTTTTATCGATTTTTGGATCATTTCCACTCATTTTCGCAGAAGAAATTAATATTTCCTATATAGACGCATTGTTTGAGTCTATATCTGGATTAACTACTACAGGAGCAACAGTACTTACAGGTCTAGATGAACTTCCTAGGTCAATACTTTTTTATAGACAACTACTTCAGTGGTTGGGCGGTATGGGGATCATAGTATTGGCAGTAGCAGTCCTGCCCTTATTAGGCATAGGAGGAATGCAACTGTATAAAGCAGAAACACCAGGACCATTAAAGGACTCTAAGTTAACTCCTAGGATTACTGAGACAGCTAAAGCTCTATGGTACGTTTATTTAACAATGACAATACTCTGTGCATCAGCGTATAAATTCTTCGGTATGACAACTTATGACGCCATATGTCATGCCTTTTCTACTGTATCTATCGGAGGATTTTCAACCCATGACGAAAGCTTTGGGTTCTTTACTCAAGCTTCAATCAGATGGACGGCAGTTATATTCATGGTTATTGCGGGAATTAACTTTGGGCTTCACTATATAGCCTGGAGCAAAAGGAGGTTATTACACTATTTATATGACTCTGAAGTGAAAGCATATTTCTTTATTCTATTAACTGTTTTTGTTTTAACTTTCCTGACACTTGGTATATATCTAGAGGAACCTGGAACTAGCCTTATTCAAGAGAGCGCCTTTCAGGTAGTTTCTATAGCAACAACTACAGGTTTTCTTACTGCAAATTACTCGAACTGGCCTCTATTTGTTCCTATTTTACTTCTTTTGACGGCTTTTATTGGTGCTTGTGCAGGATCAACAGGTGGGGGTATTAAGGTTGTCAGAACCCTTGTTCTAGCAAAACAAAGTGCCGGAGAAATAACTAAATTAATTCATCCAAATGCAGTAATTTCAATAAAATTAGGTAAAAAGGCTGTCAGCCCAAGGGTAGCTGAGTCAGTGTGGGGGTTCTTTTCTATCTATGTTATTGTATTTATTATATTATTTATGTTTTTATTGGCACAAGGAAATGATTTTATTACTTCTTTTTCTGCCGTAGGGGCTACTTTAAACAACCTAGGTCCTGGCTTGGGGGAGGTTTCAAACAATTACCAATCTCTATCAGACTATTCAAAACTTGGCTTATGTATGGCAATGCTCTTAGGTAGATTGGAAATCTTTACACTTCTAGTGCTGTTTACTCCTGCTTTTTGGAGAAAATAGCCTAATTACCATGGTTAAAGGCCTTTTCGCACTATTTTTAACCTTATTAAGCCTTATTTCCCTTAAAAATATACATTTTTTAGGTGAAGCGATGGGGTTTTTATTAAGCATACTCCCTAATTCAGCTAGAAATAACACTAAAATAAACTTAAAACTCTGTTTTCCTAACTCAAGTGATCAAGAAATTAAGGTTTTAACGAGAAAAAGCCTAAAAGAAACTTCAAGAAGTCTACTTGAATCTGGAAAATCCTGGATTACATTCCCTAAAACAGGGGTTGCCAACATAATTCAAATAAAAGGAATGAAGCTGGTTTCAGAAAGCCTCAGCCAAGAGAAGGGTGCAATACTATTCACTTCTCATTTGGGGAATATAGAAGTCCTTATTAGTTTTTTAGCTCAAAATTTTAAATGCACCATACTTTACACACCTGCAAAAATTAATGCAGTAGATGAGCTAATGAAACAGGCTAGACTTCTAATGGGAGCAGAAATGGTTAAAGCAGATTCAGGGGGAGTTAAATCAGCCCTTAAGGCATTGAATCGTGGTGAAGTAATAATAATGGCAAGCGACCAGGTGCCTAAGAATAAGAACGGTATTATTTCAAACTTTTTTGGTACTCCGGCATTTTCTGTATCTCTAGTTTCAAGTCTTGCAACTAGAACAGAAAGCCCTTGCCATTCAGTGAGTTGTATAAGGCAAAAAAGAGGAAAGGGATATAGGATTATTTTTAGTGAAAAGTTAGAAAAATTGAATACTTTAGATGTGCAAGAAGGGGTTAATCTCATGAACACAGAACTGGAAAAATGTATAATGAAAGCCCCAGAGCAATACGCATGGGAGTACAAGAGGTTTAAGCATTCAAAATTTGAAAACCCTTATTAAATAACTTATAAATGATAGTAGGTGCTTACTATATAAATAATGCTTAATTAAATTATGCCAGCTAATTCAATGGAAGAACTTACGTCCCTTTGTAAGCGCAGGGGTTTTATTTATCAAACAAATGAAATTTATGGTGGGCTTCAGGGGTTATTTGATTACGGACCTTTGGGAGTTGAATTAAAAAATAATTTGAAACAAGCTTGGTGGAAATCAATGGTTTATGAAAGAGATGATGTGGAGGGGTTGGACGCTGCAATTTTAACTAACCCTGCTGTATTGAAATACTCAGGACATGAGAAAACTTTTTCCGACCCACTTGTTGACTGTCGCTCTTGTAATTCAAGGTGGAGAGCAGATCATTTAGAAGAATCTAAGTGCCCTTCTTGCGGCTCTAAGGATCTTACTGAACCTAGGCCCTTTAACTTAATGTTTAAAACTAATGTTGGCCCTATTGATGATGGAACTTCGTTTGCTTACTTAAGGCCTGAAACTGCACAACAGACTTTTACTAATTTTAAAAATATTGTGGACTCTACTTCAAGAAGCTTACCTTTTGGCGTAGCTCAGATAGGAAAAGCCTTTAGAAATGAAATTACTCCTAGAAATTTCATTTTTAGAGTAAGGGAAATGGAACAAATGGAATTGGAATTCTTTGTTGAGCCTGGAAAAGATGAAGAGTGGCATCAATTTTGGGTGAAAAATAGACTGGAATGGTGGTCCAAACAGGGGGTTCCGAAAAAAAGACTAGATTTATATGATGTTCCTGCGAAAGAACGTGCCCATTATTCAAAGTCTACCATTGATATAATGTACAAATTTCCTCATGGCACAGAAGAGTTAGAAGGAATAGCCAACAGAACAGATTTTGACTTAGGATCTCATACAAAACATCAATCAGATCTTTCTATTTCGGCCAAGGTTGAGAAAAATTCTTCTTCAAATGCCCGGCTAGCAATTCAGAACAAGGAGAACCAAAAGTGGACAGTCCCTTATGTAATTGAACCAGCTGCAGGGGTAGAAAGAGGGTTTCTTGCTATTCTGAATGAGGCTTATGCAGTTGAAAAATTAGAAGATGGAAAAGACAGAACTGTTCTTTCACTTAAGCCACACCTTTCTCCTATCAAAGCAGCTGTCATTCCACTTAAGAAAAACAACGAAGAATTGGTTCTTGCAGCAAAAAACCTTAAGAAAGAACTTCAAGGCCTTAGCCTTGGAAGAATCTTGCTGGAGAATTCTGGAAATATTGGTAAAAGCTATAGACGCCATGATGAGGTTGGAACTCCTCTGTGCATTACTGTAGATTTTCAAACTCTCGAGGACCAAACAGTTACTATTAGAAACAGAGACAGCATGGATCAGGAGAGGGTGCATCTAGAGGAGGCCTCGCCCTACCTGCAGGAGTATTTAAGGTAAGTGCTTAAAACTTCCTCTAAACCTATCATTCTGGACCGGGATGGAGTTATTAATGTAGACCCTTGGGGTTACGTAACAAGAAAAGAAGAATTTGAACCTATAAATGGAAGTCTTGAAGCTATAAAAAAACTCACTGCTGCAGGGTTTTCTGTAGTTATAGCAACTAACCAGGCCTGCATAAGTAAAAAAATTATCAATGAAAAACAGCTTGAAGAAGTTCACGACCACATGTCTTCTTTAGTACAAGAGGCAGGGGGCATAATTGACTGTATTGTTTTTTGTCCTCATGAACCTAAAGATAATTGTTCTTGTCGCAAACCAGAAACTGGTCTTCTTGTTGAGATCGAAGAACGAATTGGTAGTTCTTTGAAAAACAGTTTTTTTATAGGAGATAAGGAGTCTGATTTATTGTGTGCTACCAGGCATGGATGCATACCTCTTCTTGTAGAAACTGGCTATGGGGAAAAAACTTTAACATCTAAGCACTGCCCTCCAAAAGAAAGATGCTTTAAGGACCTTATGCATGCTGTAAGTTATGTTTTAGAATCTTAAATTTTTTTACTTTGATGATTTATATAAGGTCGCTTAGTTTTTATTTTTTTTATGTCACCTCTGGTTTTCTAGCAGGCTTAATAGGTTGCCTTGTTTGTCCTTTCTTAAACATAACTAATAGAATTAAACTTCTATCTGCTTGGCCAAGGTTTTCTAATTTGATCTTGTGCAAGACCTGTAAGATTAAAATAGAAGTTGAAGGTGAAGAGAATATTCCAAATGCCCCTTTTGTTGTTATCCCCAACCACCAGGGCCAATGGGAAACCTTTTTTTGTCAGTACTATTTCTTTCCTATAACTACCCTTCTAAAAAGGGAGTTATTATTTATTCCTTTTTGGGGCTGGTCTCTTGCTTTACTTAAACCTATAGCTATAAACAGAGGTAACCCCGTTGTTGCCCTTAGAAAGGCATTAAGAGAAGGAGAAAATAGAATAAAAAATGGTTTTTCAATTTTAAACTTTGCTGAAGGGACAAGAAAAAACCCGGGGGAAATAGGGAGTTATGCTAGGAGCGGATTTGAGCTTGCAAAAAAAATGAAGGTTCCTGTCCTCCCTCTTGTTCACAATTCTGGTGATTGCTGGCCTGCTCATAGGTTCTTAAAATTCCCTGGAAAAATTAAGCTTGTTATAGGACTTCCTATAGAGAACATCAGTTCAAGTGCTGAAGCAGCAAAACAAACAGAAGACTGGGCGAGAGAAAGGCTTAACGAAATTAGCCTAGAAGATAACTAGACATCTAGGTTTACAACAAACTTTGCGTTTTCATCTATAAAGATTTTTCTTGGTTCTACATCATCACCCATCAAAGCATTAAAGAGCTCGTCTGCCTTTTGTGCGTCATCAATGGTTACCTGGCCTAGAAGTCTTGCTTCGGGATCCATTGTTGTGTCCCAAAGTTGGTCTGCGTTCATCTCTCCTAGCCCTTTGTATCTTGACATTGTAAAAGATTTTTTAGCTGCTTCGATTAGCTCATTTACTGAGCTTGCAAAATTATCTATCCTAAATTTAGACCCATTTAATTCAAAATAAGAATCCTTATTTAACAAGGTAATTAAGTGTTCTCCGAACGAACAAATGTCCTTGTATGGTTTTGATCTAAAAAAACTTGGGCTTAGCTTCCAGGCTGTTTCAGAGCCGTGACGGATTAAAGTTATCTCAGGTTCAGATATTTTTTGTTCTTTATTTTTAATTGCTTCTACTTTCCACTTGGATCCATTTAAGGCTGAGCTATTAAGCTTTACTTGAAGCTTCTTACTCCAATCTTTTACATTTATATCTTTTTTCAAGTCTTCTAACCTTTCAAGGTACATGCTTGCCTGAAGTATTTCTTCTGGATATTGGTGAGTAAAAGAATACATGGACTCCTGGGCTTTTTGGTGCTGAGAAATAAGTTTACTCAGGGCCTCTCCTCCTATTGACTCGCCCTTCTTGTTCAGCACAAGTCTGGTCTCATCTAAAACTTCTGCCAGAAGCTGTTCTCTTAGGGCCTTGTCGTCCCTTATGTATACTTCTTGCTTCCCTTTTTTTAATTTATAAAGTGGGGGTTGGGCAGTATAAATATAACCCTTCTCTAGAAGCTCGGGCATTTGACGGTAAAAGAAAGTTAGAAGAAGAGTTCTTATGTGAGAGCCATCCACGTCAGCATCAGTCATAATTATAATTCTGTGATACCTTAATTTTTCAAGCTGCCAGTCCTCTCCCTTTATTCCACAACCCAATGCTGTAATTATTGTTATTATTTCACTGGAGGAAAGAACCTTGTCTATTCTTGCCTTCTCAACATTAATAATTTTGCCCCTTAAGGGAAGTATGGCTTGGAACTTTCTATCTCTACCTTGTTTAGCTGAACCTCCTGCTGACTCTCCTTCCACCAAATAAACCTCTGACTTGCCTGGGTCTTTTTCCGTGCAGTCTGAAAGTTTTCCTGGTAGGCCTCCTCCATCAAATACCCCCTTTCTCCTTGTTAGCTCTCTGGCCTGTCTAGCTGC
>Ga0208895_1000206_pt1 | contig 27587 bp, 24 predicted proteins | sample ETNtaG_10_FD_185765 | JGI IMG/M metagenome (GOLD analysis project Ga0208895, IMG submission 185765) | Marine microbial and viral communities from oxygen minimum zone, Eastern Pacific Ocean - ETNP201302SV82 (SPAdes) (version 2) | ecosystem: Environmental > Aquatic > Marine > Oceanic ... | reverse complement strand
CCTATATGGCCGAGGAGGGTTCCGGCTCCGATCTCTGACCCGACCTCAAGCGTCGAGAGGGGGGTGAAGATCCCTGCTCCGGGGCTGACAACCATCCGATCAGTTGCGAACAGATGCTCGCCCTCGTGGCTGTCAACGCGGTCGGCCGTGTCAGCAGGTGGAGCAGCGAGGGTGTCGAGGAGGCGGTCGAGGTGCTCTGGTGTATTGACGGCGAGGCGGGTCGCATCGGGGAGGGTTCGCTTGACGAGGCCGGTCAGGACATTGCCGGGACCCAACTCCACAAACGTCGAAAACCCCGCCTCGGCGAATGTCAGGAGTGTCTGGCGCCACCTGACCGGACTACAGAGTTGGGCGGTCATCAGCGCCCGCCAGGTCTCGGGATTCTCGTGGCCGGTGGAATCTACGTTGGCTACCACCAGACCTTCGGGTCTGCGGAGGTCAGCTGCAGTGATCGCATCGCTGAGCCTTTCGCGTGCCGGAGCCATGAACGGGGTGTGGAACGCACCCGATACCTCCAGAGGAGCGACCTTGCGGGCGCCGAGGGCACGAGCTGCATCACCGGCGGCAGCCACACCGGCAGGAGAGCCGGCCAGGACGACCTGGCCCGGTGCGTTGTAGTTGGCGACCCAGACGTCGTCGGTCACCGAATCACAGGCCTCTTCAACGGCCTCGTCGTCGAGGCCGAGTACGGCGGCCATTGTTCCGACCTGCTCAGAGGCCGCCACCTTCATGGCAGCGCCCCGTTCGCAGACAAGGGAGACCGCATCGCCGAAGTCGAGGGCTCCCGAGGCGGTGAGAGCGGTGTACTCACCGAGGCTGTGGCCGGCGTGGCCCGCTGCGTCGACGCCCACACGTTCGACGGCATCCAGGATGACCATGCTGATCAGGAAGGTTGCTATCTGGGCGTTCTGTGTGTCTCTGAGTTCGTCGGCGTCGGCGTCGAGGAGCAGTTGGGCCAGATCGCGACCAGTTGCATCGGAGGCCTCCTGAACCAGTTCCCAGGAGGGATGGCTCGACCAGGCAGCACCCATGGCCGGCTTCTGGGACCCCTGACCGGAGTACGTGAACGCGATCATGGGTGGGCTCTCTCCGGGGGTTGCACCACCACAGTGTGGCGCGTTCCGCGGCGTATCGGAAGCACGGAGTAGCAGTTACGGCTGGAGATCCGGCGCATGCAGGGGCCACAGGGGCTACCGGTAGACTTTCGTGTCGGGCCCGGGTGGCGGAATTGGCAGACGCGGAGGATTCAAAATCCTCTGGCCGAAAGGTCGTGCGGGTTCAAGTCCCGCCCCGGGCACAACCAGGTGAACAGAAGGGCTGATCGGGCCGAGGCCCCAGGTGTACAGATGGCACGACCGGTTATCGAGAGGCGGCTCTCCGAGATCGCTGAACGCCTGCTACGTCTGCGCTCAGATCTGGCAGTGGCCGATGAGCAGATGGCCCATTTCAGCGAGGAGGCCGACGAGGCCCGCGTCCGTGCACTCGTGTCCGAGACCGCCCTTGCAGACCGGGAACACAGGGGAGCCGATCGTCACGCCAGGGCAATGGAACGACACAGAGCCGACATTCTGGTCGAGATAGAACGCCTGGAGTCCAGTCAGGACGACCTGCTCGACAAGTTGACGGAGGGTCGCTGAGGTGGCGGACAGGGTGAAGGTCGTCATCGCCGAAGATGAGGCGATAATCAGGCTGGACCTGAAGGAGACCCTCATCGAGGAGGGCTACGACGTGGTCGGTGACACAGCGCGCGGCGATCACGCAATCGAACTGGTTGCAGAGCACCAGCCAGACGTTGTGATCCTCGACATAAAGATGCCGGGTCTCGATGGGATCGAAACCGCCCGCCGCATCGCCGCATCCCATGATGCAGCCGTGGTAATCCTGACAGCCTTCAGTCAGAGGGATCTGATCGATCGGGCCATCGAGGCAGGGGCGCTCGCCTACCTGGTGAAGCCGTTCCAGCGAAGCGACCTGGTACCTGCAGTCGAGGTCGCCCGGGTACGACACCGTGAGATGCGTGCTCTCACCGATCAGGCGGTGACCCTGGCCGATCGTCTCGAGGCACGCAAGCTGATCGACCGGGCCAAGGGGATTCTGACAGACGAGGTCGGTCTGAAGGAGGCCGAGGCATTCCGGTTCATCCAGAAGGCAGCGATGTCAGGACGGGCGACGATGGCCGACGTGGCACGCAGGATCCTGGAGGACGACCTCAGACCCTGAGAGGCCGACACCCAACGTGTGCCGATTGTGTATCGACGGCGGGGATAGGGTCGGCTGATGCCCGGCCTGATGCTGCTCGATGGCAACTCCCTCACCTATCGGGCGTTCTTCGCCCTGCCGCCGGATCTGATCACCGCATCGGGCCAGATGACGAACGCGGTTGTCGGGTTTACCTCGATGCTGGCAACCCTGCTACGGGACCACGAGCCCGAGGGGGTCGCTGTTGCCTTCGACAGGCCCGGGCCGACCTTCCGCCATGAACGCCTGCCCAGCTACAAGGCGAACCGGGAGAAGCAGGACGACACCCTCTACGAACAACTGGCGCTGGTAAGAGACCTGGTTGAGGCGCTCGGAATGGTCGCCGTCGACGCCGAGGGGTTCGAGGCCGACGACGTTCTGGCGACCCTGGCGACCGTTGCGCGTGACGGCGGCCGGGATGTAACGATCGTCACCGGGGACCGTGACAGCTTCCAGTTGGTCGAGGACCCACACGTCAGGGTTCTCTACAACAAGCGTGGCGTGTCCGACTACGCGCTCTACGACGAGCAGGGGATCGTTGATCGGACCGGGGTTCTTCCCAACGTGTATGTCGCCTATGCGGCCCTGCGTGGAGACAAGTCCGACAACCTTCCAGGTGTTCCCGGGGTCGGTGAGAAGACCGCAGCACGTCTGATAAACGAGCACGGCGGTCTGGACGGAGTCTTTGGAGCTGCCGACGACCAGACGCCCAAACTGAGTCAGAACCTCCACGACAACGAGCATCTGGCTCGTCAGAACGAGGAGTTGATGGAGCTGGTCAGGAATGTGCCCCTCGATCTGACCGTTGACGATCTGATGCTGGGGCCCGTCGACATTGAACGGGCATCCGAGATGTTTGACCGGCTTGAGTTGCAGACGGCCCGGACGAGGCTGGCCCCCCTTCTGGGAGTTGACTTCGGCGGTGACTCGGGTTCTCCCGGTGAACCTGACGGTGAAGTTCTTTCAGCCGAGGTCGACCAGCCGTCAGATTCCGATTCAGCGATCGAGGCAATCGACTCACTTGTAGCGGGGGGGCAACCAGTAGCCGTCGCAACCGTCTCCGACCCGGCCGAGGGCATCGGAGGAGGTGTCGCCCTGTGCGCAGCTGGTACCGGATCTGCCCTGTGGGTACCCATGGAACTTCTGGAGTCGCCAGATGTTCGCTCAGCGCTTGAGGCGCTCCTCGGGGTCACGGGGCCGGGCGTACTGGCACACGACAGCAAGGCCCTGGTGCGGTCACTACGGGCCATAGGTGTCGACACCGCGAACCTGGTATTGGACACGGCACTGGCCGCCTATCTGCTTGATCCGACCGACAACAGCTATGAACTCGATCTCCTCGTGGAAAAGCACCTGCGAATGCTCCTCCCCGACACGGGCGCACCGAGCGGCCAACTGGATCTCGATGGCGACACCAGGGATCCAGCCAGCGAGGCTGCCCATCGGGCAGCAGCCATCGGATGTCTTTCCGTGCCCATGTTCGAGGCCCTCGACGAACAGGGAATGAGGCAACTCAACGACGACGTCGAGGTGCCGCTCGTTCGGGTACTCGCCAAGATGGAGGAGGCCGGGGTAGGAGTCGATGTCAAGGAGTTGACCCGTCTCCGAGATGACCTGACAACCGAGTGCGACAGGCTCCGCAACGAGATCCAGGAGGTGGCAGGCGAGGCGTTCAACGTCAACTCCACAAAGCAGCTTCGCGTGATCCTGTTCGAGAAACTAGGTCTCGCTCCCGGCAGGAAGACCAAGACCGGCTACTCCACCAATGCGGCGACCCTCGAGAAGTTGAGAGGGGAGCACGTCATCGTCGAACTCCTGCTGTCGTATCGCGAGGTCGAGAAGCTCCGCTCGACGTACGGCGAGGGGCTGTTGGCCGAGGTGGGTGAGGGCGAGAGAATCCGTGCGACCTTCAACCAGACGGTTACCCGAACCGGTCGCCTCAGCTCCGACGCTCCGAACCTGCACAACATCCCCGTCAGAAGCGAGATGGGGAGGGCGTTTCGGCGTGCATTCGTGCCTGCGGCAGGAACCACCCTTCTGGTAGCCGACTACAACCAGATTGAACTGCGCTGCATAGCGCACCTGGCGAACGACCCCGGTCTGATAGCGGCGTTCGAGGCCGGCGACGACGTCCACACCGCCGTGGCATCCAGTACCTGGGGTGTGCCTCCCGACGAGGTCACGACCGAACTCCGAAACAGGGCCAAGATGGTTGCATACGGCCTGGCATACGGAATGGAGGCCTATGGGCTGGCTCAGCGCCTGGGTGTCCCCAACGATGAGGCTGCAGGCATCCTCGACTCCTACTTCAGCGCTTTTCCGGCCGTCCGCTCATACATGGACGCCACAGTCGATGAAGCCCGCCGGAAGGGCTACACCGAGACCCTGTTCGGGCGGAGGAGGCGTATACCCGAGCTCGCCTCACCCATCTTCAACGTGCGGCAGGCAGGCGAACGCCAGGCCATGAACGCCGGAATCCAGGGACTGGCAGCCGACATCTTCAAGGTCGCGCTTGTGAGGATCGACCGTCTGCTCGAGGAGCGATGTCACGCCAGTCGGCTGATCCTCCAGGTTCACGACGAGGTCATCCTCGAGGTCCCCGAAGATGAACTCGATGAGGTGACCGAGTTGGTCACCCAGACAATGGCCGGAGCCTTCGATCTACGGGTGGACCTCGACGTGAACCTGGCGACCGGAGACACCTGGGCGGACGCAAAGGCGTGAGATGCCGTCCCTGAGGGGGTTCGGAGTATCCAGCGATAGGCTTTCCCGGTTCGACGTGTCCAACGTCGGCGCCCACTGTCCGCCTATTTCCCTATCCGACGAGAAGAACACGTGTCCGAGCAGACCCTGACCCCGCCCGCCTCCCCCCCCATGGGGACCTTTGACGAGAGCGGGGAGTACACCCCACGCCAGATCGTGGAGAACGACCTCGGCACCCTCAGCCTCGAAGAGGCCTATCTGGCCACGATGCTGGACCTCGAGAACGGCCAACTCGTCGAGGGAACCGTTGTAAGGGTCGACAAGGACGAAGTCCTCATCGACATCGGATACAAGTCCGAGGGCGTGATCCCGCCACGCGAACTCTCCATTCGGAACGGAGTCAACCCGACCGAGGTGGTGTCGCTGGGCGAGCGAATCGAGGCCGTGGTCCTCCAACGCGAGGACAAGGAGGGGCGCCTGGTTCTCTCCAAGAAGCGCGCCCAGTACGAACGGGCCTGGAGCAAGATCGAAGAGGTCAAGGAAGCCGACGGCGTGGTCACCGGGTCTGTGATCGAGGTGGTAAAGGGCGGTCTCATCGTTGACATCGGGCTTCGCGGGTTTCTTCCGGCGTCCCTGGTCGAGTTGCGACGGGTACGTGACCTCCAGCCCTACATCGGCACGAACGTCGAGGCCAAGATCATCGAACTGGACAAGAACCGCAACAACGTGGTTCTGTCCCGCCGGGCATGGCTCGAGGAGAACCAGAAGGAACAGCGCGAGGAATTCCTCCACGACCTACGACCCGGCGAGGTCCGAAAGGGTGTCGTGTCAAGCGTCGTCAACTTCGGCGCCTTCGTGGACCTTGGCGGCATGGATGGCCTGATCCACGTCTCAGAACTCTCATGGAAGCATGTCGACCATCCCGGTTCGATCGTGACCGTCGGCGACGAGATCGATGTGCAGGTGCTGGAGATCGACATGAGCCGTGAGCGGATAAGCCTTTCGCTCAAGGCAACCCAGCAGGATCCGTGGCAGGAGTTCGCCACGGCACACCAGGTCGGCGAGCTCGTCTACGGCCGGGTCACCAAGCTTGTTCCATTCGGAGCCTTCGTCCAGGTTGGCGAGGGAATCGAGGGCCTCGTCCACATTTCGGAGATGTCAGCCCACCATGTCGAGCTGCCAGAGCAGGTTGTGACCCCAGCTGAGGAGTTGTGGGTGAAGATCATCGACCTTGATCTTCAGCGGAGGCGTATCAGCCTCTCCATCAAGCAGGCAGCCGAGGGCGGCACTGTCGCCGCGGAGTACCAGGAGCACTTCGGCGAGCATGCCTACGACGATGAGGGCAACTACATCGGCGGCGACGACTCAGAGGGCCAGGAGGCCTGGAGCGAGCTCTATGGAGCCGAGGCAGCGGGTGCCGAGGGTGACACCAAGGATGAGGCCGCCGCTGATGACGGGGCGACCGGCACCGATACCGACGATTCCGAGGTTGAGACCGCCGTTGCCGAGGTTGAGGCCATCGCCGATGCCGTGGATGCCATCGAGGATCTCCCCGCAGCTGAGGTCGCTGAGGACACAGCCGAGATAGTTGAGGCCGCAGCCGACGAGGCTGCCGCGGAAACCGGCGCCTGAGTCCAGTAGCGACCGACCTCGACCCTGGTTGGCGGCATTGATCGAGATCGGCCTGACCGGCGGGATTGGTTCAGGGAAATCCACCGTGGCGACGATGCTCGCTGACCGTGGGGCAGTTGTCCTTGACTCCGACGCTGTGGTCAGAGAGTTGCAGGCGCCCGGGACAGCGGTCTTTGGGGCAATTGTCGCCCAATGGGGTGAGCGGGTCGTCGCCGACGACGGATCGCTCAATCGCGGGGAACTGGCGTCGATCGTGTTTGACGACCCGGCTGAGTTGAAACTTCTCAACGCCATCGTCCACCCGGCACATGCCATCGAGATGGAGAGGCGCCGCTCCGCCTACGAGGGAACCGACACCATTCTCGTATTCGACATCCCCCTTCTCGTAGAGGTGGGACGCGGCGGTTTCGACGGCGTGATCGTGGTCGATCTTGATCCGGAGCAGGCCGTCTTGAGGCTGGTTGCCGATCGCGGCCTGGATGAGGCCGACGCCAGACGCCGAATGGCCAATCAGGCGTCACGAGAAGAACGCCTCGAAAAGGCCGACTTCGTGCTCAACAACGGCGGAACCGAGGCTGACCTGTCCGCCGAGGTGGACCGCTGTTGGGAATGGATCGGATCCCTGGGCGACAGGTAGGTGACCCGGCGGGGTGGATGCCGCTGGATACCATGCGCCCGTGGTCAACCGGTTCCGGGTCGAAGCCCCCTTCTCGCCAGCCGGCGATCAGCCGGCGGCGATCGAACAGTTGAGCGAGGCAATCCGTGGCGGTGAACGCTTCACCACCCTGCTCGGAATAACCGGTAGCGGCAAGAGCGCCACGATTGCATGGACGATCGAGGAACTCCAGAGGCCGACTCTCGTCATCGCACCGAACAAGTCACTTGCGGCCCAGCTGGCCAACGAGTTGCGGTCGTTCTTCCCGGACAACAGGGTTGAGTACTTCGTCTCCTACTACGACTACTACCAGCCTGAGGCCTACGTACCGTCAAGCGACACGTTTATCGAAAAGGACTCCTCGGTCAACGATGAGATTGACCGCCTACGGCACTCTGCCACCGCGGCACTGCTGACGCGCCGGGACACCATTGTCGTCGCATCGGTGTCGTGCATCTACGGGCTCGGGTCTCCCGAGCACTACGAGGGGAAGCTGCTGGTACTCGAACGGGGAACCGTTGTCGAGCAGCGGGCGGTGCTGCGCCAGTTGATTGACATGCAGTACGAACGGAACGACATGACGCTCGGCCGCGGGAAGTTTCGGGTCAAGGGGGACACAATTGAGATCCACCCCGCATACGAGGAGACCGTGATTCGGGTATCCCTGTTCGGTGACGAGGTGGAGCAGATCACCGAGGTGGATCCCCTAACCGGTGATCACCTGCGCCAGCTGGATGATCTGGTCGTGTTTCCCGCGACCCACTACATGGCAGACCGGGAGATCATCGCGCGCGCCATCACGCGCATCGAATCCGAGTTGGTCGAGAGCCTCACAGCGTTTCGCGAACAGGACAAGCTGCTCGAGGCCCAGCGCCTCCGGATGCGAACCGAACACGACCTCGAGATGATGGGGGAGTTGGGCTTCTGCAACGGAATCGAGAACTACAGCGCACACATCGACGGCCGCTCACCGGGAGAGCAGCCCTACACCCTGCTCGACTACTTTCCCGACGATTTCATCGTGGTCCTCGACGAGTCGCATGTGGCCGTACCGCAGCTTCACGGCCAGTATCAGGGTGACCGGAGCCGAAAGGAAACCCTCATCGAGCACGGTTTCCGCCTGCCGTCGGCCGCTGACAACAGACCCCTTCAGTTTGAGGAGTTCATCAACCGGGTGGGTCAGGTGGTTCTCCTGTCGGCAACCCCGGGACCGTGGGAGCGCGAGAACTCGGGCACGGTCGTGGAGCAGATCGTGCGGCCCACAGGCCTCATAGACCCCGAGGTGGTGGTGCGTCCCACCAGGGGCCAGATCGACGATCTCCTCGAGATGATCGGCGAACGGGTGGAGGCCGAGCAGAGGGTTCTGGTCACGACCCTCACCAAGAAGATGGCCGAGGACCTCACCGACTACCTGCTCGAGAACGGCGTGCGTGTCCGGTACCTCCACTCCGACATCGACACGGTGCAACGAATCGAGATTCTGAGAGACCTTCGCCTCGGCGAGTTCGACGTCCTGGTGGGAATCAACCTGCTCCGTGAGGGGCTGGACCTTCCCGAGGTATCGCTCGTGGCGATCCTCGACGCCGACAAGGAGGGGTTCCTCAGGAGCGAGACCTCCCTGGTGCAGACGATCGGCCGCGCTGCGAGAAACGTCGACGGACAGGTCGTTATGTATGCCGACCAGGTGACCAACTCCATGCAGAGGGCCATCTCCGAGACGATGCGACGGCGGGAACTCCAGAGGGCCTACAACGAGGAGCACGGGATCAACCCGCAGACCGTCAGAAAGGCGGTCAGCGACATCCTCTCGCTGATTCGGCCGGATGCATCCGCGCCTACCCCAAAGGGGCGGGGCAGACGCGACAGGCGCAAGGTACATGAACTGTCCGACATGCCACATGAGGACCTTCTCAGGTTGATCAGGTCGCTCGAGGCCGAGATGGCAGACGCCTCAGGAGACCTTCGCTTCGAGTACGCAGCCAGTCTCCGCGACGAGATCCGGGAACTGGAGCGCGAGGTCCGCGACATGTCAGAGTCGTCATAGAGTTCGGTCAGCGGTTGAGCGCAGGACCCGGCCACAGGTCCGCGTAGGCTCGCCGCCGTGTCTGATCGGCTTGTGGTGCAGGGAGCGCGGGAACACAACCTGCGCAATGTCAACCTGGACCTGCCCCGCGATCAACTGATTGTCTTCACCGGAATCTCAGGGTCCGGCAAGTCCTCGCTGGCGTTCGACACCATCTACGCCGAGGGGCAGCGCCGCTATGTCGAATCCCTCTCCTCGTATGCACGGCAGTTCCTGGGTCAGATGGACAAGCCCGATGTGGACTTCATCGAGGGGCTCTCGCCAGCCATCTCCATCGACCAGAAGAGCGCCTCGCGCAACCCGAGGTCGACGGTCGGGACGATTACCGAGATCTACGACTACCTGCGCCTCCTGTATGCACGAATCGGGGTTCCCCACGACCCGGAGACCGGTGAGAGGCTTGTGCGGCAGACACCCCAGCAGATAGTCGACAGGGTTCTTGAGATGGATGAGGGCACCAGGTTTCAGGTCCTCGCACCGGTTGTGAGGGGTCGCAAGGGAACCTACGACACCCTGTTGGCCGATCTCGCCTCCCAGGGATTCAGCCGGGCGATTGTCGACGGGGAACTCCACGAACTCGGAGACGAGGTTGACCTGGCAAGGTACGAACAGCACAGCATCTCGGTTGTCGTTGATCGCCTTGTGCTGAGAGATGGCATCGAGCGCCGTCTGACCGAGTCGATGGAGACGGCGCTGGCCCTTGCCGAAGGTGTAGCGGAGATCCAGATCGTGCCCCGCCCCCAGGATTCGCCATCAGGAGTGGACACCGAGGATGAAGAACCACGGACGATCGTCTTCAGCCAGCACCTCAGCCGCCCAAGTGACGGAAAGTCATTTGAGGAACTGGCGCCACGGAACTTCTCGTTCAACAGCCCCTACGGGGCGTGCCAGTACTGCGCGGGCCTGGGAACCGTGTTCGAGGTTGATCCCGACCTGGTCGTTCCCAACCCGGACCTGAGTCTCTCCGAGGGGGCAATTGCGCCGTGGTCGAGTGGTCGCAGCCGCTACTTCCCGCGGCTCGTCGAGGCGGTGGCCGCTGATCAGAAGATCGACATGGACAAGCCATGGCGGCGCCTCTCAGCACGACACCGCGGGATCCTCCTTGAGAAGGGCCTCACCGGAAAGGTCAAGGTTCGCTACACCAACCGGTTTGGTCGCAGCCGCGTCTATTCCGCACGCTTTGAGGGTCTTCTCCCGTACCTGCGTCGACGCCACACGGAGGCCGAGAGCGACACGCAGCGGGAACAGATCGAGGGCTACATGAGAAAGGTCCCGTGTCCGACCTGTGGTGGTGCACGCCTCAACGATCTGTCGCTGGCGGTTCTCGTGGACGGACACTCGATCCGTGACGTATGCGCCCTCTCGATCGGAGAGGCAGCCAAGGTGCTTCAGGGCCTCAAGCTGAGCGAGCGTGAGGCGATGATCGCCGAGCAGATTCAAAAGGAGATCAACTCGCGTCTCGGCTTCCTGCTGGACGTCGGCCTCGACTACCTGTCGCTGTCCCGCTCGGCGGCCACGCTGGCAGGTGGTGAGGCCCAGCGAATCCGTCTGGCATCCCAGATCGGCAGTGGCCTCGTAGGGGTGCTCTACGTGTTGGATGAGCCCTCGATCGGCCTTCACCAGCGTGACAACCAGCGCCTCATCGAGACCCTGCTACGCCTGAGGGATCTGGGAAACACGGTGATCGTTGTCGAGCACGACGAGGAGACCATCAGGTCGGCTGATCACATCGTCGACATCGGCCCCGGTGCCGGCGAACACGGTGGCGACATCCTCCACAGCGGCGCCCTGAAGGGTCTGCTGTCCCACAAGACCTCGCTCACTGGCCAGTACCTGGACGGCCGACGCCAAATTGCACTCCCCGAGATGCGCCGGCCGGTCAGCGCCTCGAGCCTGGTTGTCAGGGGTGCCCGGGAGAACAACCTTGCGGACATCGACGTCGAGGTCCCCCTGGGCTGCTTCGTCGCCGTAACGGGCGTCTCCGGCTCAGGTAAGTCCACCCTTGTCAACGAGATCCTCCACAAGGCCCTCATGGCAGGTGTCTACGGTTCGAAGGTGCCGCCGGGCCTGCACACCGCCCTCGAGGGTGTTGACGCCGTAGACAAGGTGATCAACATTGACCAGACCCCCATTGGCCGTACGCCCAGGTCAAACGCCGCAACCTACACAGGGGTGTTCGACCACGTCCGCAAGCTCTTCGCCCAGACCGAGGAGGCGCGGGTCCGCGGTTACAAGCCCGGCCGCTTCAGCTTCAACGTCAAGGGCGGACGATGCGATGCATGCAATGGCGACGGCACCATCCGAATCGAGATGCACTTCCTCCCCGATGTCTATGTGCCGTGCGAGGTCTGCCGCGGCCGTCGCTACAACCGCGACACCCTCGACATCACCTTCAAGGGTCACAACATCGCCGACGTGTTGGACATGCCATGTGAGGAGGCTCTTGAGTTCTTTGACCGGCAGCCATCCATAACAAGGCACATGCAGACCCTTGTCGACGTCGGTCTGGGCTACATAAGGCTCGGCCAGTCTGCGCCAACGCTGTCTGGCGGGGAGGCCCAACGGGTCAAGCTGGCCAGCGAACTGGCCAAGCGACCGACCGGCCACACCGTCTACATCCTTGACGAGCCGACCACGGGACTCCACTTCGAGGACGTGCGCAAGCTCCTGGGCGTGCTCAGCAGGCTTGTCGACCAGGGCAACTCGGTGATCGTTATCGAGCACAACCTGGACGTTGTAAAGACCGCCGACTGGTTGATCGACCTGGGACCAGAGGGGGGTAGCGGCGGCGGACGCGTCGTGGCCACCGGCACTCCCGAGGCGGTGGCTGTTGTCCCAGAGAGCCACACAGGCCGCTACCTGGGCGCCCTCCTGGCCAACTGAGCGACGCGTGCCCGTAGGAGACGGTGGCCACGGTGGGCCTACGCTCGTGTGATGGTGAAGAGGCCACCAGCCGGGAGCATTCCTGACTCACCCGGCTCCTATCAGTTCCGCGACGCCGAGGGCCGCGTCCTGTACGTGGGCAAGGCCAAGAGCCTCCGCCAACGCCTGGGCAGCTACTTCGGCAACCGTGACCGAATGGTTCCGCGTACTGCCCAGATGCTCGACGAGGCGACCGATGTCGAGTGGATCCAGGTGGCCAACGAGCTCGAGGCGCTCATGCTGGAGTTCAACCTGATCAGGGAGCACAAGCCTCGATTCAACGTCGACATGAAGGACGACAAGAGCTATCCGTTTCTGGCCGTCACCGTCGATGATGAGTGGCCCCGCCCGATGGTCACAAGGGCACGGCGGCGAAAGGGTGTCCGCTACTTCGGTCCCTACGGCCATGCAGGCGCCATCCGCGACACGCTGGAACTTCTGTTGAAGACGTTTCCCCTCCGGACCTGCCCGGACACCAAGTTCAGGACCCATGAGAGAAGCGGGCGTCCCTGTCTCCTGTTCCACATCCAGAAGTGTTCAGGGCCATGCGTCGGTGAGATCGACGGCGATTCCTACAGCCAGATTGTGAGCGAGTTGATCAGGTTCCTCGAGGGCGACTCCGATGGGGTCGTGGCCCGACTCAGGACAGAGATGAAGGCATCGGCCGAGGTCCTCGACTTCGAGTCTGCGGCGCGACAGAGGGATCGTCTGGCGAGCGTCGAGCGGGTACTTGAACGCCAGGAGATGGTTGGCCCGGCGGGCGACGAGGCTGACATCTTCGGTGTTGCCGGTGATGACCTCGAGGCTGCCGTCCAGGTCTTCTATGTCAGAAACGGTCGGGTTGTGGGTCGCAAGGGTTTCGTCATGGAGCGCGTCGAGGACCTGACACCGGCCGAGTTGGTGGACGAGGTGGTGTCGGCCCACTACAGATCAGACCCACCGCGGGGCGTGCCCCGCACCGTGCTTGTTCCGGACCTGCCGACCGAGGCACTGCTGCTGTCGGAATGGTTGTCGACCGAGCGCGGCACCAGGGTGGAGATACGGGTACCCCAGAGGGGAGGCAAGCGGAGGCTCCTCGAGACCGTGACGAGGAATGCCGACGAGGAGTTCCTCAGGCACCGGCTCAGGCGGGCCACCGACCACAACACGAGGGCCAGGGCCCTGAACGAGCTGCAGGTTGGCCTCGGTCTCCCAGAGTCACCCCTGCGCATCGAGTGCTACGACATGAGTCACCTGCAGGGGACCGACTATGTGGGTTCGATGGTCGTCTTCGAGGACGGAATCGCCAAGAAGACCGACTACCGACGCTTCAGAATCAGGCACGTCGATGGAAACGACGACTACGCGGCTATGGAGGAGGTGATTACCCGGCGCCTCACCGCCTATCTCAATGAACGTGAACTGCCTGTGGCAGAGAGACCGGGACGATTTGCATACCCACCGAATCTCCTGTTGGTCGACGGTGGCGCCGGCCAACTTGGAGTGGCTGAGCGTGTCGTTGCCAGCCTTGGGCTCACTGACCAGATTCCGGTCGCAGCCCTGGCAAAGCGCTACGAGCAGGTGTACCGGCCGGGCAGCGATGAGCCGATCGACCTGCCGAGGGGCTCAGAGGCCCTGTACCTGCTGCAGAGACTGCGGGACGAGTCCCACCGGTTTGCCGTGGCCTACCACCGTCAACTTCGCTCAAAGCGAATGACAGGGTCTGTGCTAGACGGCATTCCAGGTCTCGGGCCGAGCAGAAAGAAGCGCCTTACCTCGGCCTTCGGAGGCGTCAGGGCTGTCGAGCGGGCGTCGCTCGAGGATCTCATTGACCAGCCATGGCTGCCCGAGGCGGTAGCCATGGCCATCTTCGACCGGACACACGGTCAGGGTTGACCGAAAAGGTCAGCCGAGCGCGATCAACGCCACCGAACCGATGGCACCGAACATGCCGACTACCTGTGAGCGGCTCATCCTCTCGCTGAGAACCACACGGGCCAGAACCACGGTTGTGGCCGGGTAGAGGGCCGCCAGAACCGACACGAGGCTCAACAGGCCCGTGTTGACCGCCAGTAGGAACGCCACGTTGGCTGCCATGTCGAACACGCCCGTCGCCACAATCAGACCAGATACCCCCTCTCTCCGTGTTGGAAGACGGAGGCCTCCCCGCAGGGCCAACAGACCAAGTGCCAGGAGAACTGATGCGATCCGTGCACCGACCAGTGGCCAGGGGGCGGTCTGGTCCTGTGCGGCGTCGATCACGATGAAGAAGGCGGCAAAGCCTGCTCCTGCCAGCATCGACTCGAGGACGAGACCTCTAGGCACTGCGATGGAACCGCCGGGGATACGGGACACGAGAACAATGGCGCCTAGGCCAGTCAGGATTCCCAGAACGTGAAGAGGCGACAACTGCTCCCCGAAGGCCAGCCCCCAGACAACGGGGATGGCCGCCGAGTTGACGGCAGTGATCGGGGCGACCACTGCCATCGGGCCTCGGCCGAGGCCCCGGTATAGGAATCCGATGCCAACCATGCCGAAGGTTCCAGCGAGCGCACCCACCGCGAGTGCCTCAACCGAGAATGCGTCGGCCATGAGGGGTGCAGCCACCAGGATCAGCACCAGCCCGATGATGTGGGTGGAGGCAACCACCCGGAGGGCACTGATTCGCCTTGAGGCAAGGCCTCCACAGAAGTCGCCAAGGCCGAACAGGGTCGCTGCCAACAGGGCTAGTAGAGCTGCCACGGAGGCAGGCTAGGAGCGTGGCCACACGTCGCACCCGCTGATGTGCCACGCTCCTCCCATGCAGGCCGACGAGGACCCGTGGGAGCAGCACGCTGCATGGTGGCAGGAGGGCTTCACCGAGGGTGCTGACGCGGAGTACGAGGAGCAGATCCTGCCCCTGGCAGCCGACCTGCTCTCTGGTTACGACAGGGTGCTCGACATTGGCGCAGGCGAAGGTCAGGTGAGCCGTCTCGCCAGTACCGGCGGCTCATCGTGTGTCGTCGGGATCGATCCATCGCTGGCCCAGGCCGCAAAGGCGTGTGAACGTGCCGGTGGGCCGGCCTACGCCCGTGCCGAAGCCTCTGAGCTGCCGTTCGGTGACGCAGCCTTCGATGCCGTCGTAGCATGCCTGGTCTTTGAACACGTCCAGGATGTCGACGCAGCGATCGCCGAGGTCTCGCGAGTCCTTCGACCCGGTGGTCGGTTCGCCTTCTTCCTGAACCATCCACTGCTCCAGACCCCCGGAAGTGGATGGATAGACGATCAGATTCTTGATCCGCCGGAGCAGTATTGGCGAATAGGTCCCTACCTCGTTGAGTCGCTCGAGTCCGAGGAGGTCGAAAAGGGGGTTTTCCTTCCCTTCGTTCACCGGCCGTTGGGCCGATACGTGAACGCACTTGCCGAGAACGGCATGTTCATCAGGCGAATGCACGAACCGGCACCCCCTGAAGGTTTCCTCGCACGGGCGGCGGAGTACCGAGAGGCATCCACCATCCCTCGCCTGCTGGTTCTTGTCTGTGATCGCTCAGACACGAGGTGAGCGCCGTCGGTACCACCACTAGAATCGGTCCATGAGCGACCTTCTGGTGATCACCGGGCTGTCGGGTGCTGGTCGGTCGGAGTTCTCCAGCGACCTCGAGGACCTCGGCTGGTTCGTCATCGACCGCCTACCACCTGACATCCTCACCAAGGTGGCCGACCTGGCTGTCGGCCCCGAATCTCCGTGGGACCGTGTGGCATTCGCTCTCAAGGCCGACACAGTCGAGGGTGACTGCCTCCGTGCACTTGATGATCTGCGGGAGGTCTCCAATCGGATGCGCGTAGTGTTCCTCGACTGCTCCACCGACGAGTTGGTTCGCCGCTACAAGGGCAGCCGCCGTCCCCACCCGTTCCCCGGGGCCTCTGGAATCGAGGCGGGCATCGAGGAGGAACGGGCCCTGATGCAGCCGGTCAGGGCGGTCGCCGATCTGGTCATCGACACATCCGACATCAACGTCCATGACCTCCGCGACAAGGTGACCGAGCTCTATGGCGCTGAGGGCGACCGGCCGATGCGCACCTCGATCACCTCTTTCGGCTTCAAGCACGGCGCACCGCGCGACACCGACATGCTCCTGGACTGTCGCTTCATTCCCAACCCGCACTGGGTCGACGAGCTACGTCCTCTCAGCGGTACCGACACCCCGGTTCAGGACTTCGTGCTCGGCCAGGATCTGACGTCGTCGTTCCTCGACCAACTCGAGGAGATGCTGTGCCGCCTGTTGCCCGCGTACGAGGCCCAGGGGAAGGCGTACCTGTCAATCGCCTTCGGCTGCACAGGCGGCAGGCACAGATCCGTTGCAGTTGCCGAGGCAATGGCCGGGCGGCTCCGGGAGCGCGGATTCGATCCATCAATCAGGCATCGCGACCTGGACCGCTGACACGGTCAGGGCACCGACGGTGTGACAACCGACCATGCGGGACTGCGCGCCGAAGCCCTCCGTATCGGCTAACAATGCAGGTAACCATTGAACTGGTGGCCACAGTGCCCCGGGAGGCAGCATCGTCATGACCGTACGTGTAGGTGTCAACGGCTTCGGCAGAATCGGAAGGAACTTCCTGCGGGCCTCTCGTGCTGCCGGAGCACCGATTGAGTTCGTGGCAGTGAACGACCTGGGTGCGATCGAGACAATGGCGTTCCTGCTGGCCAATGACTCTGTTCATGGACGCCTCGGGGCCCGTGTTCGGGCAACCCGCAACGGAATCACGGTCGATGGTCACAAGATCGCCGTCCTGTCCGAGCGGAACCCGGCTGACCTGCCCTGGGGGGACCTCGGGGTGGATGTGGTAATCGAGTCCACCGGCATCTTCACCTCCAGGGAGAAGGCGGGGATGCACCTTGAGGCAGGTGCGAAGAAGGTGATCATCTCGGCACCGTCGGGTGACGCCGATGCGACGTTCGTGGTTGGTGTGAACGACGACTCCTACGACCCTGCGAAGCACCACGTGGTCTCAAACGCCTCGTGTACCACCAACTGCTTTGTGCCGATGATCAAGGTCCTCGACGACAGGTTCGGGGTCGAACAGGGCTTCATGACCACCACGCACGCCTACACCGGAGACCAGAGCCTGGTGGACGGACCGCACAGTGACCTGCGCAGGGCAAGGGCAGCAGCGGTGAACATCGTTCCAACCTCAACCGGTGCCGCCCGTGCCACGAGCCTGGTGATGCCCAAGATGAAGGGGCGCCTCGACGGAATCTCGCTACGGGTGCCCATCCCCGACGGTTCCGTGACCGATTTTGTTGGAACCCTCAAGAAGGAGGCCACGGTCGAGCAGGTCAACGCCGCCTTTGCCGCAGCTGCCCGCAAGGGTCCGCTCGCAAAAGTTCTCGACTACAGCGAGGAACCGCTCGTATCTGCTGACATCGTCGGCCGTCCAGCGTCATGCACCATCGATGCAGGGCTGACAATGGCCAACGGAACGCTGGTCAAGGTCTGCGGCTGGTACGACAACGAGATGGGCTACTCGACGCGGCTCGTGGACCTGACACGTATCGTCGGAACCCGCCGCACCAAGAAGGCCCGAAAGGCCGGACGCAAGTAGACACGGTGGAACTACCCGAACTGGAGGATCTGGGCGACCTGACCGGTCGGAGCGTGCTTGTGCGGTGCGACTTCAACGTCCCCCTGTCCGGCGGTGAGATCCAGGATGATCTACGTATCAGGGCTGCACTTCCCACCCTGTCCTACCTCGTCGAGGCAGGGGCAAAGGTGACAGCGTGCTCGCATCTGGGCCGCCCCGGTGGCGCCCCGGACCCCGCATTCTCCATGGATCCGGTTCGGAGACGGTTGTCCGAGCTGGCTCCGGGGGTCGACCTGTTGGAGAACCTCAGGTTCGATCCCGGCGAGACGGACAACTCAGCCTCCTTTGTGGAGACTCTGGTGGAGGGCCACGACGCCTACGTGAACGACGCCTTTGGAGCGTCACACCGGAGCCACGCCTCGGTAGTTGGTCCACCGATGTTCCTGCCGTCGGCAGCCGGACGCCTTCTGGCCAGGGAGGCTCGGGTGCTGGGAGACCTCAGGGCAGCGCCAAGGCGACCCTTCCTCGCGATCCTCGGTGGCGCCAAGGTGAGCGACAAGCTGGGGGTGATCGAGGCCCTCCTCGAGGTTGTGGACGAACTCATCGTCGGTGGAGGCATGTGCTTCACCTTCCTGGCTGCAAGGGGTGCCAGCGTCGGGGCGTCCCTGCTCGAGGAGGACATGATCGATGAGTGCGCCCGCCTGTTGGAGTCCGGGGCGCCGATCCGGCTGCCCATCGACATCACTGCGCTTGGACCCGGTGGTGTCATCGGCAACCCCGACGCAGGCGGAGAGGTACGACAGGTTGGTACCTCGATGCCCGAAGGCTGGATGGGTCTCGACATAGGCCCGGGGTCGGCAGTGGAGTTCTGTGACCTGATTGCAGAGGCACGAACGGTCCTGTGGAACGGCCCCATGGGTGTGTTCGAGGATGCCCGGTTCGCCGCCGGCACCCGTACCGTTGCCGAGGCTGTAGCCGACTGCCGTGGTTTCACGGTCGTCGGCGGTGGAGACAGCGCAGCTGCTGCCCGGATGTTCGGCGTGGACGACAGGATCGACCACGTGTCCACCGGTGGGGGAGCGGCGCTGGAGCTGATCGAGAAGGGTGACCTGCCGGGCCTGGTGGCACTGCGGGCCGGAGCTGAGAGGAGTTCAGGATGACCGGAGAACGCAAGCCGCTGATCAGCGGCAACTGGAAGATGAACCACAACCACTTCGAGGCAATCCAGGCAGTGCAGAAACTGTCCTACCTGCTCTCGGCCAACGACTACGACGCCGTTGACGTCTCGGTACATCCGCCGTTTACGGACATGAGGTCAGTTCAGACGGTCCTGCAGTCAGATGAGATTCCGGTCGCTCTGGGCGCCCAGGACTGTCACTGGGAGGCTGCCGGTGCGTTCACCGGCGAGGTGGCGCCGGCGATGTTGTCCAAACTGGACGTATCGCTCGTGATCGTGGGCCACTCGGAGCGGAGGCAGCTATTCGGTGAAACCGATGAGGGCGTCAACAAGAAGGTGAAGGCTGTTCTTGCCGCAGGTATGACGCCGATCATGTGCTGTGGTGAGACCCTTGAGGAGCGCGAGTCCGGAACCACAGAGGCCAGGGTCGCCGGTCAGGTTCGTGCCGGCCTCACCGGCGTAGCGCCCGAACAGGTCGCCTCCCTTGTGGTCGCCTATGAACCAATCTGGGCTATCGGAACCGGGAGGGTGGCTACTCCCGAGGACGCGCAGGCGGTCTGTTCGGTCATCAGGCAGGTGCTACGCGACGACTCCGGGAATGCAGCGGCCGACTCGGTTCGAATCCAGTACGGCGGCTCGGTAAAGCCGGTGAGCGCCCCCGATCTGATGCGTCAGCCCGATATAGACGGTGCCCTTGTCGGGGGCGCCTCACTGGACCCGGAGGAATTTGCCCGAATCATCGCCTACCGGCTGGTCGGCTGAGGCCGCCTCCAGCGATAGCCTGCATTCACCATGTTCGTTCTCGTAGCAATCATTCAGGCATCCTCAGGGCTGGGAATCATCTTCCTGGTGCTTCTCCACAGCGGTAAGGGCGGTGGCCTCTCTGACATGTTCGGTGGAGGTATCGGTGCCCAGACAGCTGGCTCCACAGTTGTCGAACAGAACCTGGACCGCATCACGATCGTGACGGCCCTGGTGTTTGCCTTCACCACGATCGCCCTGGGCCTGATGTTCTAGAGGGCGCCCTGCATCTGGGTGCCACTGCACAACTCCATCAGGTAACCGAGCCCTTCGGAACGACCCACTCGGACGTCTGGCCTGTCACATCTGCTATGCGGTCGAAGTCGGCGTCGTAGTGGAGGACGACCAGGTCGTTCACCTCGGCGGCAGCGGCGATGAGGAGGCCCGGAATAGGGAGTCGGTGTTGCCCGCGTTGGGCTAGGAGGGACTGGACAGCGAGCGCCCGGTCCGTAACTATGCGGTCGATATCGACGCTGGGGAGCCGGGAGCGTTCGCTTGCGGCCCGGGCGTGGTCGCCGGCGTTCCGGGCGCTGTAGAGCATCTCCAGGTCGACGATTGGACAGGTAGCCACCATTCGCAGGTTCAGGCGCGGAGCGAGCTCTTCGGCAACGGGCTCCTGGTCGAGTCGGGTGAGGGCGCTCTTGTCGGCCAGATAGCGGACCGTCACCTCCAGGCCCCCTTCATGACCTCGGGGTCGTGAAGATCGAGACCGTCACCGTCGATAAGTCGGAGCGTGTGGCGGCGGATGACTTCCATGTCTGAGATCCGTTCGAGTGCCGAGTTGACCGTGTCCTTCATCGTGTTCGTCTCGAGGATGCTCCGTGCATCGGCGAGGAGGTCGTCGTCTATGTCGATGAGCCGTTTGGTCATGGTCGGGGCATATATCAAGCGTGTGAAATAGATTTATCACGACCCAATTCGCTGATAGCAGCCTCAGGCCCACCGGCGGGTGGTCGTCTGTCAGCGGCAGGTAGCCTGACCGGCGGTCCGGGTCATCCGGATGCCACGTCGGAGTGGCGGAATTGGCAGACGCGCCAGCTTGAGGGGCTGGTGCCCGCAAGGGCGTGGGGGTTCAAGTCCCCCCTCCGACACCGCTGTAGCGCCCTCGGCAGGCCCTGCTTGCTGTTTCCTTACGTCGTCTTCTCCCACACGGAGATGTGCGACGGACTGGTCGAGGTGAACGGCTCACGCGTCCAAGTTGCCCAACGCTCCCTCAGCGTCATGCCGGCGTGTCGGGCCATGAGATCCAGTTCGGAGGGCCACACATACCTGTGAGGGGTCGACAAGACTTCGAGTTGGCCTTCGACCACCCGGTAGTGGTGCGAGACCAGGGTCTGGTTCGCGAGGTCGTATTCGTCGAAGTCGAGCCGGGTGGGGGTCACCTGGATTGGTACCACCTTTTCGCCCGGCTGGAGCCGGTGGAGTGCCGGGATGAAGTTCTCGATCACAAACCGTCCGCCTGGTTCTAGGTGTTGGGCGACGTTGGCGAAGCACTCGACCTGGGCATCCTCGGTGGTGAGGTTCGTGATCGTGTTGAAAACGAGATAGGCCAAGAAGAAGTCACCCTCGACTCTTGTGGTGGCGAAGTCGCCGATAGTGACCTCAACGGCATCGCCGCCTGGCTTTGCCTGCAGTCGCTCAACCATTGCTGGTGAGAGATCGATTCCGTGAACCGAAATTCCCCTCGCGACGAGAGGAAGGGCGACGCGACCGGTACCGATTCCTAACTCAAGGGCAGGTCCGTTTCCGGCGAGTTCAGCGAGGAAGTCGACGGTGGGGTCGAGGACGTCGGGTCGAAACATGTCCTGCAAAGACTCGTCGTACTTCCCGGCGACTCGTTCGCCGAAGTGATCGTCTGGCACGACCGAACGGTAGTCCTCGGTGTCCTGACCGGTCTGGCCGAACCAGTTCCTTCAGACCGTCCGCAGGCAGCCACGGGGGTGACACACCCTGACAGCGGCCTGGAGGCCCTTCTGGCTGTCCTACTGCGCTGGCGTGAGTCGGCCGTTGGATCTAGAATCGAGGCGTGCGCATTCTCGTCTCTCTGGTGGCAACCCTCACCTTGGCAGTGTTCTCGCTGTCGGTGGGCGGCGTGTCGGCCCTCAGCGAAGACCCAACCGATGCTCCGATCGAGGCACCCGCCGATCCAGCCGGGGAAGATCGCGCATTCGAGGATGGGGAGATGGGGAAGATCGACGGTTGCGAAGGCGAGATCTACTCGACTCATGAAGCAGCGGCAGAGGCGGCCGAAGCCAAGGGAACCGGTTTCCACGAGCACCAGGAAGCAGGAACGACCTACTACATGCTTAGTTGAGCGGCAACCGAATGAGCGGGTGAACTTGTACGGCAAAGGCAAGACCGACTGACCTGGGGCCTAAATGGCGTTGACTGGGGGCGTTCAAGTCCCCCCTCCGACACCACAGCTATCAGCCAGATCGATGGGAAGCAGAACCTCAGTAGGCGACACGAGGGATGCGCTCCTTCCAGGTGCGTTCGGAGACGACCTCGGTTCCCTCGTAGCCGGTAATGCGGCCATCGAGGTGGAACTGGGTGGCGTCGCAGGTCACAGCCAACAGGCTTTCGGTACGCACCTGCCAATCATCCCGAGCGAACGCGAAGGCGGCCCGTGCGGGTACGGCAACGGCGTCGAAAGGGGCTACCAGCCGGTCACGTGCGGACAACAGGTGTGAGACCAGGTCGCCCATCCGGTTGGCGGTCGACCGATCGACACTGAGTCGATCCTGAAGCTCCTGGCTGGTGAGGAAGGTGTCCATTCCATCTCGCTTCGTAGGTGGCGGGTGCCGTGCACGCGCCTGCCTTCTCCTGCAGTTTGCGGCTGTCGTGCGTGCAACGAGTAGGGACCAAGGACCCTAAATTCGTGGATGTGACACATGTCAACGGCGCTTCCTGTGTGCCCGAGTCAGGGTCCAGTTGGCAGGGGAGGGTGGCCACGTCAACTGACACCGACGAACTGATCGGCTACCGGCGGTCGAGCGACTGACGGCTAGTAAGTACACGGATCGCATGGCGCCGACATGCCGAACACGGCAGATCAGGTCCTTGTGAAGGCGCCTACGGTCTCGATATGTGATGTTCCCGGGAACATGTCGATCACGGTCACCCTCACAAGGTCGAATCCCGACTCGGCGAGCAGCCTGGCGTCTCGGGCAAACGACGCCGGGTCGCAGCTGACGAGCACGAAAAGATCGGGCTGAGCCGCCGTGAGGGCGGCTACGCCGGACTTGCGCAGGCCCTCTCTGGCTGGGTCGGCAATGACGATCGACGCCCGGGTCGCCTTCCATGACTCAACGGCGGCCTTGACGATCTTCACGTCGGCCTCAGCCAGGTTCACCCGGGCATCGGCAACGGAGTCTCCGCCGCGCTCGATGGCGGTGACCAGTCGATCCTTACCCACGGTGCCGGCGAAGATGCCGATTCCCGCATAGGCGTCGACCAGCGGACCGTCGGCACCTAGCTCGGCCGCGATGTCGGTCACCTCGCCGACAAGCGCATCGACCCCCGCAGGTCGGTTCTGGAAGAAGGAACGGGCCGAGATTCGCCACCTGCGGCCGGCAGCCTCCTCGTGGATCCAGGCCCTGCGCCCCTCAGACAACTCGCTCCTGCTCACAACGAGTACGTCGTCGGGCACCTCAACCTCGAAGGGGTCACCGTCGATGAGCACAAGGCGCTCTCCTGTACGTGCCCCGACCCTGATAGTGACCTCTTCGGCACCGCCGTAGAGCCCATCGACGAGAAGTTCCTCAAGCGTGGGGTCGACTGCGAGGCAGGAGTCCGGAAGAATCACATCGTGGGAGCCGCCTTCTCGGAAGCCGGCTCTGCTGTTCAGGACTGCAGCTCGAACAGTGGTTCGTCCGGAGTCGCCGTCCAACGCTCGTGAGCCAATGGCCGGAGCAGCGACTCCTGCCCGATCGAGCTGCTCAGCCACGATCGAGGCTTTCATCTCCGGCTGTTTGAGGAGGTCAAGGTGCAACAGATCGCAGCCGCCGCAGCCGGCCAACCGGTGGGTGCAGGGGACCGGAACCCGGTCGGGAGAGGCAGTGATGATCTCGACCACGCCAGCCCGCGCCCAGCGCTTCTCTTCCCTGAGTAACTCCGCCACGACGGTCTCTCCAGGGAGGGCGTCCTCGATGAACACGACACGTCCATCTTCGGAACGTGCCACGCCGGCCCCGTCGCGTGCAGTGGCCGTTACCTGAAGTCTCACGCCAGAACGCTAGCTGTCGGGACCGACGGTGACGGACGTGTTCATCTGGGCCGATGTGTGGAACACGACCTTCACGAAACGGGGTTCCCGCAGCGGTGGTAGTGGGAGCGAAGCATTGAAGGTCCTCTGTGTCCACCTCCGGTCGTCCACGAACCGGGGGGTAGACCTACCTCACAGGGTGGAACCAGTCATCCTGTGAGCTTCATATCCGCTGAAGGATCCCCGGGTCAATCATCCGGAGTTCAGTCCTGAGCAGCTTGTTGGCGGCGTTGCGGGGAAGGGACTCAAGCATCAGGTAGCCCCTTGGTCGCTTGTAGTCCGCCAGCGGACCTTCCCTGCACCATGAGTCAAGTTCAGCGACCGAAGTGTCATCGTTACAGACAACGCAGGCGACGACCATCTCGCCCCAGTAGTCGTCCGGGAAGCCGACCACACCGAGATCGCCAACGGCGGGATGGTCGGACAGAGCAGCCTCAACCTCGTCGGGATGGACGTTCTCGCCGCCACTCCTGATGATGTCGTCCACCCGGCCCGAGTACTCAAGGTCACCATCCGGCCTGAGCCGGAAGGTGTCACCCGTGTGATACCAGCCGTCACGGACCTTCTCGGCAGTCTCATCCTGCATATCCAGATAGCCGTCGAAGATGGTGTCGGACGCTGCAGAGATGAGCAACTCGCCCTCCTCGCCCACGCCAACCAGATCGTCGGGACCACCTCCGAACTCAACAAGGCGAACGGACGAGAAGAGGCCGGGCCGTAGCCGGGTGGGTTCGTCACCCGGGGCGTGGTTGTAGAGCGAGACCATGGTCTCCGTCGTTCCATAGAGGTGGCTGGTGGTGACGTCCAGATCCTCGTTGATCGACCGTAGAAGATCTGGCCTGATCGTGGCTCCACCCCACATGAGGTTCCTGATGCTCGATAGCCTCTCGGGGCGGTAACCGGGGGCAGACATGAGAGCGAAATAGAAGGTGGGCACGGTGAACACCAGGGAGATCTCGTTCCTCTCGATGCAGGAGAGCAGCGATTCGGGGTCAAGTGCCGAACTGGTGAAGTAGGTGCCGCTGTAGGCCAGTGACATGAGGAAGTTCCCGTAGAAGCCGATGGCGTGGCTGAGGGGAGCCATGCCCAGGGTGCGGGTGTGGGTGCCTGCCCGCACCCCCGTAAGTGCCGAAATCCAGACAATCCTCGGAAGCGTCGTCTTGTGACTCAAGAGGACACCCTTCGGTAGTCCAGTGGTGCCCGAGGTGTAGAAGATGTAGGCGAGTTCGTCGCGCTCGACCTCGGGAACAGGGGGAAGTTCGTCGATATCGCCACGGCATTCCGCGAAGGCCTCGGCTCCTTCTACCGCTGCACCGGCACACAGCACGGTCCCGCTGCTTCCCACCACCCCGCGTGTCACGGCGACAAGTGTCGGATCCGACAGCAGGATCGCTCCCACGACACCAGCCTGCTCCATGAGTTGCGCCAGTTCGCCCGGTGGCAACCGGGCGTTCATCAGCGCGGGCACAGCCCCGAGTCTTGCCAGAGCCAGAATCGTCAGGCAGTGCTCGATATTGTTGGGCAGCACCGTGGCGAACCTCATGCCGCGTGCCACGCCACGCTCGGCCAGGGCAGCAGCGATCGCATCAACCTCCTCCAACAACTCCCTGTAGGTGAGCGAGAGACCCGTCAGGTCATCGACGAGTGCCGGCTGTTCCGGTGTGCGGCTCGCAGCCGCAACTATCAGCTCATGTGCCGAGTGCACGGGTGGCCTCAACGGGTAGTTGGTAGCGGGTCATTGTCGTGTGGGTGGCAGGCCCTTATAGAGGTTCCTTACACCACCCTCGTGGTACGAGGCGGCCGCAGCGTCCTTGAAGCGGGCAGCGGCTTCGTACTCCTCGATTGGGTACTGGTCGTTTTCAGCCACGACCCGGATCTCGGTCACGTCACGGACATCGAGGCCGAGGCGCTCGGCGATCTCAACGTCGGAGAGCCCACGCCTCCTCTGGCCCTCCGGAAGGAACTCGTTGCGGTTCACCTGGAAGGAGTTGGACAATCCGACCACCTGTTCACGGTGGGCTTCGTAGAGTGCAGGATCCACCACGTGGAATCCGTTCAACTCGCCACGCTCCACTTCGGTCATTGCAGGTCCCTCCTATCGCCACCCACCGGGCAGGCACGGATGCACTCGAAGCACTGTCCCTGTGCGACACCCGAATAGGTGATTGACCACAGTGTCCGGGTGAAGTAGCTGCCGTAGAGCATCATCTTGCGCCTGGCGGCATCTGGCTCGTCCAGCACCCGCTCGAGGACCGCCTGGTACCCGGGGACCCAGTACTGGTAGGTGCGGTCACGGCACCGGTTCTGGTCGAAGCGTCGGCCAATAACCACCCCCTGGGAGAGTTCGCCTCCGATGCACCCACCTCTGTCGATGGGGCAGACGTCCATGCAAGGTGTCGTCCCGGATGCATCCCACATCTCGCTGCAGGCCGGCGCAGGGCAGACACCTGAGGTGAGCGGACCATCGTGTCCAAGTGGGAGCGATGTCAGGACAACCGCCAGGTACAGGAAGCCGTGCTCCGGGTGGAGCACCGGGCCGGCAAGGCTCGAAGTACCTGCACCTGAGGCCACAGCGGCAGCCCGAAAGTCCAGAAATGCCCTGTCGTCCCCGTCCGTGGTCGTCGGGACGTTCATGGCGTAGTAGCCATAGGTCTCCTCAATGGTCCGGGCCAGAGAATTCCCGAGTGCAGAGATCCGGTCAGCCGTACCGGTCGTCTCCATTACCTCGACACGCGGGCTGCTCCACTCGCCGGCTCTGGGTGCAGCGCCGGCGAGCACGACCATCGACTGGACCTGGGGAAGGAGGTCGACAGGTCTCTGGCCGGGCTGGGAGCCGTCAAGCAGCCCGGGGTCTCCCACGCGGGCGACCAGCGCCCCCCGCTTCAGGGCATTGCCCAGCAGTTGCGACTTGACCACCTCGGTGTCCAGCCCGTCGCCCGCTCCCGTGTCCATCTCAGGCCCTCACTTCAGTTTCCGGCGGTAGCGGCCAACCGGACAGACGCGCATACATTCGAAGCACTGTGCGACGCTCTCCTTGAACCTTCCGATGCCGGCCATGTTCCGTCGAAAGTCATCTGAGTTGAGCATGCCTCTGCGTTGCTCGGGATCGTCCATGTCAGCAAGCATCTCCACCTGCTTGATATGTCCCCTGATGCCGAAGTTCATTGCCCTGGTAGCACACCGCTCCCGGTCGTAGAAGCTGCTCGCTATCCGGCCATCCTGGATGGTTGCGTCGATGCAACCCCCCTCGGTAGCCGGACACACTGCCATGCACGGAGTTCTTCCCTCCTGTTCATACAACCTGATACACGACCTTGCCGGGCAGACGTTTTCGTCGAGTTGCCGGTCGGGGAGCAGAGGCATGGTGGAAATCACAGCTGCGTAGTACAGCAGGCCGAATTCCGGGTTCAGGACGATGTTGGCCGCAATGGAGCGGGTTCCAAGGCCTGCAAGCACGGCAGCCAGCATCATGCTCAGCGGCGGGAGGTGACCCGAGGTGGGAAGCGACGGTGCCTGGATGGCCCTGTAGCCGTGGTGGACCTCAATGTGTTCTGCCATGACCAGGGAT
>Ga0208895_1000203_pt1 | contig 27702 bp, 44 predicted proteins | sample ETNtaG_10_FD_185765 | JGI IMG/M metagenome (GOLD analysis project Ga0208895, IMG submission 185765) | Marine microbial and viral communities from oxygen minimum zone, Eastern Pacific Ocean - ETNP201302SV82 (SPAdes) (version 2) | ecosystem: Environmental > Aquatic > Marine > Oceanic ... | reverse complement strand
AAAGAACCCTAACCGCTGGTCAAAGGGTATTAGAAACTGGGAGGAAATCGGTGATGTGAAATTAAACCCAGAGAACAAAAAAGAAGCTGCTTAACAGCTCAGGCGACAACTACCTTGAAAAACGCCGAAACGCACTCTGTTCCGGAGTGAGTTCCAATCAAAATCAAACGTTCACATTTTTAATTAAGAGGTATCTTATGAACGATAAACATTTTAACGCTTTATTATATGTAGCCATCGCGGCTAGTGGGATGTTATTGCTGATTCCGGGAGTTTCATTCCTCTACAGCATTTCGGTAACCCTTATTGCGATGGTTGGCATATATTATTTCAGCAACGCGAGTTACCAGAAGGTGGAGTTTGTCGACGTAGTAAAGAACACCGGCATATCATTAGGCTTAGGCCTACTGGTTGCAGTATTGATTTACGCCGTTGGCATTCTAACTGCTTTGGAAAACTTTTTTAAATAAGCTTCTAGATAGAAGCATCTAACCCGCTTGGGGGATTCATCCCTCAACGGGTGATCCTCCTTGCAATTTAACTGGAGGATTATTTTTGAAAAATAATAAGAAATTCAAACTAATCATCCTAGAGCTTGTCGTAATGGGTATAATGGTAGGGCTTATCCCTGACCTGCTTATCAATGGCGTCAAAGACATATGGGGTGTATGCGGTTTTGAACCGAAAGTTTGCAGTGCAATTGAGTTACAGGGCGCAGCCCAGCTAATTCTCGCATTGTGTTGCAATTTCATCGCACTATTTATATCATTTCTAATAAGTGAAGAGTTTAACTCTGAGGAGGAGTAAAGTGAGTACAATTGAGATTGTCGGTGCTACATTGCTGGTGTTAAACATCGTGGTGCCTATCGTTGGCTTCACTTACTTGGTCCAGCGAAACTCATGCTCTGAGATGAAACACGAATAAATATTGCGTTGTTCATCAATGAAGACTACCTATGGTAGTCTTTTTTTTTGCCTGACAAAAAGTCAGAGCACAATAAAACATACTTAAATTTGAGTCGAATTAGAGTAGTGAAAAGAGTGAACCGCGATTCAAGCGACACTTGGAAGCTTGATTATTATGTGCATGGCATTAATCACTGCGGAGAAAAAAATGCATTTCAAGAAAACCATTCTTTTAGGTTTAGTTATGGCGCTGTCAGCGTGCGGCGGCGGGGGTGAAAGTAAACCCAGTTCAGGTCAAAGCCAGTCGCAAGCTGAGCCTCCATCATTATCTGTGGCGATAAGTGCTGAATCGATAACCCTTGAAGATGGTCAGTCAGTCAAGGTGCCCTTACAGGTTACCAATACAACTGGTACAAATGTCAAGGTAACGGCGACTGTGGCGGATGGGACCGAACATGGTCTTTCGTTCGCGGTTGTTGGTAATGAGCTTAACGTTACTGCCAAAGAAATAAATAGCGTGAAACATGTTCAGAATATTCACATCCAGTTGCAGTTCAAAGCGTCTAATCTTTCAGAAGCATCATCGCTGACCGTTGAGGTAGTGAATGATGAATTAGGCGATTTCATTGCTAAAAAGCGTGAGCTTGAAGCAAGTCGCTTATTCAAGGGGCCGCTCAATGAAATGGAAGCGATAACCTCACGTTATCTAATTCAAGCAGAAATACTGGGGTATATCACAGCATCTGAGCACAATATTAACGTCTCTAATCTAAAGGAAATGAGAGAAAGTTATATCGAGCAAGCCGTTTCAGATACACAATCCGTAATGTCGAGATATGTATCCAACACTCCGAGCACAGATGAAGCTGCTTTATCTGCTATAAGCGAACTAAGCGACGCACTGGCAATATTTGATGCTTACTATATTGCCTACTATGAGGAATCGAACTTAGTTAATCTTCTTTCTTTCGAGCTGGGATTGCCAGATATAGTTTCGCCAGTAGCCAGCTACGATGACTATACTGCGAGGATGACCATTTTACATGATGAAAGCTATGGTCATTATAGCTCCGACGACTCAAATACCAGTTTTGCGTTTGCAGAAGAATATGACTTTTTGCAGCACTTAGACACTTCTCTTTTCTGTAATTCGAATGTTGATGGAGCACTATAATGAAAATGACCGTAAATAAAATAGCATTGTTTGTGGGTACTCTGTCCGTTATTACAGGCGTAAATGCTGATGATGGTGTGACCAACCAGCTGGTGCAATCAAAGCAAGCAGTTAGTTCAGCAAGCTTTAAAACTAAAAGCTCCCCAAATTTAGAAAGCGTAACCTTCTTGCAGGGGAAGCAACGTGAAGACGCCTTAAGAAAAATTCTAGGAGAAAGATATCGTGAGGGCGCAAGCCCGGTAATTTCTCAGGGTGTTGATATAAACAGTCGTGTCTACCGCGAAAGAATGGCAAAGTCTTCATTAGGCCGTGAATATAGAAAAACAGTTAACGCGTCGTCATCGCTAAGCTCAGACACGTTACCAAATGATCCCTTCTTTTTAGACTGGCAATTAATCAACTTCGAAAAAGGGGCCGAACTACTTAGTCTCAGCTCGCCAAATTCAATTACACCGATAAATATTACCATTCCATTTGCACCGCCAGTAATTGGCCTTGTTGAATCAGAATATTCGAGTAATGATGATATTAATGTCGTAGACGGAATGAATTTCTGGAGTATCAATTTACAGAATGGCAGGGTAATGCCGCGTGTGGATGATGATTATGACAATTACTCAAACGAGGCCTGTGTTGGCTCAGGAACAAATTGGCATGGATTAGGTGTAGCTTCTATTGCGTCATCCATTATAAATAACAGTGTTGGTCTGGCTGGGTACTCCCAAAATGATGTTGTGTATGCCAAAGGAATGCACTGTGAGTTCGGGTGGTCCAATGATATCAGCATGGCTATGTACTGGCTGTCTGGCGCAACCATAGGCGAACTGCCGGATAATCTTTATCACGAAATCTTGGAAGACACGTGGCGTAGCAGACCCGCTGTTGATGTTATTAACATGTCTCTTGGAACAGGAACAGAGTGTGAGGAGCTTTATGTAGGTGCGTTTGCCTATGCTTCAAGAAAATCCATTCCTGTCGTGGTTGCTGCTGGTAACGAGGATAAGGATGGCGTCTCATCTCCAGCAAGCTGCGAGGGAGCCATTGGAGTTGTTGCACTTGATGGTGATGGTAACAAAGCGCCATATTCAAACTATGGAAGTGGTTCTGACATAGCGGTCATTGGTAGCGGTGTCGCTGCTTATAATGTTCCTGAGCAGTATGATGAAAGCGATGATATTTCATACCTTATTACCGAGAATGTAAGATTTATGAGCGGTACATCAATGGCTGCTCCAATCGTAACATCCGTTATTTCACAAATTAGAACGGTGGCCCCAGCTCTAACAGCCGAAGAGATACTTCAGATCATTCAGGAAACCGCGGACCCGTTCCCGGAAAGCTCTAACTGTAACGAAGAGTACTACTGTGGACCGGGCATTCTTAATGCTGAAAGGGCAATCAATGTTGCATCGGGGCGACTGATTGAGAAGCAAGCTGTAGCAAGGCCTGCAATTGAAAGGGTTGATGTGTGCGACACAGTTGTACTCACGTTAAATGCAGAGGGTCTGAAAAAAATCTGCGAAGCATATGACATTGACCTTAGCGGGTTAAGATACATGGCGCGTGAGTATCAAGATGTGCAATATGAAATATATGAAGTAGCGCAAGGCGACACACAGACCCAAGGTGAAAGCCCTATTGCAACGACACTCCTGCCGACCGCTACTCTACATGACTTAGATTTTGACCAGCATAATTACGTTGTTCGAGCCTGCGAAGGGGAGGCGTGCTTATCATCTATTGAAGCAGTACTCGAACCGACCTCAATAAAACCAGATATTTGTAATTAGTCAAACTAATCCAATCTTCTATGGGGCAGGCAGAAGTTTGCCCCGTTATTCCTACACATGCTCGAACTCTTCACATGTCTACTTCACGGGCGTTTATTACTATAGAGATATTCAATCACATCACTATAGTCAGCAAAACCATCCTCTTCTATCAACTTATCCAATTTCTGCTTTGTAGTCATTCTGATACTAATGCTGGACAAGTTATTTCTGGCTTTATATGCATAAGATCTGAAGCGTGTTCTCAGCTTTTCTAGAGGAAGATAATTAGTCGATTTAGCAGCAACTGCTGATTGCATATCTGGGTAAGTCAAATCCTTGCACTCTTCATAAAAATCGGCCACTTCGGTTGCGCCTAACTGCAATTCTGTTGAGAACTCTCTAAGAAAGGCTAGGAGGTACTTATCTCTATAGGTTTCCCACACTTGGGAATTGTCGTATTTACTCATAGGGGAACAATTATAAAATGCTGATTAGATAGTAACAGGTTACTTTTTTATAAAATAGACTTTTTCGGGCAGTTGTGCATACTATTTAAAACAGGGGCGATGTAAGATTTAGCGAAAGCTGTGCAAACTTTATTGTTCCTACACAGAAAAAGCGACCGGAAAACCTGCGTTGATTCTAACTTATGTTAAGGTTGCTTTATATAAGTTAGAGCGCTATTTTTTAGCCAGTCGCAGCTTTTGATGTTGGGTGACACTTAAGTTTGCCCTTGAGCTTTTGCTGTAGAGCAGAAATTGGAAATTGTTAACTCATTCAGCCAGAGGCTGAGACGTGGAGGTGTAAAATGGAATTTATTAAGTCGCTGCAAGACAGCACGAGTACAGAGACAGTAATCGTAGGGTTACTGGTAACCGTCATCACTATGGTAGGCATTATTGTGACCATGTGGTTCCGGCACCATAAGGTTCGGCAAGGTGCAGAGGCGAACAGGATCGCAGCTGAAACGCTAAGGGTTACATTAAATGCCAACAAGCCAAGCATAGCTATGGCCGCGAAGGTGATCAAGAAACCGCACTTACCTTTGGAGAACAACGCGTCGTTCACTACCAAAGTCACGATAACTAATGCCGGTGAGAAAAACATCACAGTTGAGCAGGTAAGGCTTTACCTTGAGCTTCGTAAGAGCAGTGGCGCTTTTGACAGGCCTTTGGGGGTTCACAAACTCCTGAAGCAAGAAATGCCGGTAGTAGAACCAGCTAAAGCTATCTCGAAAACATTAGAGATTGTGGTTGGGCATACCGCACCACCCCGGGTCAAAATAAGAGTTGAGGCAGACGTCCGAGTTGGAAGTGGGCCTGTAGAAACAATCGAGACAGATAGTCACACTGATTTCATTTATTAATGAAAATACTCCGACGTAATTAAAAAAAGGATATTTAAGATGAGCCTCGATTATTATATTCAAAAAAGTGATAGGCGATTTCCGTTAATTCCAAACGAAGAAATGGTTGCCTCCGAAGTGAAAAAAGAAACTTTAATTATCGCTATGCTCATAGCGATATTTGCAGGCGTTATAGCGTCGATTTTCGGGCTGGTAGAGTCATCTCGAAGCTCTGAGATAAATCTATGGAGGGGGGGCTTTGTCGGCGCGTCTACAGCGATAACCATGTTCTTATTTACTCTGCTATGGTTGCGAAAAACAGGTCGGAAGCTGCTAAGTAGAGAGGCGTTGGGGAGCATGTATCCACTAATGGTATCCCAATTGGATCAAGTGGTTAGTGATTCGAGTATCGCACGCGAAAAAATGAAAGAATGCTATTTAACACATGGTTTTATACCTCGGTTTTATGCTTCCGAAGTTCTGGATTACATTCGATATGTTGCGCCTAATAAAAAATATCTTGAATTATATAAAAAATTAAAATAAAGCAATTTGGTTTAAGTAAAACTTAAATTAATAGAATTATAGCGGTGAAAATATGCAGTTATTGCCTGTCGCAATAAATAGTGAAATATCGGTATTAGAGCCTGAAAAAGTTCTGTCCGGCCCGGACAGCTATTTAATGTCCCTACGGTCTGAGCGGTCACGAAGGACTATGACATCAGCATTGAATCGAGTCGCTAAGTTGCTTGGGGCCAAGAACTATAAGGTAGTACCTTTCAATAAACTTGCATCATCCCACGTGAACGCGATTATTGAAATTCTCCGTGTTAAGGATGGGCTTCATCCAGAGACGGTTAACCTTTATTTGGCAGCATTAAAGGGAGTGTTCCGGTACTGTTGGGAATGCAATGAAATGAGCTATGACAGCTACATGAAGTTGCGTTCTGTGAAGTCGGTGAAAGACAAAAGGATAAGGAAAAAGCGTGTCGTAGTAAGACCTGAAATACAAGCACTCATTAAGTTCTGTGAAGACAGCGATGATAGTAAAGGGGTTAGAGACGCTGCCGTTATTAGTGTGCTGGCCGGATGTGGTCTTCGCAGGGAGGAAGTATCTGGTTTGAAGTTTAGTGATCTTGATTTAGTGAAAAAAGAACTTCTAGTTTTCGGCAAAGGCAGTAAAGAAAGGATCGCCCGGGTACCCACCTCCACAGCCAACAGAATTGAAAAGTGGTTAGCACTGCGGGGGTGTGAGGAGGGACCGCTATTTGTCAGGGTGCACCGTTCAGGCGTCGTAAATTCTAACCTTCATGGTGTATCAGGTCAGGCTGTGTATGACATACTGAGAAAGCGCTGTGAGGACTTAGAGTATGCAAGTATTCACCCTCACGCGTTACGTCATTTTTATGCTACCAACTTGCTTCGAAACGGAATTGACATTAAAACGGTGATGGAAATGCTGGGACATGAATCAATCACCACCACACAAAATTATATTGATAAGGATGAAGCTGAAGAACGTCGAGCAGCTGAAATTGCGGATATTTGAATTATTAACAACCGATAAAGAGCAGGTAAAATATGAGTGTTAGGCGGATCGATATGCCGAGTGAAAAATGCCCTAAGTGTGGTCGTGTTTACGAAGTCACTAAGGTCGACCTTCCAGTGAAGGACCGGGATAGCGCACTTTGTAAGTGCGGCCACGTGTTGAGAGAGTGGAAGGAAACAGCTCACTATGAATATTCCCCAATCTCGTAACGAGGAAAAAGTTAAAGGCCTCTACGCCAGTTATGATGATAAAGAAACGTTCTTTATCATAGCTGTAGGGGCCGAATACAAATTATATGTTGAGCCTGAATCAAGACGTAATGGAACGCAGGCTTACGATGGCTATTTTCCAAGATTTTTCTCAGAAATAAGATTCGCAAAGGCATCGCTAACGAAATTTTTGGGGAAGCCTGATAAGTGGGAAGAGCTATAAAGTCGTAGAGCGACCGTATTCAGCAGATGTTGACTACTAGTAGTAAATAAGCACTTCTTTAGCGGGTTTTCTTCTCACCGTTTTTGCCGATATTGTCCGTGGTACCCGGAACATTACCGTACGCTTACTGTCCGTGTATGTGGTAACTAAATCGTGCGATTTGTGATTCGATACCAGTACTCTGTCAAATGCGGCCCTGTGATGCATTATTGCTCGGTTAATTCGGATATGGTCCGCTGTGGTAAAGCCGGTGGCCGTATATGCGGTAAAAGATGAGTTGCTGTCTTTGCTACTAAGATACGGTGGGTCTATATATTGATTCTTTGAGCCTTCCAGCGTGGCCGCGTGGTCAATGAAATCAGCAAAGTCCATACAGTAGAAGTACGCATTTTTAAGTTTCTCGCTAAAACACTCAATTTCAAGTTCAGGCAAATAGGCGGGTTTGCCATCTCCGAAAGGAACATTATATTCATTCCTTGGGTTGTATCGCACTAAACCATTAAACCCGTGCCGGTTGAAATACATCAGAAGTACTGCGCGCTCCTCCAGATCTTCAATCTGATTAAAATGTTTACGAATCTCATAGTAGCGCTCAGGTGTGTTGTTTTCTGGTACAAATAACTTTCTCAACTCAATGATTAGATCAGATGGCTTCTTCTGGCATAGCTTAAATAAAGCAATAAGGTCGGGGTTGGCGTCGTTGAGATGGTATTCTCTGTAGTCGGAGTTCAATGCGACGGTTGCTGAACCTACGAACGGCTCGCAAAGCACATCTCCGGTCTGAGGGAGATGTTTGAAAAGTCGGTCCAGCATGAGCCTTTTAGACCCGGGGTATTTGATTATCGAGCGTGCCTTTTTCATTGTTCTCTCCTCATTTGCGTTTGAATTATTACATTTACTAGGCGGTACCAGCCGAATTAGGAGTGTTCAATATGAGTGGTGTAATTACTTGAGAGCATGATAAAGGTGGTAAATTAAGTTTCTATTCTGGGCCACAGCCCATGATTGCCAATTGAGATAGGTTCGTTCTTACTCAGCCATGGTAGTGCTTGCCTATATTTTATTAATTTTATGTTGGAGATAATGATGTTTTATAAATACGTAGAAAATGAATGGAAAAAAGGTAATGTATCAGTTGGCTTGAGTGCCGATAGTTCTGATAAGCAAGTGTCTATAGAAGCAAAAGGCTTCGCTCAAATTGCTCTGTCATTTTTGAGTCATGATGAGAGGCAAATGCTAGGTGAGCTAAGTAAATCCAGCGCCAAGCATTCTCCCACGTATCCAAGTCATTAAACTTTCTAAGTTTTTTGATATGAATATTTCACTGGTTATTGGTCAGTTGTTAGGAGGCTATTGGTATCTGATACCAATAGCCATTATTTTAGCATTTCTTAGATCGTCACAGTTTAAAGGGGTTGTAGGGGAGTTAATTATCAATTTCTCAGCAAGACTTCTGCTAAACAAAAAAACTTACCATTTAATAAAAAATGTGACATTACCAACAGAAGATGGGAGTACGCAGATTGATCACATCATCGTTTCAGTGTTTGGTGTGTTCGTTGTTGAAACAAAGAATATGAAAGGCTGGATATTTGGTAATCCTCGTCAAAGGCTCTGGACGCAAAGGGTGTATAAGCATTCAAGCAAATTTCAAAACCCATTACATCAGAACTATAAACATGTAAAAACGCTTGAGTCGTTATTAGGACTTAATGAACGGCAAGTGCATTCTGTAATTGTTTTTGTTGGTGACAGTACATTTAAAACAGAAATGCCTGAAAATGTAACCTACGGAGGGGGATATGCAAAATACATTAAATCAAAATTAACACCTGTTCTAACTGCGGCACAGGTAATTGAAGTCGTGAACATAATAGAACAAAGGAGATTATCGCCATCATTCAAAACAAATAGAGAGCATGTGAAGCATGTCAAAAATATTACTTCGGAAGAAGATAAAGAGCGCACTCCGCATTGTCCAAAGTGTGGAGCATCAATGATTCTAAGAGAAGCGAGGAAGAGTCAAAACGTCGGTAAGAAATTCTGGGCCTGCTCAACGTTTCCAATTTGCCGAGGAAGCGCGAATGTTGCATAAACACTCACGTTAAAAAGGCCATTGTAGTAGAAGATAATGCTTAACTAATGGCTTCAAGTATCAATACATATTTCATATCGATATTCGTCGGTCCACGACTCATCAGCGTCACATGCTGGATATAATCCAAGGCCTTCTCGTTACGTTCACAGATTTGATAAATTAAGACCATTTCCCTATCTGTTGTGCATTTCTAATGTGCAGAAACGGTACTGCAAAGCCTTCATCCGTCAGCCAACATACCCGCATTTTCCAGCATGTCCAAAAAGCAAAAGATGCAGTCAGTGCAGAGGTTGCTATTGAGTTAAATAGTACAAAGTTTATCATCGAGTCCGCCCCAGCGCGGGACGAACTGATAACGACATCTGAGAGCGTCCCATAGACGATTAGCGGCTCAAGGAATAGCATGGCAACCATAAATAGAAGAAATACCTTCAGGTGCTTAGCTGTGGCCTCTTGAACAACCGCAATGTCATCCGCGTCTAAATATCTCTGCTGGTACGTCATCATTGCTTTGTTAAAACACCTCTAAGTCGTCGGGTTCAAATAAGATGGCAAGCAGTTTCTCAGTATCTTCTTCATCTGAGAAAATTTTGAATGGTGACTTAAAGTACTTCCGAGAAACCTTTCTCGCGGTTGCAATAAACCCATCTTCATCAGCAATCCAAAGGCAAAAATCGAGTGTGCTCATGCCATTCTGGGAAATTGTATCAAGGATGAGGGGCAAAGTTGAATAGGCTGAGGCGTTCTCATCGAGTTGGAACGTGGGGTAAACCGGGTCGCCGAACGAACCTACCTTCAATTCAATAAGTTTGTTTTGCTTTACATGCCGGGATACGGAACGTTTCTTATTGGTGTCCTTTGTCATCAGGGTCTCAAAGATTTCAGAGAGAGTCATGCAGGCCAGACGGCATTTCAACTCCTCAAACTTACGTGCTGTCGATAGTAATCGCTCAATATCACCATGTCTTAGCAAATGGTAGGGAGTCGAGATCAGCATTTCTTCAGCTGCTACCTTTTGCGCAAGCCCTCTGTTCAGTTCTTGGCAGAAGAGGCTTAGCTCTGCGTCATCGTTATTTGGTGCGTAAGTAGTAACAGAAGGTAAGGCTGTATTCCGTTTAAAAACTTCACTGGAGCTGTAACCCAGTACACTGAGGCTCATTGTAATGTTGCTGGTGGATTTCGTGAGTACGCCATTGGTGACCAGCGCTTCTGCTAGGGATTGCATCTTCTCGATGTGCATAAAATTAACCTTCAAAAGGGTGGTTGTAACTGCGCTCAGTATAAGACCGGAAAGTAAGCGCCAAAAAATTAGGATGCTTAAATTAAGGGCGTCTAATTCGAGGTGGGAGGAAAAAACGCTCTATATTTGCTTTCGTGTCCAAACAGTCCCAAAGGTGGAAAAATGAACAACAATACTTTTTTTAATAAGCTTCGCTCTTTCAAGAAGCGTAAACAGTTTTTAATCGCAACATTGGTCAGTGTGGCAATCTTCGCAGTCTGGCAGCTGCTTTTGCAGGTCAAAGCCGGAGAGTTCGATATGCTAACGTTAGGTTACGTTGCTGCACTTCCTATCACGTGGTTGATGGGTAAAGAAATCTTTAGCAATTCTGGTGATGGTGGTGAAAAACTGAAGTCACAGGACTCTGACGACTTCTATGCTGAAGATGCGAAGAAATAAGCAGGTAGTACTATAGCGCTATACTACTCCCACGAAAAAGGTCGTTTTTGAATGACCTTTTTTATTTTGGCTGGTGGATAGAGCCAATTCTAATTTCATTAACGGTAGTCAGAATGAAAAAAGTCTTTATTGCATCGCTTGCTCTAACTGCATTACTGGCAACAGGGTGTTCCTCTTTGTCCCAGACGGACCAAAGCGACGACGTATACGCTGAAGTTGGTAAAGACGATGTTCTTAACGAAAAGCAGGTAACGTTCAATAAAAGGGTGTCACATATTGTCACATTCGACTATGACTCTTCAGAGCTTCCTATAGTCGCAGTGGATGTTGTTGAACCGCATGCACGCTTTCTAATCGCAAACCCCAGTTACAAAGTAGCGTTGCAGGGTAATGCCTCAAGTGAAGGCTCGCGACGTTACAACTATGATCTTGCAATTGCTCGCATCAAAGCCGTAAAGCAGGTGTTTGTCGAGTTGGGGATTGAAGCGGAACAGGTTGTCGAGCTTCCAGTGGGTGAAACACAATCAGAGTTTGTTCCCCAGCGCTCTGTGCTTATCGTGTATTAGCAACGTAAGTGCATCGATATAGTTCGCGATTAATGTGAGAGCGATTAATGACAGTATATGTGGGAACAAATAGCGATACGGTGGTTGCGAATGGCGCGTTACTGGATATGTGCTTAGATGTCGCCAGTCATTCACCCGAGGGGTTTGCGTGGGGTGGACGTGGTTTAGGGCCATCACAGTTAGCCTGCGCCATCATGGTGAATGAGTATGGCCGAGACTTAAAATCACACCCGCTTCATTACCAAAAACTGAAGGAAGAACTGATTTCTAAAATCAAAGGCTCTTCTTTCACCATCACGTCAGAGGACGTAATGCGAGTAATAAATTCAAATGCAAAGTGAGGAAAGCATGCTGAAATCAATCTTAGTGGCCGGTATTGCTGGCGTGATGTCGTTCGGTGCGATGGCAGAGCCTAAAGCAACGCAAGACACACTGTCCCTAACGGAATCGCAAATGAGCGCATTTCAAGCTGGGCTGAAGAAGTTAACGGACACGAAACTCCAGTTTCAATGCTCAAGTGACAAATTTGAAGTACAGAAAATTTTGAAACCAAAACCTTCAAGCTCATTGCCGGTTGCAACCTTTGATGCTCATGGTGATGTGGTTAACGTAAAGCCTGTGGGGGGGTATGCCTGCCCTGAAGGTGAAATAGATCTCGGCCAATTCTGTGCTGAAGTCGTCTGCTCATATACCGAGGTTCTGTCAGCTGAGGAAGCGAAGCAGATGGTGGAAAAGGAGAACGCTGCCAACTCTCTGCTTCAATCACAACGTTAAACCTTCAGTGCTGGGCAGAAGCTCAGCACCTCCCCTCAAGCACTCTTCCAGAAATACCTCGATTTAATTTAATGGAATTTAACTGAAGACCGTGGTAGGGCATGAATATATGCAATATTTCATGTACAATTCCCTAAACTAGAAAGATACCGAATCACATGAAGCTAATAATTGGCGATGGTAAAAAAGTTGAGCTTGAGGTCGAAAGGGGCAAGTTACTTGACGTGCCCTTGTATGAGTTCTCGCGCAGACCCATAAAAGCGCTACTAGATGGGCACGGCCAACCGGTAAAAGTGAGTGATGGAGGTACCAAGTTTTATGCGTTACCTGTAGGTGTTTATGAAGCTATGGTCGCTCAAATACAAAAAAGCATTGAGACATCAAACGTTGACGGGGATGATTCTCAGAGTCAGGATTCTCCATTCATGGTTGAAGATCTTACAAAACTTATCCGCTAGTCCCGTTTTTCCATCAGCCTCTCCATCCGCTTCTCCATACTGCTATCACACATTTGGTGATAGGCCATGTTAGTCACTTCCACATCGATATCTTTCTGACAGTCTTCAAGGAAAACGTCGATTTCATTGTGTAGGGTTGATATTTGACCTAAAAACTTTTCTATCTGAACTGTGTCGTTTTTTAGTGTGGCCTGATAAAGCGCGTAAGTGGTTCGCACCATTTTGCTGGAAAATCGATTAAACGGCTCAGAGACTGGCTTCAAATGAAGTGCCATATAAATTTTGAAACCGTACGCGGTGGATATATTCAGCATGTATTTTGTTGAGAACATGTAATCCATAGGGTTGACACTTGGGCCATCAGTAACTCTTCGATAAGTAACTAAGCCAGCGTAAAGCCTGACACGCATTTCCTTGGTAGTGTATTTTGTTCTTAGCGTGCAATATCCTTTTGCATGCTTTAATAATTCTTTCACATTGATACTTCTTTGGTGACCGAAACGCAGGTACAACAAAACGCATAGCTATTCAGTCACTATGCCCATACGCAAACATTCCTTTGCATTTAAAATAATAGCACAACCATCTTTCAGTTGTATTGCACATAGAATGCTTTATAAGCAGCTCTGATAGTCGGAAAACCAGCGGACTTACACAATTAATATATGATTAATTAAAACAGGAATCGTCTGTTTTTGTAGTAGACTTTTTGTTTAATGGTGATATCAATGACAGAACGCGAGATTTTGAATGATCCTTCAGCTTCATACTGGCTGAAAAGGTTAATTACCTCTACAAAAGAGAGGGATCCGGTCGACTGCCTTAATGACTTGGATGTCCTCCGCGCCATTTTGGAAGCACGGATAGAGGGTGCACGTTGTAATCAGAGGAATAGGACATAAACAATGCTTAGCATAAAACAACTTTTTGCCGGAGACATTCAGGGGTTGGAAGCGTTAGTTGAAGAAACCACTGGCCGCACGATGACTAAAAGCCAGCTTCAGGGTCTCTTTGAACAGTTACCTGAAAATTGTCAAAGTGTCGCGATGCGACATGGATTCAATGATACTGCGTTTCAGAAACAGGCTCGTTCACACTTTATATCAGAATAGCACGCCTCTGCCGGTGCAGAGATTCCACACTGCTCTGCACCATATCAATGACGCCTCCCCACGAAAAGTAGATCAAGCTCCCTAATGCAGCTAAATCATATTTCACTATCCACTATCAAATTGAAAATGCTTTAAAAATTACAGGCCGCATTTTAATGGTCTCTAATTCGGGACGCATGAGAAATCAGTGCTTAAATAAGCTCACACCTGATGTACCAGCTAGTCACAGGCAGGTCGGCACTATGCTCGACGGTTGAAGTTAGTTGTGCATGGTGCTGATGGTGAGCATGGTGCGGTTTGGTACCGCGGCTTTATTTAAAACAAGAGGTTTACTAATGAGTGTACTCAACAAACTGTTCTCTGCTACCAAGAACTTAAAAATCTGGTTGGCAACCTTTCTAACGCTGGCTGCATCCTCTGCATACGCAGGTAACTCAAGTGGTGGTATTGGCGGCGGTCAGATTGGTGGATTGCTTACTGACATCGTAGGTGTTGTGGAAGGTCCGCTGGGCCAAATCGTAATCATCCTATCCTTTGTGTGGGGTATTTTCCGCGTTCTGCAACAAGACTGGTTGCAAATGTTCGGTGCATTCTTAGGTGGTCTGGTACTGATTAACATTGGCGCGATTGTCGATGACATTTTCGGCGCTTCAACTACCGCAATCGAAGCGGCAAGCACACAAGCTATCACTGTTGCACCAGTGTTGGCAGAAGTTGCCCAAGCTTGTGGCCTGCCCTGTTGTATGTAATTTCTGAATAGCAAAAAAGGTCGCACATAAGCGACCTTTTTTTATGCGTACAGAAAATTACAACGCCCATATTAGCACCCTCTATTTATAAGCGGTGAAAAATATTGTGACAACATACAGTCACTAACACTGATAGGAGAATTTACGGTGAGCAGTGAATCAGGCGGTTCTCAAGATGAATACAGTTTTCCCAGAAGAATCAATGATCCAATTTTGATATTCGTCTTCCCGGCAAAGCAAATATTGCCGTGTATGTTGATCCTCATCATAGCTGCCTACGCCGGTTATTTTTGGCTCGGGCTGGCGGTATCTGTGTCGCTCTGGTTCATGATTGGGTCAGTGCTTAAGAACAGCTACTTTGACGTCCTCATACATAAAATGTGGAGCAAAGGTTTGTTGGACATGATGGTGGGGTTGGAAAAAACCCAAACCGTTGTGAACCCATTGGTAAAACGATTTTTTAATTAGGCATTCGGGCAGGTAATAACAATGAGCAGAGCAGAAAACACTCTGATAGGCAAAAGCTACGCCGACTATAAACGGGAAAGAAAGTTCTTTCACATATCCGGTGTGGCACAAGCAGCGGCCATTTTGTTGCTAGCTTACTTTCTAGTAACGCGGGATGAGATCATCATCATGGTACCGCCCCAGTTGGAAGCTGAAACAAAAATAGTGAATGGGGAAGGTGATGCTGAGTACCAAAAGCGATTCGCTTTCTCTTTTGCAAACCTCATCGGCAATGTAACACCGAAAAATGTTCAATTCATTGTCGATCAGGTCAACGCCAGTTTCTCCCCGGCTTTGCGTGATGCAACAGCGCAGTCTATTGAAAATGATGCCCGTATTCTTCGAAGCCGTGACCTTAAGTCAACATTCGTGGTTGAAGACATGCTGTTTAATGATGACAGAAATATTGTTTGGGTCTGGGGTGAGCGGACTATCAAAGGGGATGGCGTACCACCGGTTTCAAATCCTTACACGTTTGAATTTCAAATCAAGCCCGTAAATGGCTTTCCACGCATTCTCCATTATGACGCTTTCGAAGGTCACCCGATTATTCAGAAAATTAAACAACGCGGTGAAAAGCTGGAAAAGCGCTACTACACCGAAGAGCAAGAATCATTAGCGACCGGGTTGGAAGTTGAAGTTAACAAAGGCTCTGTTGATGAGGCAGAGGAGAAGTAAATTATGAAAAAAAGCATTTTGGCAGCGATAGTTGCTACATCAGTCTTGTCCATCCCAGTAGCAGCGCAAGAGTCGAATGAGCAGGGTTCCCCCGGTCCGTCCATGGTGCCTTTCGTGGATGTAACTGGCACGCGAATTCAACCAAAAGATGCCGATGCAATAGCTCAGCGCAACCAGAGCATGCGGGAACAGGTATCTCAGTTGGACGCGCAGGCCAAGCTCTTGGAGGAAGAGCGGCTTGCGCAGGAGCTGTACAACAAAAAAGTGATGGCTGAGCAAGTCAACTCCCCGGGCAACCAGTTTATGAAGAAAGCTATCGATATGTATAAGCCTTCTATGAGCCTTGAAATTGCACCCAAAGAAGCGATTGTCATTCCTATCGGTCAAGGTTTGCTAAACACACTGTCCACCAACTATGCCGAGTTGCGGGTAAAGACATCAGATACTACGTCTGTTATTGAAACCGAAAAAGGTGAGCTTTTCATCTCGCCGACGACATCTAATCCGGTAGGGCTGGTTTTGTTTGATGCCGGAGTGCCTGACTCTAAAATCTCGGTTACTCTGGTACCTATTGATGCGCCACCGGTCATCGTTGATCTGAAAGTAGCGCTCACCGCTCAGATGCAGGCCCAGTCAACCAAGTTTCTGAAGGAACTTGCGTTAGAGGAAGCCCAACAGCAGGCGCAGTCAGAAACCATTGCCCGTTCTGATAAATATACCAAGCGGATTGTAGAAGTATTAACGCCGGTTGCGCAGGGTGACCTTCCAGCGGGTTTTACGCTTTCCAATGAAGTGCCATATGACATGCGACAACCTTGTAAAATGGTAATTCCTCATGTGGCCGGTCAACGTCTGTTAGGCGGGAATGAAGTCATTGATGTTGTCGTTGCGAGAAACACAACAGATCGTATCTATCAAGTGCGCGAAGAAATGTGCCTTTCCAGTGATGCCATCGCTGTTGCGATTTACAAGCGTGCATACCTGAAGCCTAACGAAGAGGTTGAAATCTACATCTTGCGTGACAAGAATTTCCGTCAAGATGTCGAGCGCGAAAAGCGTCGTCCACGCCTGACTCTGGGGGAATAAATCATGAGTATGCAGGATAAATACGAAGATTTTAAAGAGAAGTGGGAAGACCTCAGAGAGTCGCAGGGTTTTCGCTGGGGTGTGGGTGCAGTTGCAGTAATCGGTCTGGTTTCGTTCTTTGTTTTGGGTAAGGAAAAAACCGACCTCAGTGGACTGTTTGACCCGGCACCGACCTCTGTATTTGGCACCTCAGAAGTCGGTGAGCAAATGCAGGCTTATGAGATTGATGCTTTGGTCTCTGACATTGAAAAGCGTGACAGAGAGCGGGAGAAAGCGGCTGAAGAAAGAGAACGGCTGCGACAGGAGGAAATGAAACGCATACAGGCCCAAAATGCCGAATTGCAGGAAGCGGTATTCTCTCTATCCAGTTCCGTAAAAGCGCTTAATGATAGTCAGCGCGAGTATGATGCCCGTCGTGCACCAAGCGGTAATTCTGAAGGTCAGGTTGTGAATGTGCCCGGAGAAGGACAGGTTATGGTACCGCCGCAACAAGGTGGCACTTTCTACCGCAAGCAAAATCAAATTGTGAGTGAAGCGCCTCAAGTTTTTGATAACAGCGTTATTCGCACAATTACTCAGCGACAAATCGCTGAAGTGAAGGGCGACGGCAGTGTAAAAGTGATCGATTCAGGACTGAGAACGATTTCTGAACGCGACCGTGTGGTTGAGGATAAGCGTATAGCTGCCAGTAAAGAGAAAGAGCGCAAGAGACAAGAAGAATTCGAAAGGGAGTCTCTGAAATTTACACTGTCATCGGGTTCCATTATGTCAGCGGTACTACTAAATGGCGTTGCAGCTCCAACAGGCTCTGCCTCCACATCTGAGCCTATCCCAGTGCTGGCCCGTGTGAAGAAAGAGGCCATTATGCCCAATTACTTCTCGTTGGATATCAGAGAGTGTCACATCGTGGGTTCCGCGTCTGGTCGTTTAAGAGACCGTAGAGCATATATTCGCACGGATAAGATAAGCTGTATAACAGAAGACGGCCAGACCCTCGAAAACCGTCTGCAAGCCGTGGCTGTTTCTAAGGGTGATGGCATGGTCGGGATCCCGGGTACCATGGTGTTTACCGGTAGCGAACTGCTTGAGAACTCCGCATATGCCGGTTTCCTTTCTGGATTTTCAAAAGCAGTCTCTCCACGACAAGTTAACGCTGTTAACACTGAACCCGGTGAAAATGTACTATTCCAGACTCAGAGTCTTGGCAATTTTGGTGCAGCGGGTCTGGGCGAAGGCGTGTCCAATGCATCAGACAGGTTGGCTGATTATTACATGGAGCTGGCTGAGCAGGTCTCCCCAGTCATCGAATTGCTGCCGGGTATCGAAGTTGACTTCATCGTTACTGGCGCGACTGAATTCGACTTGAATAAGGACTGATCATGGTTGAAGCAATGAAGCAAAAGGCGATAGCCACAAAGCAAGGTCTGCGCTGGATTGATATTGCGCTAACGCTTTTGGTTGCTGGCGTGGGACTGTATGTGTTCACCTCACAACCGGAAAAGAATATTTATGCAGTAATGGATCAGTCTGAAGTTATACAAAGCAGACTGGATGCAGGTGACTCCCCAGTAGAAGCATTAGTGTACTTCAACATATTACGGGACATGTACGAGCATAAAGGGGTCGTAGTTTTCGACAAGGAAGCCCTAGTTACTTATCCAAAAGAATTTGAGGCCGTTCTTCCTTCTCAAGAGGCGCTGTTTGAAATGTCGATAAAGGCAGGCAAGCCGGTAAACCGAGCGGTTTTTGAAGATGCTCAACGTGAACTTGATAAGCAGCGTGAGGCAATGCGTAAAGCGCTCAACCTACAATAGCTAACCCTCAATGCCACTGGCTTCAGCTGGTGGCTTAGCTTCAGAAATATCCCCTATAACCATCAATGAGGTCTATAAATGGCAAAATTTTTGAATACCAGTGCTACTAACTACTTCCTTGAGGAAATGATTAAGAGCGCCAGTGAACGATTGATACTGATCAGCCCTTTTCTTAAGTTAAATGACAGGATAAAAGAACTGTTAGAGGATAAGAACCGACTTAAAATCGATGTCAGAATAGTCTATGGGAAAAGTGAATTACAGCCTGAAGAGATTAACTGGTTGAGAGAGCTAAATTATATTCGGACATCGTTTTGTAAGAACCTTCATGCTAAATGCTACATCAATGAAAGCGCATGTATTATAACTAGCTTGAATCTGTATCAATTTAGTCAGGTCAATAATAATGAGATGGGAGTCCACATCGAAAGGCATGAAGATTCTCAGATGTACAGTGATGCGTTTGAAGAAGCGCAACGGATTATCAGAATCAGTGATGAAGTTCGTATATCGCTAGAGAAAGTAAGTTCTCCTGAAGCTGATAAAAAAGCGGATGATGCGCTAGAGCTTATCTCTACAAGCCGACTGGCAAAGAAAATGAAGATTTCTACTGACCAATTCATTAGCTTGTTGGTTGCTAAAGGTTACTTGGAGGTATCTGGTGGCAACCAAGAACTTACGGAGCTTGGAAAAAGCATCGGAGCCGAACACGTTCCAAAAAGCAGATTCGGTGCGTATTTTAAGTGGCCTGAAGATATTTCTTTGAAACTTCAGTAATACCGGTAGCGAACGTGAGAGGTAATAACGATGCCGAGTGAACTTCACGAAAAATTATGCGCCAAAGGCGTCACGTGGTTAAAGAAAAATGGCTTTGGTGTTGCTGCATTGAATGTGTGGGCTGCGGGTAGTCGCGAAAGAGTTGACTGCATCGGGTACCGGCAACAATGCACGGCACTTATTGAAGCAAAGGTGAGTCGAGCTGATTTCTTTGCTGACAAAAAGAAACCTGAGCGTAAGTCAGGCGGTGTAGGCACATATCGATTCTATCTAACCCCGGAGGGGCTAATTGACATTGGCGAGGTACCTGCTGGGTGGGGGTTGCTGGAGTACAGTGGTCGTAGCGTTAAGTTGGTACATGGTCCCAGTGGCAACCTGTGGCCGTCAAAGGAAAATGCGAAAGAGAGTGGGTGGGATAAGTTTGCGCATGAGGTATGCGATGTGGCTGAAAGGTCTATTTTATATACGATTGCGCGAAAGACGATGTGACGGAGAGACTGTATATTGTATCTACCACACTAATTGCGCGTGGTGGATACAATCAGGGCAAAGGTTTTCCCTTCTGGTTGTTTTTCGAGATCAAATCCATCGTAAATTGAATGAAGTTCCCGGATAAAGTCATTTCGTTGGTTAACATCTTGCGAGCCGTTTCTGGCTTCACGCTCCAGAATTTCTAACTCCTCATTCACTTCCTCAGTAATTTCTAAGCTGGATACCTGTTCTGCCAGTGATACAAAGTCATCATCAGCTGATGCGTTTTGCGGCAAGGCGGTTTCGTTAGTGGGTTCTTCTGATTCAATCCCTACATTCAAGTCTTTTTGTTCCATGAGCAGCACTACCTGTTGACGTAGCTGATTGATCGTCATTACCACAGGCTCCTTTTTAATCTTATTGTCCGTTTTGAATTCCAGTGTTTCATGCAGCGCCTCAATAAGAGATAGTGTAAGTTCGTCTACATCAGCTCCACTTTCAAGCAGTTCCCTAATCTGTTGCTTGACCATCTGTACCTCTTGAGTGTGTCGTCAGTTTTTAAATGAATAGTAAAATATTGTATTAGCGAAATCTTGCCCGAGAGAAATTACAAGGCCATTTATTATAGCTTCAAAATATATTGAAACAGAGAGTGCGGTTTGAAACCGTGAAAAAGTTGCCCCTAATGACTAGTTAGGGGCGGAGGTTGTAACTAGATAATTGGATATCGTCACTGAATATTCAGCTATCTAGTAGATTTAATACTACCAGCTAAACATTTAAGATCAATGTCATAGACATCCGTAGAGCTATACATCATGATTATGAATCATACCCATTTAAAAGAGCGTTTCTCCTGTAAGAGCTAAAAAAATATAATTTCTTTCGTAGCGAGATCAGAGCGGAGCTATGAGGGAAAACTCAATATTATCAATAGCTGTATCTGTAGCAGGATAAACCAAATTGAGCAAAAAAATATCCCTATCATAATGAGAGATACTTTCGTTTAAAGTTCCTTTTATTACTTCATAGTTAGTCTATAGCGAATTATCTCGTATCTTTTTCTAAAAAAGGCATTTGCGATATCGCACATTTAACAACTCGATGAAGCTGTAACGCTTCTTATTTAGCTCTTTTAACATATCAGCGTGTTTATCGTCTGGTGTCTTATCAAAGTCATTTATGTATGCCACTGTGGCATCCTCCTACTTAACCAAAACATCGTAGGCCCTTGAAGCCCCTAAAATCGTAAGCAGGGCTTTGGCGTTGGAAATTCGATTTTGTGCCTTTAAAAACTCTATCTCCGACTGATTTTGAAATTCAGTTTCGTTTTCTTTTAAATTATCTTTACAGGATACTGAACGCCTTATTGCTGCAAAGTATGTAATTGCCGCTGCATAATCAGTGACATCAGAAACAACTTCTCTTAACAACGAAAGCTCTTCAAGCTTTGCAATTCTCCGTTCTTCATGTTTCATCTTTAATAGAGAAAGGAAATAGCCTCCGGCCAGACCTAAAAAGGCCACTATTATCGAAACAATAAACGGAATATAATTGGTAGTTTCATTCATGTTTGGTTGCCTGATTTATTCCCTTGCATCATTTATTACGATTGGGGGAGCCGTTTCCTATCTGCACCGCGAAAGCCCTTAACACATGTGAGGTACAGAAGTTCATAGTTGCTGTATTGAAATTTAACTGTCACCATAAGCGCAATTATTACTAAGAATTGCGCAAAAGTGGAAGGTAGACCTTTATCAAATAGCGAGCTGTGGGAGCAGCTTGTTAGCAGAAATTGTGGCCGCAATACTGAGCTAAGACACAGAAACAAATTATTAATTTTACTCGCTGCCGTTACTGGCCTTAGAGAAATTGAATTGACGTTTGTGACAAACAGGCTGTTCATTTCACCAGAGGGAGAGTTGAATGAAATAGTAGTGTTGCCAGAGCAGATAGCGCGAGATGGCTTCGAGCGGCCCATTGTCCTGAGTCACCCTGAGTTGATGAGAGCGTTTGAAGCATATTATTCGTGGTTGGTAGAGAAAAAAATTAATTGCTATCCACATAAGCACTATAACGGTCTAGATCCGAATGCCCCGCTGTTTGTAGATGACAAATTTGAATCATTTAAAACACAGAGTCGCGGTACGACAGTCAGCCCATATTCAATGAATAAGTTACTTGATTCATTCATTAAGAAAGCGAACCTCTGGGATAAGGGTGTGAGGCGAATATCACTTGTAAGAACGTGTGTTATTGAGATGTACCGTAACGGTGCCAGCACTACAGATATAATGGTCATAACTGGTTTTAGTGAAGAGTCTATAAAGAATATTCTCACCATGGACTATGTTCAGTTCAGTCCGATATATGATTGGTTTGCACAACGCGCAGATAGAAAGCAAAAGCGACTTGAAAGCTTTAAAAAAAGAAGAAGATTTATGATTTAATTCGGTTTACTACTTGTAAACCCTATTTGAAGTGTTATAGTTTACCAATAGTAAACGGAGTTTAAATGCACGTAATATCAAAACGGCCATTCGCAGATGCCATGAAGAAGTATCCAAATGATGCCGCAGCAATTGAAGCAACATATAACGTGTTGAATCGAGGTGAGTTTAAAACACCTGAAGCCTTAAAAGCGGTGTTTGGAACACTGGATAACTTTAAGTACAAAGATAAATGGTGGGTAATTGATATTGGGGGTAACAACCTTCGGCTTATGGCCTTTATTGAATTTAGGCACAACCGAATGTACGTCAAGCATATCGTTACTCATGCAGAGTACGATGAACTTTGTAAAAAGTATCGCAAATAGGAGCTGAACAAAATGTTAGCTGTTGCAGAAGTCACAGAGTTGGTGAGCGAATTAAATGCACGCGCCCCTATTCTCCGAGAAATATCAAGCGATGAAGACCATGAGCAAGCATTAGCGCTCATGGAAGAGTTAATAGAGGATTACGACACCAACTTGGTCGCTATTGAGGCGCTGAGCAATGCTATCGCCCGTTATGAAGATGATGCGCTGTCTTTCGATGAATTTAACCAACGAGGAATTGGTATTGATCCTGCCGTAGCAACGCTTAAGGTCCTGATGGACCAGCACAACTTGATCACTACCGACTTTAAAAACGAAATTGGCGGCAAAAGCATGGTCTCGCAAGTCCTAAATGGTGGTAAGCAACTTACGCGCAATCATATAGAGCGTTTAGCAAAGCGCTTTGGGATTAGCCCGGCTTTATTTTTTGATTAGGAACTAAGAATGGCTATCTTTCTTGGTAAAGTTTACGACAAAACTATTGAAGATATGGTGTTCGCATATGACCTTGATCGGGTCACTTATTTTGGTAAACGCTATATTGTTACTTACGGATGCTGTTTAGACACTCTAGCAGGTGATGCAGCTTTGACAGAATTATACGCATTTAGTGGCGAAATAAGGGGATTCTTAACCAAAAAAGATGCTATCGCCGCTCTCAAAAATTCAAAATGGTAATGTAGGAAACAGGAAAAATTTATGTACTTTGAAACCGCACCAATTGAGCATCTATGTGGTTGTGTATCTGTAGAGCTGACAACCAGAGATTCAGCACTGATTGATAATCGGCCCGACTTAACACAGAAAATCGTAAATGGCGCTCTTAGGCGTGGACAGCAAAGGTTCTACGATGCCGATTGCTCGAAGTGTAACGCGACTGGTGTAAAACCGGAATTTTACTAAATAGGAATTACGATGGACTCTAGTAACTATCACCCAATGTGGTACCAGCAGAACAGGCCTTACGCAAAATTTAGTAAGCAAATATTTTTAAGTCATGGCCTTTCGGGTGAAAGCTTACATGAAATTCAAAATAGAATTACTAGAGATTGGAATAATGAACTAAATCTGAAAAAAATTAATTCGAACGAAGTAGTAACGGATTTCATGAAGGAAGTAAGCCTCGCCTTTTATTTCGGGGCATTTGCAGGTCATGGATATAATATCTTTTCCTTCACTGAAAAATTGGGTGAAATGCTTGAAAATACAAGTGCGAAAGACATTCCAATAGATGCTTTGAAGTCTCCTTATCCAGTTTACTTCGTCCAATTTCACCGTCCAGTTCAATGGGGTAAACTACAGATTACTGGTGCTTATGTAATTGATGAGGAAAGTGTTCCCGCTCTTCAGGTATGTTTAGTCATAGCTCCTACAAACCTAAATGGGCATTGGATGTCCGCACCGTCAGGGTATTTCTACTTACCATTAAGTAGAAGTTCGAAAGGTGGATTAGGTGAGCTAATTGATTCAGCGATTAATTCAGAGATAACCAATAAGTGGAAGCATGCTACTGGCTCAATGCCAATTGAAACTACAAATGTATCGGATTTAAGGGATATTAGAGCAAAAAGAGAATCTATGGACTTAAGCAGCGGTCGTGAAGCAATTCATAATGCCATGAACTATTTGGCAAACTGCTTATGTTATTTGTCATCCCACGAACCCTCAAATATTGGTTACGCTTCAGATGCTCCAGAAAAATTGATAGAAAAAAGTACATTAGCTAAAACGAGCAAACAAAAAAATAAGGCGCAATCGCAACTCAAATCTATGGGGCATTTCCCAATCACATATTTGCAAGTCAATTCTAGCAAAAGTGGATCAATGATCAGTGGTGAACAAACTTTTGATAACAAAAAAAGACAGCATTGGCGAAGAGGACACTGGAGAAATCAACGTAAAGGTGAAGGTTTGTCTGAATCGTGTCTAATTTGGATTAAACCAACGCTTGTAGGGGAAGAAAAAATGCCCGAACAAGCTCGCGAATATCGCTTAAGTTAAATATAGGAAATAGTTTGTTATGGACCTCGAACAGGCAAAGCAAGAACTGATTGATAATGCAGTTGGTCACAATGAATACCACACAATCTCAGACTGGGAACAGTTAAAAGAAGCTGCTGAACATGAACAAATGTTTGCCAGTGATAGAGTTCGTATTTTAGGTGGCTTAGTTTCACTGGCCAATAGCAAAACTTAATATGGGAATAAAGCTATGGAAGTCGAACAAATTTACGGTATAGCAATAATTATGTGGCTCTGGGTCCTTTGCAGTTGGGCAGTATTGCAGACGTTCAGTGAAATATACTCAGTAAAATGGTCGAAGTACAATCTTCTTACAAAAACACTGGCTTTCCTTACTGGTCCATTCTTGTTGACCATAGTGCTGTTCTTAAAAAAGAACAAAAAAGCTCAATTGTAAACGCAAGCGTGAGCTCATGTACTCTCGTTGATAACCACAATAGCCAAGACATTGAATAGTAGTTTGTTCGAATGAAATTGATTACACAACATTGCCTTATGCATCTACCTATGGTCAGATAGAAATATCAGAGTACCATGCAAAAGTAGGTGAAACACTGTGCGTGTTTTTGCTTGCTACAAAGATTCCAATGTGGAAGTCTCTAACGTTCTATTTTGCGATCTAGTCTGGTGAAATGGGGGGCGGCAAATTTCTTCAGATAGATATCAGCGAATTGCTGAATTATGAAGATGTTTTCATGCCATTAAAAGCTGCTGAAAAATCAAACTATGTGGGTGAGTTACTCTCATCGAAATTTGAGTCAGAAAGCGAATTATTAAATAAGGTCAAAAAAGTAGAAAGCATTTAATAGGTAACAGTATGAATTTAAGTAATTTAGATGATGTTATGGCATTGGATTTGTCTGAGATTGATGAGTTGTTATCAATCCATAAAGCAGAATTAAAACAAGGTTATGTTTTGAATAAGTGCAATCAAAAAGAAGAAATTGACTCTGTGAATTTTGCTTCAGTTGTTGAAACATTAGAACGAGCGAAAACACTGAAAACAAAACATTAAGATAAGGGGAAACTTGATGCTCTCAAAAAAGACAAGTGCTCAATCGCAAGAACACACCTCGCTATGGGAAGGGAACTTTTAGCTTCTGCGCAAAAATGTGGGGCATCAACGAAGAAAGCAGAACGTATTATCAAACAGGCCGAACAAGACATTGAAAAGTGGCGCATGCCTGATGAAATAACTAAATAGAAGTAAGTAACTCTTTAGTTAAAGTTCTGGGGTCGTAGACTGTTCAGTAAACGGTCTGAGACAGAAGTAATGGCTAAATATGAGATATTAGACGTAAATAGTTATGATGTAAGTAGAGCTTATTCGATATCTAAAACCACTCCGCTATGGATTGGCAACCATGCTTGCAGCGTTTGGATTAGAAGATGTCTCAGGTGTGAAGGTGGCAGTGGGAACAGCGACCATGACCATGTTGGCTATGATTATTGCCAACATGGGGGCTGGGCTAAAGTATGCTGCTGGCGGGAATCACCCTCAACTTCGCCTCCAAAAAGTAATGTTTGTATTTAAATGGACATCGACAACTATCAGTTACTTTTCCGTCGCGTTACTACTGCTTTTCATTTCCGATTTAGTAACTTTGACAGGGCAAGATCATACTCTGACTTGCGTTAACTAGCGCATCTGTGATCAAATCTAGCTTTTTAGGCTAGCACAGATGTCATTTATTACCCATTTTGAGTCACTTGAAGATAAACGCTCTCATATCAATAAGAAGCATGACCTACTTGATGTGATTTTTCTCACCGTGGTGGCCATTCTTTCTGGTGCTGAAGGATGGAAAGACATTAAGCAATTTGGGGACAGCAAACTGGATTGGTTGCGTAAGTTCAGGGCCTTTAAAGAGGGTGTACCCGTCGACGATACTATTGCCCGTATTATCAGCTCGCTAGAGCCCAACGCCTTGCTAACGTGCTTCATTAGCTGGGTGAATGAAATCCGTGAAGACCAAGGGCAGCCCGTGATTGCGTTTGATGGTAAAACGCTTCGCCATTCATTCGATGGTGATAGGAAAACCGCCCTTCACAGCGTGTCTGCCTACGCGGTGGAGCAAGGTTTAGTCCTCGCACAATGTAAATCGAAGGGTAAGAAAAATGAAGTGTCGACGGTACTGGAATTGATTGAATTACTGGAGTTAAAAGGCAGTATTGTCACTGCCGATGCCATGCATTGTCTGAAGAAGGTCGCTAAAGCCATTAATGCAAAAGGCGGCGACTATGTTCTGCAAGTCAAGAATAACCAAGGTAAACTTGCAACGGAAATAGCGGCTTACTTCCACAAGACACGGCGTGATACTCCACAAGATATCAAGACAAACAGTTTAACCTTAACCAATGATGGTCATGGGCGCATCGAGGAGCGTACCTACGTTCAGCTACCCATTACGCCTTGGTTGACGCAAAGCCAAGGCTGGACGAATATTAAGTCGGTCATTGAAGTCACCCGAAAACGCTACCTTAAAGATAAGGAAACGAGTGAGACCGCTTATTACATCAGTTCCTTGGAGGTTAACTTACCTCAAATTGCAAAAGCCATTCGCAGCCATTGGTCGATAGAAAATGCATCACATTGGGTACTGGATATGACGTATCGAGAGGACGACTCCCGCATCAGACGCGGCGATGCGCCCGAAAATATGGCGACCTTCCGCCGCTTTGCAATGAATTTAGCACGCTTGAGTCCTATTAAAGACAGTATGAAAGGTAAGCTGAAGCAGGCGGCGTGGTCTGATGAAGTCAGGGAAAAACTCTTGTTTGCTTAAATTGAGCCTGTAACAGATTCTGTGTAACTGCCATTAGTTAATATGCTTTTCGAGGCGTTCCTCGAACTCGATAATAAAACGACTCATCGCCTGACGCCAGTTTTGAATCGGCATCGACCATTTCTTACTG